>Ga0180437_10000703_pt1 | contig 61676 bp, 46 predicted proteins | sample SS_ome_4_FD_132410 | JGI IMG/M metagenome (GOLD analysis project Ga0180437, IMG submission 132410) | Hypersaline lake sediment archaeal communities from the Salton Sea, California, USA - SS_3_D_1 metaG | ecosystem: Environmental > Aquatic > Non-marine Saline and Alkaline > Hypersaline >...
CGTTGTCCTTGTCGCGGATCTTTATGATGGTTATGTCGATATCGCTGATGCCGCAGGCAAGGCCGGTAAACTCCACCGTGAACATCGTACCCGGACCCGTCACCCCGGGCTGGGTGCCCATGAGCACGCAGTCAACGGTGATTTCATTGGTACCGCTGGTGTTGGCGAAGAACGTGGTAGTGCCCATGTCGCTCAGCAGATTACCCTGGGTGACCGAGCCCGGACCCGTGCTCACAAGCGAGCCGTCCCAGGAGAACTTCACCGAGTAGCCGTACATCAGGCCTCCACCGCCGCCAAGATAGTCCACGTCAACGCTCTTAACAGGCTGGCTGGTCGTAAGCTCCTGCGGGTCAGGACTGCAGACGATGTTCCCGCCGCCGGGTCCACCTATCCACGGGTCGTAAAAGGCGAACGGGCTCACCGGGTCTCCGCTGCCGGGTCCCGAGCCGCTGGGTCCCGACGCGTCGCCCCACCAGTTCATGGTGGCATCCGTATTCACCGACAGGTGATTATCCAGCCCTGTGGTATTGCCTACGATGCTGTTGTACTCGAAGTCAATCAGCCCCGGATAGCCGTCCCACAGGTTGAACCCCACAGACGTATTGCCGTGAACCTGATTGCCGGCTATCAGAATGTTCTTGGGGTCATAGGCAGTGTCAGGCGTACCCTCATAATAGCCGTCTCCATAGTTGCTCAGGAATACCCCGTTGGCATTTCCGGTGAGCTGATTGCCTGTAACATCTATGTCCCACGCGCCGTCTATCCAGAGTCCGCTCTGCGCGCTGTCGTGGATATTGTTACCGTCCACCAGAATCGGGCCGCCGGTATGCGGGCGCATGGACTGCAGCACTATGGAGGCCCCGGATGTGCCGTAAATCTCATTCCCGGCTATCTCGAGGCCGCTGAAATCCAGCAGGTCGGTGAGCGTGGGGTCGTACATCCCGTGTCCCGAATTATACCTCTCGCTCTCCGTCCCCAGGTACATGCCGAAACCCCATGAGCCGCTGCTGATGTCATAAATCGTATTGTCCAGCAGCTTGAGGTCGGTATAGCCGAAGCTCACGCCGTACTCCGACGCCGGCAAATAGACCTGGATGCCCGTCTCACAGCCGTGTATGGTGAAGCCCTGCACGGTGACGTCGCTGGCCTCGATGTCGATGCCCGGGCCGGTCGCGGGGGTGACCTCGGGCGTGCTGGCCGCGCTCAGCGTCAGGGCCTTGTCCACGAGGACGTTCTCGGCATAGGTGCCCGTCTTGACGTAGACATAGTCGCCTGCGGAGGCCGCGTCCACCGCGTCCTGGATTGAGTCGTTGGTATACCACGTCCAGGGCGACGTATGGGAATCGCCCACATAATCGTCACCCCACCAGGGCGAATAGTCCACTGGTCCGGCCACCTCATCCCCGGCGCCGTCCGTGTTGGAGGTAGCGTTATATGGCCCGCTGGCGTCGCCCCAGTAGTTGCTCTCGGCGTCCTGCGTAACCGCGGCATTGCTCCAGAATCCGGCGTCATTGCTGGAGATGTTGTTGTCATTCGCGGTTACGGCCACAGAACTGATGTCCTCATAGGCCACGATGCCGTACTCGTAGTCCTCTATGCTGCAGTCGGTGATGGTGGCGCTGACATCGTCTCCCATCGCCCACACGGCGATGCCGTAGTCGCCGCCGTGATGCTGGCCGGTGAGGGTAGCCCCCGTGATGGTGACACTGGTGGCGGCGCCGCCGAGGGCGAGCACACCCGGAGCATAGGTCTCCTCAAAGGGAGAAGCGGGGACAGGCTGCAAGCCCTCGCCGGAGAGCATGGCGTAGCCATAGTCCCTGACGCTCACGCCTTCCACGCTCACTATGGCGCCGGAGCTGACCGTGAGGTCCGTGACGCTGCCCTGGGTCTCCTGGTACATAACGCTGACCTGGGAATTCGTCACAGTAGTGGCGCCGCTTATATCCACCGTGCTGCCTTCCATGAGCAGAATGCCGGTCGCGACCCAGGAGCCGCCCGTCCAGCCTATGTCGCTCACCGAGCAGTCGATAACATCGCCGCCCGCTCCGAAACCGATCTGTATGCCGTTCTGAGCCGTAACGCCCGTATGGCCCTGGCCGGTCACGGTGCAGCCATCCACGGTGACGGTTAGACCGTCGCCCGACAGCACCATGCCACCCTTCTGGAAGTCATCGAGGTCGGTATCCGTGATTGACAGGCTGTAACTACCGCCGATGTTGTTGTAGGCGTATATTGCAATGCCGTGCTGGGCGCCGCTGAACGGGGTGTCCCGCACGCCTGTAAGATGGCAGTCCGCGACTCCGCCGCCGGCGTTCCAGAACGCTATTCCGCAGAACCTGTTGTTGGCGTTTCCGCGGCCGGCGCCGTCCACTCTGCAGTCCTCAATGGCCACCCCGCTCACGCCGTCGAAGCCCACTATGGGATAGTTGAAGTTGCCGCCGCTGTCGAAATTGTAGGTCAGCGTTACCGGCGACTTGATGATGGTATTGGACGCAGGGTCGGAGCCGGAACCGGAGCCATACAGACTCAAGTCGCCAGTGGTGACAACCACCTGCTCCTCATAGGTGCCCGCGGCGATATTGATATCGTCTCCAGCGCCCGCGGCGTCCACGGCTTCCTGTATATAGGTGTAGTGGTCGCGCGTCACGTCCCAGTCGTACTCCAGGTACCAGATATTGCCCGTGCCCTCGTTGTGGGGGTCGCTGGCATTGCGCTCGGACGTGAAGAAGAGATAACTGGTTCCGCCGTTGTCCGTGAATCCGATGGGCCACATATCCACCCACGTATTGGTCCCGTACCTGCCCTCGGTTACGGCCACGGACGTGCCGCCGGAGAGCAGTGTGCTGAGGGACGTGCCGGTCCAGGCTATGTTGTACTGCCTGCCGCCGCCCTCGCTTGTCCAGGGCGCCTGCACGAAGACGTAGCTGCTTCCCACCTTGAACAGGGTGGGATCCCAGCCCGTGGAGGAAGCTTCATCCACCAGGCTCCAGGAGTCCGTACCCGGGTTGTACTCGAATATCTGGTTCATCCTGGGCGCGGGGCTCTTAAGCACAGCTGCGTAGAGCGTCCCTCCTTCGAGGAAGAAGTGGGCCAGCCCGCCGGCCGAGCCTATCCCGACTTCCGTGCTCCAGCCGCCCGTCTTCGGAGTCGTGCTGTGAGTGGTATAGAAGTCATCCCCTCTCCGCACCATTATGTAGAGCTCGCCGTTGTACGCGATCTCGTCATGATGGGCCGCGCCGTCCGAAAGGCCGGTGACCATGGATGACACCTGGGTCCACGACGACCCGTCCGTGGTGTACCAGCCGTAGACCTCGGCGGTCGCGCCCACATCTATGGTGGCGAAAGCCCAGACTTCGCCGAGGTAATACGCGGCGCCGGTCTCCCCCAGATAGGAATTGGTTGCGCCCGAAATGGCAGCCGCAGAGGCTGACACGAGGCCCGGTATTGTCGATGCTTTCTTATAGTAGACCCCGTAATCGTTAACGTCGGGGTTGCCGCTCTGGTAATTCCCGGTCTCCGACGCCGACCTGCCGTAGAACAGCCAGTAACCGGAACCATCGTAGACAATCGACTGTCCCCTCTCATAATAGGAATTGGTGGTCACCTGAACAGGCTGGCTCACTTCAGCCGTGGCTGCCCATACCTGGGCGGCCCCCGCCAGCACAACCGCCGTCACCACCAGTACCGTGAATACTCTCTTACCCATTGCTTTCAGCTCCTTTCCAATGACAAACCGTGAGAAATCTCACCTCCGGATGTCTGCCCCGAAAGTCCGACTGAAACCTGTTACCACCTCCTTTCACGTCTATTGTTCTGCTTTTGACTTCCCCTAATCCCGGCCTCTTGCTGACTTGCTACCTGAGAAGCACAATGCGCTTGAAGACGGCAGGTCCGGGCCCGGCAATCCCCGCGAAGTAAACGCCGCCCGCAAGTCGCGACCCGTCCATACCCGTACCGTCCCATACGAATGTCGACCCATTGCCGCTGGCCACAGCGGGTCTGAGTCTGGCAACACTACGGCCCCTGACATCGAATATCTCAAGCTGTGCAAGGGCCGTCACGCCGTCCGCCCGTTTGGAGCACTGTATGAGAATGTCTCCTCCCCGCGCGGGATTCGGCGAGACCGTGAGACTGAGGCCGGCGTCGCCGTCCTCGCATGCCCTCCCTATTCCAGTCTGGTAACCCACCCTCACGAACCCGTCATGCCAGTCCACATCCTTATTCCAGATCCCGCCCAGGGTGAACCAGAAGTAGTCCGCCGATATCAGGGTCGACCCCTCCGCTGCAGCCTGGAATTCCAGAGAGGACAGGGCGCCGGGGCCCCAGGTAGTCAGTCCTCCGCACAGGAGCACATGGGAAATGAAAATGGACCCTGTGTCGGGGGTCACCAGCCACCACCTGTTGGGACAGGGGGCGGTCATCACCGACTCCTCGCTGGCCCCGAGGTACTCGATTATTTCCGGGTCATAAGTCACCACCGTTTCATAGCCGTCGAACTCAATATCAAGCGAGTCCTTGTAGATGAAGACCGTGAAAGTGTCCCCGGGCTCGACCAGAGTAAGCGGCGGATCAATCGATACGCTGACTCCCGCCATAACCGGGGATATCAAAGGGGTATGTATCAACACGAGAAACAGCAATGCCGCAATGGCCACGTGCCGGATATCATTCATGCTACACTCCTCGGTGTTATTTCAGGCACGTGCCGGCCCCGGGACAAACGCCCGGGGCCGGCTGGCCTCAACCGTTAAGGCAACAGCGAGAGCTTCCTGACTACGCGCTCGTTACCGACCTGGAGAATAGACATGTAGATTCCAGGCGCTACACGCGTTCCATTGGAGCTCCTGCCGTCCCACTCGACATTATGAGTTCCCGCCGAAACCGTACCGTTTACCAGGGTATCGACGAGACGGCCCTTGACGTCATAGATGCGGAGCGAAACGCTCGATGCCGACGGCACAGCGAATGAGATGCGCGTCCCGCCGCTGAACGGGTTCGGACTCGCATTCATCTCCACGAGGGCCTGTGTCTGTTCCGCATCGCGCTCATTATCCGCTACGTCCTCCACCGCCACGCCCGGCTCGGCCTCGAGAGAGAGACTTCTGTTGAACCGGTCGCGGAGCTCCGCGACTTCGAGAACCGGCTCTGCAGTGACCGTACCCACGGCGCGGAACTCAATCACGGCAACTTCTCCCGAACCGGTCATCGTGAGGCCGCGACCCATGGCCGCGGCGTCGATATGCACGCCATCAGCGTCAACCATGTGTTCAAAGAACACGGTGGCCGACTGCTTGGCGAGCAGGCCGCCGCGCACGACCCGCACGAACTCGAGCTGAGACGGGTCGTAGGAGACCACCGTCTGCAGCCCCTTCACCGAGGCCGTATTGCCTTTGAGGACAACAGCCGCCTCGACGAGGTCGGTAATGCGGCTCCGCTCAAACGAAACGGCGAGCTCCGGCCGTTCGACCGCCCGATGAGGCGTTCCGGCGAATAAGCTCACCTGGCCGAAGTTGATGGCGAACATCATGAGGTCCTCGAACTGCACCCGGTTGTCCGTCGTCGGCCTCGCGTCCACCGAGAAGTCAGTTGTCGGGCCGACATCGAGATAATTGAAAGGATCGTTGTGAACCAGCGTCGCCCAGTATTTGGTACCAAGGAGGCTGATATCGGCAGTGTTCACGAAGTTGTCGCCGGTGCCCGGTGTCGCGCCATCCGTAACGTCGCCCAGATGGTAGTTAAGCGTACCCGTGGTCTTGTTGGATACAGCGGAGATGTTACCGCAGGCGTCCTTGGTGTAGACAACGTAGTACCAGAAGTCACGGTTGGCCGGTATGTCCACCTGGCCGCTGGCCGTCACCGCGGTGAGAGCCCACGGTGCGCCCGGAGGGTAGGACCCGGGGGCCGCCGGTTCGGAACCCGTGCCGTCATCGTACTCGGGATAGTCGCCGTAGGGCGCGCGGTACACCTCTGTGACCGCGGCGTCCCCGGGCGCCGTGAATGTCAGCGTGATGCCGGTTACGCTTCCGGCCGGATTCCCGGTCTTCACCTGAGCCGACGCAATATCCGTTACAGCGACTGGCGGGGTGGCATCGATAATCACGCTCGTGGGCGGTCCGGGCAGGGCCGGGACGGGCGCGTTGGCGCAGTCCCTAACCGTAACCGACGTCACCGTGATGGTGCCCGTGCCGTCTCCGCTGCTTCCCTTGACATCAACCGTGAAGAGAACGCCGGAGCCCGTGGCCCCGCAGGGAAGTCCCAGAATGGCGCAGTCCACGGTGTAAACGCCGCCGCCGTTATCCAGCACCTGGAAATTGGTGCCTCCCACGCTCTGGAGATACGGCCCCTGGACGATGCTCGCCACCGGCGTCGAGCAGAGCATGAGCTCGGGGCTCAGCTGGAAGGTCACGCTGTAGCCCCTCACAGGTGTGGCGTCGACCCGCGTAAACAGCATGTCAACCGTGTCGCAGGGATAAGCGGCGCTCAGGCAGGCCACGCTTGCCGGATCCACGGCTATGTTGTCCGGCCCGTAACCATTGCAGACACCGGCCGGATAGGGACCCGTGAGCCAAGGCCAGAACGTGGCGCTTCCCGATATGGAGCCACCCAGCCCCGAGGGATTCATGGGATCATTGGGCCCGGTCGCATCGCTCCACCAGTTGCAGGTGGCGTCACATGTGCCCGTACCCTGATTGACCAGCGCATACGCCCCGGTCTGGGACGCGCCGTTCATGAAGTTATTCTCGTTGACGTCGATGGTGGTGGCGTCAATGCCGGAGAGTATCCTGAGGCCATGAGAGAACTCGCCGGGAGCGGCAATGCCGTTGTAAAAGATGGTATTGTGCTCCACCGTAACGCCCTGGCTGGGCGTAAGGCCGTACTGATTGCCATACAGCATCATGGCATACGAAGGGTAGCCCGTGTAAGGCGAAGGCCCGGCTCCGTATATGACGTTGTTGGATATGGTGGAGCTCTTGAGTCCCACCTGCATGTTGGTGTAGGAATTGTTCTGGAAGGTATTGCCGTCAATCAACGACGTCTGGAATTGCGACGACAGGTTGAGTGACGCGCCGTCGAAGAAATTGTCGGTCATCGACATGTTGTGTGAGTTGTAGCTCTTGTTGCCGGCAAAGATCCCGCCATTGGCGAAATCATTGTCCCTGATGGTCAGATTGTCGAAGACATCCGACCCGTCGAAATGTGCCAGGGCATATGAGTCGGTCATTAAGCCGGCGTCCAGATCGCAGTACTCGATGAGCACATTGGGAGAAGTGATATTGAACCAGAACACCCTCGCCGCCGTGCCGTCCAGTATGCAGTTCTTGACCTGGAGCCCACTGCCGTGGCTGTCGGCCCTGACCAGCTGCGCCGAACCCGAGCCGGTGATGTGGAAGCCGTCGATGATCACATTGCTGGACTTGATTTCCAGCACATGACCTGAGGTGCTGGTCAATATGGCTTCAGTTGCCGCTCGCCCTCTGGCGTCAACCCCCGCCTGGGGGCCGAGAAGCGTAATGGGAGCGGCTATCACGAAATTCCCCGTATACGTGCCGGCCAGGACATTGACCGTGCTGCCGCTTACGGCGTCTATGCCGTCCTGCAGGTCGGCGAAGGCGTCATAGCCCCACACGTAGTCGGTGCTGTTGGCCGCATTGTAGACGTCCACGTCCGACTGCGACGTGAAGTCGTCGTCCACGATTACGTCAGTGACGTCATTGGTGGTGAAATAGAGACCGGCGGTGCACTCGCCGCCGACTTCAGGGTAGTGGTTGCCGGAGCCGTAGACCCAGCCGCCGCTCGCGTCCTGGGTGGCTCCCAGGTAGTAACCCATCTTGTTGATTTCACGCTGGTAGGTCGCCTGGTCGTACTTGCCCAGGGTCATAGCCGCATATGCGGTCGACTGCCAGCTCTCGTCACCGGCATTCGCCCCGTAGCATTCACTTATGCCCCCCTGAGAATACTGGCTGTCCAGGAGGCGGGTAAGGAGACCCGGGATCTCAGACGTGTGGACATCCGCCGCCGAGAAGGCGTCGATGAGACCGGTGAGGCCCAGGGTGTACCACCAGAAGTTCTTGTCCGCGTAGGTCGGATCCCATCCGTCGTCGTCCTCCACGTCGAAATAGCCGGGGCTGTCATTGAACGAATCCTGCCACAGCACTTCCGCAATTGTGTCGGCGGCGGCCGCGTAGTCATAAGTATCGCCGGGATATACGTCACCCAGCATGGCCGCTGCCACAGCCCAGGCTCCTATGTCCCAGGCTATAATTCCGTTCCCGTAGCCCTGGCCGTACCTGGCGTCGCGGATGTATTTGGCAAGCGAATCCGCCGAACCGTAAACGGCAACCCGCCCGTCGAACTTGGCCTTGGCGCCGTCCGCATACGCCGTCCCCGAAACCCCGGGCAGCGCCTGGTAGTTGAGGAGGAAGATGATGTCAGCGGCCGTCCTGTAAGTGGTGGCACTGGTAATCAGCTGGTCGGCGGCATCCGTAATGGCCGTGAAATGGCCGGCGTCGCCGCCCTCCAGGTACGCGTAGTACGCACCCTGGGCAGTGGCCCCGTAGATGTTGGTGGGGCTGGCGCCGGTGGTGTGGAAGAACGGGTCGGGATCGCTGGTGTTAAGAACCCAGTCCCAGCCCCCGTCGTCGGGGTCGTCGGGATTCTCGTCCACACCGTCGGTTCCGTTGCCGGCATTATCCTCCGTGATGTCGGCCTGCGCCGTCTGGAGGTAATCGGCACCGTCCGTGAGGGCGGCGTCGAAGTCGACCAGGTCACCGAGAGCTCCCAGTATGGGAAGCCGCACGGTTGCCTGCGCTCCGAGTACGGGCGGGGATTCGGTCCAGTCGAAGGGCTGGGCTGCTCTCTGGCCGGGAGCGCCGAATGCGACGCCGGCCACGAGAACAGCGATAAGAAACAGTATGGAGGAACTCATACCTTGTTTCATAGCACTGAACTCCTTTCAGGTGTCTGTCTTCTCTAAACCCCGAAATCCTTTGAGCGCGAGATATGAATTGTCAGAGCACCTGGTGTTCCGCGCGCATCAGACACAATAAGACGTTTCCATACCACCCCCTCTCAGCAAGTCCTGAATAGTGTCGCAGCTAAGGAGTTACTACAATTGCCTTTGATACCTACCTGTACAACGCCTTCACACTGCCCCAGGTTGAAGCATCTACGGCCGTCGGGCACTCGATTGTAACCGTCCCGTCGGTGGTTGAGACGCTTATGGGCATGTTGTCACCGTCTCTCACAATCGCCAGAACGAAAGCCAGAGGAGTGACAGCGCCGCATCCCCAAGGCGGGCCGAAGCAAAGCGTGAACAGGTGTCCCGGGCCCGAGACAGTCCCCGTAAGGTCAGACGCGTCCACCGCCACGGTATCGTATACGGCGCCCGTGCGCAGGTCATCGAAGAACGCGAACGCATGACCTGCCGATGAGAATATGTCGCCGCTCTGGACGGAGATGAGGGCCATGTGGTCAGGCCTGTAAATCATTTCCACGCTGTAGCCCTTGATATCCGTCGCGGCACCAATCCACACCTCGGCGCAGTATGTACTGTCCATGCAGGTGTCGACAGTCCCATCCTGAGGAACGATATAGATGGGAGTCTGACCCTGAACGCAGGGTGCCAGCCCGAGCACAATCGCACACAGTAGAAATACTCGCAATTGGGTGCCTCCTCCCTGAGTGATAATCGTGCAACTCTACTGAGAATGCGATAACCTTATCACATATATTAATTTAAGTCAAGCCAATAGGGGGCTTTAGGGGATTTTCGCCGAGTCTTTACGGAAATTACGCGGCGCATGCGGATTTCAGGTCCAGGGGAACTGGAAAGGGCCATCGCAGGCTTGCGGCCGGGGCACATGGGCCCGGGGACCGCGGGCAAACGGGCCTAGAGCGGCTGGGCCGCGTTTGACCTCTCCAGGATGAGCTCCGCCACCTTCTTACCGCTCAGGAGCATGCCGCCGAAAATGGGGCCCATCCTGGGCCCGCCGAAGACGGCGTTGCAGGCCATACCCGTCACGTAGACACGCGGGTATATTTCCTTTGTATTCTCAATAGTGAGCTTCTCGGCGACGTCGGCAGACATGGGCTTCTCGCCCAGAACCTTCCCGGTAGGAGTATTTAGCCTGACTCCGGCCTTGCCCTCCAGAATACGCGCGACCTCGCACGGGTGACCCGTCCCTTCCACAATGAACCCGGCCCTCACGGTTATGGGGTCCACGTGCAGCCCGGCAATCTCGACCGCGCTCCAGTTTATGACGAGCCCGTCCACTTCCTCGCCTTTCATCAAAACGTCCTCGACGCTTAAGAGATTCATTATGCGCGTGCCCGCCCGCGACGCTGCCGAAGCGATTGTCGTCACCGCCTCAACCGAATCGCTGGCGAAATAGCCCGGCAGGATTTCCCTGGCGCCCACACCGAACTCGTCCAGAACGGCTTTGCCTTCCGCCTGGACGACGATTTCATTGAACATGATCCCACCGCCCCACATACCTCCGCCGATCGACATCTTCCTCTCGAAAAGCACCACCTTTTTGCCGCCCCTGGCCAGATAATAGGCCGCGGTGAGACCGGCCGGGCCGGCGCCGACAATGGCGACGTCACTGTTCATTACCTCTATGAGCTTCTCCGAAAATGACCGGACTATTGCCTCGGATATCTTGACATCATCGATTGCCATGTCTTCCCCCCGATTCAACTTAGGTGAAGCGAATCAGAATAAATGCACGGTATTATCAGGTTCGCCTGACCGATATTAATGACTCCCTGCCCCAGTTTCAAGCCGAAATGCCGGGGATTGGCGCTTGACGCCCTCAGCCGGCCGGTGCTTATGTGGACACATGAACCGACATGGAGGAAAAGACATGAGAGCAAACATAACCATCGGGGCCGCGCTCGTCTGTCTCGGGCTCACAGCGACGCCGGCACTCGCAGAACCGGCCGCCATGCTGCCTTCTATCGAGGACACCATAAGCGTGGACGAGTGGCGGTTCCTCGGCCCCTTCTCGGTGGGATACCGCGAGGGGATACAGAGCGCTGTGCCGGATCCGGCCCACCTCACCCCGGCCAACCGATGGCGCGACGACGGGACCGAACCCCCGAAGTTCAGGAGCACGCTCACACAGGGCGGAACCGTGACCTGGAAGAGCGTCTCGGCGGATTCCACGGGCTGGGTCAATATCGAATTCGACGATGTTTACTGGGACACAATCATGGACATTTACGGTTATGCTGGCCTTGTGAACAAGACATTCGCGTACGCGGAGATCGTCGCTCCGGCCGAGAGCCGCGCACTCATTGTCGCCGAGAGGGTCGGGACTCTCTTCCTCAACTCGCGCGAATACTACGGCGGCCCGTACGGGCACGACTTCGTCCGGGTTCCGGTCGTGCTCAAGAAAGGCGCGAACCGCTTCGTGCTCAGTCTCTCCGGATTTGCCGGCCACAGGTTCCGGTTCGAAGTGCTCCCGGCCCCCGCGCCCGTCATGCTCATAAACGACTACACGACGCCCGACCTCATCGAGGGCGAGACGGGCGGGTTCTATGTTGGCACTACCGTCCTCAATACGACTACCTCTAGAATAACAAACGCCACGCTCCTGATAGGAGATGGCGTCATAATAGCCGCGAAGGAGATCGGCATCTCTGATATCGCTCCGCTATGTGTGAAGAAGGTGCCGGTGCGGCTCGATGTGACATCGACCCCGGGGGGAATTGACCGGGTGTCGATACCTGTAAGCGTTGTCTCGTCCGAGGTCACCTGCACCGATTCCATGCGCCTCAGGGTTCGGGCGCCCGGCCAATCCCACAAGCGCACGTTCATATCGCGAATCGACAACTCATGCCAGTACTTCGCCGTGCTCCCGCCGGAAGACTTCCATCCCGACCGCGATTATGCCCTGGTTCTCACGCTGCACGGTGCCGGCGTCAGGGCCGAGGGCCAGGTTGACGCCTACAAGCCCAAGCCGTGGGCCTTCGTCGTCGCCCCGACCAACAGGCGGCCGTTCGGATTCGACTGGCAGGACTGGGGACGGCTCGACGCGCTGGAGGTGCTTGAGATCGCCAGTCGGACGCTGCCCATAGACACAACCAGGATTTACCTTACAGGCCACTCCATGGGCGGCCACGGGACCTGGCACGTTGGGCTCAACCATGCCGACCTCTTCGCCGCAATGGCGCCGGAGGCCGGGTGGACTTCTTTCGAGCTCTACATCCCCTGGTTCCTGCAGAAGAGCTACATCCTCGGCGACCCGAGGGCCGTCGGGATGAGGGACCTCGCCCTCCGGGAGGACAAGCCATTGAACTTTGTCGAGAACGCCCTCAACCTCCCCACCTTTATCCTCCATGGCGGAGCAGATGATAACGTGCCGCCCATGCACGGCCGTATGTTCGCCGAGAGACTAGAGGAACTTGAATACGACTTCGAGTACCGGGAAATACCGGGCCGCGGACACTGGTGGCATGACGATAGCCTCGATGTCTCCTGCGTGGATTACCCCGAGGTCATGGACTTCCTTAAGTCCCGGGACCGGGATGCGGATCCACGGTGGGTGCGCCTTAAAACCGTCAACCTGGCAACGGCAAACAGGTCTCACTGGCTCGAAGTCACACTGCAGCAGGAGCCCATGAGGGAAACGTACATCGAGGCGCTTTCCGTCGGAGACGACGCCCTGGGAACCCAGAAAATAGTCATCACCAATACGCGCAATGTGAAGGAGTTCAGCATCCGGCGTCCGGATTGCTTCAGGACATCCGAACCGATCCCCGTGACGGTGGGGCAGGCCATATACGAGGTAAGCCTGAAGCCGGGTGACACGGCGGTCTTCGGACGGAGGGCAGGCGAGTTCAGACCGGGGCCCGCGAATCGGCCGGGGCTAGCAAAAACAGCAAACCTCTACGGGCCGATCAAGCAGGCTTACTTCTCGCCCTTCGTCATAGTCTATGGCACAGGGGAACCCGGGCCCGGCATGCAGGCCTTTACGGAACTGTCGCTTCACCAGGCGCGACTGCAGGCCTGGCGCTGGTGGAGAAGGGGAAACGGCTACGCCGACCTCATCCCTGACACCTGCGTTACCGACTCGGTGATAGCAAACTGCAATCTCATACTGTTCGGTACCGGCGTCCATAATAGAATCCTGGCAAGAATCGAACGTGACCTGCCTGTTAAGATAGCCGGAAGTGACATATATATTGGCTCGCGGCGTGTTCCAGGAGCCCGGGCCGCCATGTTTGTTTATCCCAATCCCCTGAACCCGGAGAAACTCGTCGTGGTACATGCCGGCCTCGAGTTCCAGGGTCAGGAACTCTCGGACTTCTTCAAGACCATATACGCGGGCGCGGGCCTGCCCGACTACATCATATACGGGGACAGGGTCCGGACGCGCGGATGGGCCGGCGTATTGTGCACGGGCTTCTTCGATGCCGACTGGCAGGTGGACGAAAGTCTTATGTACATGGCTGAATAGCAACACCGGCGCGGGCTCCAAGCCTTATGAAGCTTGACTCGTCGCCGCCGGCGTGGTAGACTGCTGGCTGTTAAATCATGCATTAAGGGTCACTGGCTGCGGGTACCGGGGCATGTAATCGCGTGGGGCAACGTATTTCAGGGGGAGCTTTATCATGAGATATCCAGCCACAAACATCGCTCTCATCTTAATTTGCATTGCCGTTCTGATAGCCGGGGGCTGTTCACGGGACAGTCAGGGCCCCGCGGAACCGGCAATTCCTGACCTTACCAAAACCGATACTGCGAGAAACAGCCGCGAAGGCACCCTCATCGACTATGTCGACGTCCTGCTTCCAGCGCGTCCCCTGGTTGTGGCCACCAACGCCGGCATCGGCATAGTTGAGCATGAGGGAACCTTCGAGCTGATCAACTCCTTCGGCAAAAGGGTCGAGGTCCGCGACGGCAGGATATTCGCATTCCAATATGACGACATACTCGAGATGGACCGGGATGGAGCCGTACTCAATACCATTGACCTGCCGGATACTGTGACCGGCTGGACCAACTTCTGCGCCCTCCCGGACGGCGGATTCGCTATCATGGACAATGTGAGGGACGTGGTCTCATTCGTCGACTCCACGGGAGCCTTCATCGATGAGGTGGCGATCCCCGAGGACGACGGTGAGCGTCTCCAGAATTTCTCCGGAATAGTCGTGGGAGACGATCTCATCGTCTCGGAGACCGGGATAGGGAAGGTATTCGCCATTGACCTGGTGACGCGCGAGGCCTCCATCTTCAAAGACCTCAGCGACCTCAGGGGCTGGATAGGCGGCATCGCCCACAGGGGCGGCACCTTCTACATAACCCAGGCCGGCAAGATTCATTCGTTCACAGAAGCGGGGCCGACAACCCTGATATGCGATATTACCGACTACAACATCTGCGAAGTTGTAGTCGTGGGTAGATTCCTGTATTTCGTCAGCAACTTCGGAGGCCGGGTATACAGGATGAACAGATTCTCTTATGATATGGCCGTGCATGTAGGGGGCTTGAACATGCCCGAGGACATAGAGATTCTTCCTTAGGTTCTGATCGGGGTACACCCTGGGGTACTTTTCAGGCTGGACCCGGCCCCGGGGTAGGTCCGGTGTCCACAAAATAGAGAAGTGGGGCAGGAGCTCGGTGCGAAAACAGCAATTGGGGCAAAGAAAGGAGGCTCCCACCCCACACATCCCTAACCCTATCTTGTTAGATTCATATCGGAGCCAGAGGTAACATAATCAATTCGCAAAATCCGCGCAAGCCCTGTTTGCATATTCTGGCTCTCTCTTGCGTCTGCTACTCCTCTGACGCCGCCGGCGGGGTAAATACCCGCTGGCCGAGCTCCCTGTCCATCATAAAGAGCCCGTTACCACTATCCCCAATAAGTCTGAGCCTGTCCAGTACCGCGCTGGCCGAATCCTCTTCCTCCACCTGCTCGTCCACGAACCACTGGAGGAAGCCCCTTGATGCGTGGTCCTTCTCCGCAATCGCCAGGTCCATGAGCCCGTTTATGAGCCCCGTGACCTTCTGCTCGTGCTCGTAGACATGCTTGAAAACGGCGACCGCCGAGTCCCAGTCAGTCTGCGGGCCCTCTATGGCCTTCAAAGTGACCCTGCCGCCCCGCTCGTTTATGTGGCCGAAGAACTTCATGGCATGGCTCATCTCTTCCTGGGCCTGCACGCGCATCCAGTTCGCGAAACCGGCCATGCCGGCTGATTCGAAATAGGCCGACATCGATAGATAAAGGTAAGCCGAATACATCTCGGCGTTCATCTGATCGTTGAAGGCTGCTTCAATCTTCTTGTTCAACATCCCTAAGACCTCCAGAGTCCATGCACGTTGCAGTACTCGCGGGCCGAGAGGTCACCCTTTAGGACCTTGAAAGTCCCCTCCGGGGCCCCGCCCGGCTTTAAGAAAATGCGGTAGGCATTGTCGCCCGACATGATCTGAACCCACTCGATGTAGTGCTCGGTCTCCATGGGATGTGGAATACTGCCCACCTTGACCGTGACGCCGTCGGCGGCTGCCTCAACGACCGGCACATGCTTCTCCTTTGCCGAATCCGCCCTCTGCTCCTTAAGGAGCTTCATTGGCTTGCCGCAGCACACGAGTTCGCCCTGGCCGCCGTGAATCACCTCGACGATGTTGCCGCAAATCTCACACTTATAAACCTGGAGTCTCTCAGTCATCTGTAATCCTCCTTGCCTTGAACCCCGTCTCTGCCGGCAGGGACTTCACCCTACCAGTTCTCTCCCAAAATCTCGTAGTGGGCCCGGGGATGGGCGCATGCCGGACACTCCTCGGGCGCCTCTTCCCCCTCGTGCAGATAGCCGCAGTTGATGCAGCGCCACACGACCTTCTTCTCGCGCTTGAATACGCGGTTCTTTTCTATATTGGTCGCGAGGTCGAGATAGCGCTTCTCATGCTGCTTCTCCGCGACCGCTATCGAGGAGAATACGTCCGCGATCTCGTCGAATCCTTCCTCCAGCGCCACCTTGGCGAAGCCGGGATACATATCGGTCCATTCATAATTCTCGCCGGCAGCGGCCGCCTTGAGATTCTCATGCGTGGAGCCTATGACTCCCGCCGGAAAGGCCGCCTGGACTTCTACTTCCCCGCCCTCCAGGAACTTGAACAGCCGCTTGGCGTGTTCCTTCTCCTGGTTGGCCGTCTCCTCGAATATGAGAGACATCTGCACGTAACCTTCCTTCTTGGCCTTGCTTGCGAAGTAGGTATAGCGGTTTCTCGCCTGGGACTCGCCCGCGAATGCGGCGAGCAGGTTCTTCTCAGTCTTGCTTCCCTTAAGATTCGGCATCTACTTCCCTCCTTTTTATTCCTCAGTCCTTCTTCTTTGTCGTTGCAGTCTTCCTGCAGTCACGGCACTTCCCGGTGAATTCCAGGTGGTGCCCACCTATTTCGTAGCCGCTCAGTTCTTCCACGCGCTTCCTCGCCCTTCCCAGTACACTGTCGGTTATATCGTCGACCCTGCCGCATTCCAGGCAGCGCACATGTATGTGGTCGTCCACCCACCCGTCATAACGTCTAGGGCAACCGCCCAGCTCAACCGTCTGAATAAGGCCTTCCCGCGTGAGCAAGTCGAGGTTCCGGTAGACCGTGGCCAGGCTCACCCGCGGGAGCCTGCGTCTTACGAGCTCGTAGACTTCATCTGCGGTCGGGTGGTTCCTTGTTTTCCGAAGCTCCTCGAGGATAATAAACCTCTGAGGCGTCATTCTCAATTCTGAATCCCCCTCTTGCCACTCTATATATGATGAAGGCGCCCGGATAACGATTCGCATTATTATATGACATTGGTAACTATTATCGACAACTTCGTCGGGCCGCGTATTCCCTTGCCTGTGGGGCGCGGCCGCGGCCGGTGAAGGGCCGGTACTAGCCCTCAGCGGGATTCTGCTCCTGGTCGAAATGATGCTTTATAACGGTGCCTTCGACCATGAAAATGGTGTCTTCGCAGATATTGGTGGAAAGGTCCGCAATGCGCTCGAGGTTCCCAGAGATCCGTATGAGGTGAAGCGAGCGCTCTATCGTCTTGGGGTCGGCGGCCATGAATGTCACGAGCTCCCTCATCACCTGCACGGCAAGGGCGTCGACTTCGTTGTCCCGCTCGCAGACGCTTCTCGCCAGCCTCACGTCCTCCTCTACAAAGGCGACTATGCTGTCCTTGAGCATCCCTATGGTCACCTTCGCCATGCGGGGAATGTCGATATAGGGTTTCACCGGAGGCCTGTCTATGAGGTAGGTGGCGCTCTGCGCTATATTGACGGCGTGGTCTCCCATTCTCTCAAGGTCATTATTCATTTTCATCATCATGAGTATAGTGCGGAGGGCCTTGGCCCGCGGTTGGAACTGCGCGATAACCTCCGTGCAGAGCTCGTCGATCTCGATCTCGATCTGGTTGGCCCGGTGCTCGTCCTTCTCGATTACCTCAATCAGGAGATCGTGGTCTTTCCTCATAAGCCCGTTCACCGCTTTTTCTATCATGCTCTCGGCCAGCCCTGCGTATTCGACGAGCTCCCGCTTGAGATTTGTCATTCTATCATCCAGCATTCAACTCTCCTAGCCGAACTTGCCTGTCAGGTATTCCTCGGTGCGTTTATCCTCAGGCACGGTGAAGAGCTTCTCGGTTGGCCCGAACTCGATGAGCTCTCCCAGATAAACGAATGCCGTGAGGTCCGAAACCCTGGCAGCCTGAGCCATGTTATGCGTAACGAGCATTATAGTCACGTCCTTTTTGAGCTCGAATATCAGCTCTTCAATGCGCGACGTGGCCTTGGGGTCCAGCGCCGATGTCGGTTCGTCGAGCAGCAGGATCTCGGGCTCCATCGCCAGCGCGCGCGCTATACAGAGCCTCTGCTGCTGGCCCCCCGACAGGAATGTGCCCTTACGGTGAACCGAATCCTTGACCTCATCCCAGAGTGCCGCCTTCACCAGCGACTCCTCGACTATCCTGTCCTGGCGGCTCTTCTTGAGCTTTATGCCGTTGAGTTTGTAGCCCGCGATGACGTTGTCGTAGAGGCTCATGGTCGGAAACGGGTTGGGTTTCTGAAAAACCATGCCGATCTTACGGCGCACGATGATGGGATTCATTCTCTGCACGTCATCTTCATTAAGCAGTATCCGTCCCGTCGTACTCGCCCCCGGGACCAGCTCGTGCATCCGGTTGACGCAGCGTATCAGCGTGGTCTTGCCGCAACCCGAAGGCCCCATGATAGCAGTGGCCTTGTTCTTCGGAATCGACAGATTGACTTCCCGCAGTATCTGCTGGTCTCCGAAGAAAGCGCAGAGTTTCTCTGTTCTTAGAACTGTATCTTCCATCTTCTCGCCACCGTTTTAGCCACCAAGTTCATCAGCAGCACAAAAACGACTAACACAAACGAGGCCCCCCACGCAAGCGTATGCCAGTCGGGATACGGGCTCGTCGCGTAGTTGAAAATCAACAGGGGCAGTGAGTTCATAGGTTTAAGCACGTTATACTCCGTGAAGGGGCTCCCGAAAGCCGTAAAGAGAAGGGGCGCCGTCTCGCCGGATATCCTCGCCACGCTCAGGAGAATGGCCGTGAGAATTCCGCTTAAGCCCGCGGGCAGTATGACCTTGAGGACGGTCCTGTAGTAGGGGACTCCCAGCGCCAGCGAGGACTCTCTGAGAGTCGCGGGGATGAGCTTCAGCGTCTCCTCAGTCGACCTTACTACGACGGGGAGCATCATTATGGCCAGGGCCGCGCCTCCCGAGAGCGCGGAGAATCCGCGCATGGGCACTACGATCCAGAGGTAGGCGATTATGCCTATTACAATCGATGGTATCCCCTGCAGCACTTCAACCACAAGCCTGACCAGATATGCGAGCCTGGATTTCCCGTGCTCCGAGAGGAAAATGCCTGCCGCGATGCCGACGGGCACGGCCATGGCGCATGCCAGCAGTATAAGCATGCCGGTGCCGACAAGCGCGTTTGAGATTCCGCCGCCGAGCTCCCCGACGGGCGCCGGGAGACTGGTGAAAAACCCCCAGTTGATGGCCGAGATCCCCTTCCGCCCGATGTAATAGAGTATGAGAAACAGGGGAACCAGCGACACGAAGGACAGCAGGATCACGACTCCCGTGAAGAACCTGTCCTGCAGTATTCTCGCGTAAACGCCCCTATCTTCCTTCATGCCGGCTCCACGCTCGTGCGTTTGATTATCTGCCTGCCGACAATGCTTATTATCGTACTCACCAGGAAGAGCAGCAGGCCGACCTCTACAAGCGCCGACAAGTACACGGCCTCCGTCGCTTCCGCGAATTCATTGGCTATAACGCTCGCCATGGTGTTCGCTGGGGCGAACAGGCTCCTGGGAAGGAAATTCGAGTTCCCGATTACCATGGTAACCGCCATGGTCTCGCCCAGGGCGCGCCCCAGCGCAAGCAGAACGCCGGCAAGTATGCCGGACCGCGCGTACGGGAGCACCACTCTCCTTATCACCTCATAGCGAGTCGCTCCTAGGGACAGGGCCGCCTCCTTCTGGTCGGCGGGGACGAGCTGTATGACCTCCCGTCCCAGCGACGCCGAGTAGGGGATGATCATGATCGCCAGCACGACCGAAGCGGTGAAAATGCCCACGCCATAGGGCGGTATTCCAAGCTTCATCTGCAGCGCCCTTACCACGGGAACGAGCACGAACAGTCCCCAGAAGCCGTATATCACCGAGGGAATCCCCGCCAGCAGGTCTACGGAGCTCTTTAGGAAGGACGATAGCGGGCCTTCCCTGAAATACTCCCCAAGGTAGATGGAAATCGCCAGGGAGAAGGGAATGGATATCGCGAGGGCCAGGAATGACGTGAGCAGCGTCCCCAATATGAAGGGGAGCGCGCCCAGCTCTCCCGTAACCGGATTCCATGTGGTCCCGTAAAGGAAGCCGGCGCCGAGCTCTTTGATAGCCGGCATCGAATGGACAACCAGGGTCAATAAAACAGCCACCAGGAGCCCAAGAACGGTCCACGCCGCCACTTTCAGAACGCGTCCAAAGGTGACTTCCGAAGACGCCAGCTTCTTATGGCCCCGGGCGGTACGCGGTATGAGCAGCCGCATGGGATTGAACGGAGAGACAAAAGGCGTCCTCTTTGAGAGCTCCTCCATTCTCTCGGGCGGGATCCCTCTGCGTGCAGCCGGGCTCTCCCGCGGGTCCGGCGAGCTCCTCATCTCCCCTGCCTTTTGCTGCTTGTCTCTCAGGGATTCGCCTGGTAGCATACAAGCACCTTCTATGTGTAATCGAACAAGGCCACTGAGGCCTGCCGCCGTTCGGCATCCGGGGCAGAAAGACTTAACTCAGGCCCAGGCAGGGGAGGGCTCAGTCTCCCCCGCCTGGTGTTGCCCCGGCTTGCCTATGCAGAACGGGGCCTTTACCTTGCTATTGGCTTGCCTCCATACATTGTCCACTTTATGACCGCTTCGGCCTTCCTGACGGCCTCAACCGGCAGAGGCGCGTAATGCAGCGGCTCGGCCAGTTCCTGGCCTTCATGCGTCATCCACCAGACCAGGTCCATCAAACTCCGTGCCTTATCCATGCTTCTGCCGTCATATTCCTGTTCTCTATAGAATATCAGCCAGGTGAACCCGCTTATTGGGTAGCCTTCCTCGGCTCCGGTGTCAGTGATCGACACCCTGGTGTGGCCCGGAAGCTCTATGTCCGCAGCCAGGCTCACGGAGTGGATCGACGGTTTGATGAAATTCCCGGACCTGTTCTTGATGTTCGCCACCGGCATATTGTTCGACACTGCGTAGATGAGCTCCACATAACCGATGGACCCGGGCAGCTGCTTTACCAGCCCGGCCACGCCGGGATTCCCTTTTGCCCCGAGCCCCGAGGGCCAGTTAAGCGATTTGCCCGTGCCCACGCCTTTCTTCCATTCCGGGCTCACCTTGCTGAGGTAGTCGCTGAAGATAAAAGTCGTCCCGCTGCCGTCCGAGCGGTGAACCACCACGATAGTCATGTCGGGAAGCTCGACGCCCGGATTGGCCTTGCTGATGCGATCATCATTCCAGTTGGTCAGCTTACCCAGGAATATATCGGCAACCACATCGGGCGTGAGGTTGAGCGTCGGGTTGTCAGGCACGTTATAAGTCACCACCACTGCGCCCAGGCACGTGGGAACATGCAGGATCTCATTGTCCAGCTCCTTAAGGTCATCATCGCTCATGAAGGCATCCGTGCCTCCGAAGTCCACGGTCTTGCTGAGGACCTGTCTGATCCCTCCGCCTGAACCGATAGCCTGGTAGTTGATCTTTACGCCCTCTTCCTTGTGATAGACGTCGAACATCTTGGAATAGAGCGGGTAGGGGAAGGTGGCGCCGGCCCCCAGTAATTCCTTGCTCGCGGCGAAACCCGGGCCGGCGCAACCCAGCGCCAGGACCGCCGCTACAGCAGCTGCCAGTATGTGTCTCATGTCATCCCTCCTTCAGAACTTGAATACACAGTCGAGCTGTAGAGTATCGAGGGGATCTTCATCGCCCTCCAGCTTTCGAGCCCGATAGTAGTCCAGTCCCAATATGACGCTTCTTGCCACTGCATATTCGAAAATGACCTCATGACCGCTTACACCCGTGGAACCGCAATAGAAGTCCGAGTCCGGGAACACGTCCATGAATGCGTCTCTTTCGAGCCGCCTGTAGTTGTAGTACGCGGACCACGAATTCCCGGTCTTGACTTTAGCGTGCCCGAATCTGAAACCGGCCAGAAAACCCGAGTCCTTCGAATCGAAGCTATATACATAGTCGCCGATAAAGGTGAGTGTGTACGGCGGCCCGTCCTCCCCGCCGACCCTATACGCGAGAACCAGGTTGGGACTCAGACTGTCGTAGTCGTATTTCAGGCGGCCGTCTACAAGCGTGTTTGTACCGGAACTGAGGTCCCCATCGGGAACCGATCCCTTCACGTTTTCGAATCCGTAGAAAGCGATTCCGAATTCGCCCGTGAAATCGCCCGCTGCCGAAAAACTCACGCCCGGCTGAACGTAAAACATATACTGGTCTTCCGAGCTGGACTTCTCTTCCTTAAGAACAAGGAATCCGGCGTTCGCCAGGCCCCCGATTCCGCCCGCGGGGGGGCGCTTCCAGAGAGCGGAAGCCCCTTCGAAGTTGATGTCCCCGTCCCAGATCAGGTCGTCCACCACCAGAAAGGCATTTCGGTACTTGCCGAGAACCAGGCCGACCTCCTCCGTCGCCTGCCAGGCGGCATATGCCATATCCAGCCTGATATCCTTGGTTACAAAAAAATCGCCGAGGGTCTGGTTGGTAGACCTGTTGTCGGTCTGGCCGCTGGCCATTCTGATCCCGACGCTCACCCTTTCATTCAGCGCCGTCTCGAGGCCGAACCGCAGCCTACCGCGAGCCCGGTGCCGCTGTGTTGACGTCTGCACCTCTGACAAATGGTCATACTGATAACGCAATCTCAGATCGCCTTTGAATTCAGTGTCCTCGAACGAGAATGCGAAGCAAGTCTCCCCCAGGATCGTCAAAGCCAAAACCGGAATGATATATCTAAAATTCGACCCCCGAGCCATAGGCAAGCCTCCTTGTTCTGCTGTGCGTTCGTATGACGCTACCGGTTTCCGGCAGCACCTATCAAGCGCACGGGCCGCATGCCGTTTTCCGGCGAATCTGAGCCGGCGACCCTGTGTTCCTCGATCACCTCCCGGGCATTTGCCCTGTACCAGGCGCATGCCCTGTGCAAATGACTCCGGCAGTAGTTCTGTTCTTCGAAGGCCGACGGAACCGCCGCCCGGCCCATGTAGGCCCTGCAGTAATCCCGCGATCTTCCCTTCCTTAAGTTAGGACAGCCGAAGCCGCCCTGGCAGATACCTTGAGCTTCCGAATTGACAGCACGAGGAGATGATGAGTTCCCCACCAGTTGCCGTGTGCGCTCTTCCGTGAAACCAATCATCCTGGGTAAGCTTCCTTTGCGTTCAGTCCACGTTTCGCCACTTCACGAACACTAGAGAGAACTCATGATCCCCTGGCACCTGTTCGAACGCCAGCCAGGATATCCGACATAATTGTAGTGAGGCAGGGTTAAGACCGTATAAAGGAAGTGTTAATTTTCTGTTAACACGCCGCATCCGTTATGAGGCCGCCGGGAAGGTTATCTTGAAGGCGGTTCCGCCGCCGGGCACTGCGGTGACGGATATCTCTCCGCCGTGCATAAGCACGATGTGCTTGACTATGGAAAGCCCCAGACCCGTGCCGCCGACTTTCCTTGAGCGGGACTTGTCGACAACATAGAAACGCTCGAATATCCGGGTCCTGTGCTCCTCCGGTATTCCGATCCCCGTATCGCTTACCGTTGCGGTCACGGCGTCGCCTTCGGCGTCTATTAGAATGGTTATTCCCCCCGCCTCCGTATACTTGATCGCGTTGTCGATGAGATTGACGAAGATCTGCTGGAGCTTGTAGGAATCGCCCATCACCCGCGGGACGTCTTCCGCGGCACTAATCCTTATGCTGAGATGCTTGTCCCTGAGACGGCGTTCGAATATGGTGGCGACATTCCTGACGACTCCCTCGAGATCGACCTCTTCCGGCTCAATCTCGCTTCCGCGATCCTCGAGCTCGGACAGGTTCAGCAGGTCTTCGACTATGTCTGCAAGACGGTCCGTATGCCGCTTCACTATGTCCAGGTAGTGTCCGGCTTCGCCGGCAACTTCGTCGCTGGCGGCCTCGAGGAAGCCCTTTATGGCCGTCAAGGGGGTACGAAGTTCGTGAGAGAGGTTCACCACGAAGTCCTTTTTCACTCTCTCGACACCTCTTATCTCCGTAATGTCGTGGAACCATACCACTACCTCGTCCTGGGCCTCCACATATGAGGCGCCGCATGAATAGATCTTCCCCTCGTGGCGGATCTCGCCGACCACGCTTTTTTTCTCAGCGCTTGCGGTCTTGACGAGGTCGCCGAAATCAGCCGCCCGCAGCACTTCCCAGTAGAACTTGCCGTCAACCTCTTCTTCCCCCGATATGCTGCGGAATGCGTCATTGCTCAGGATCACCCTCCCGTCAGCATCGAGAACAGCCAGGCCGTCCCTTATGGACGAGATTATGCCGGCCAGCTCCTCTTGCCTGCGCGATAGTTCGCCGAAAAGCTGCTGTATCTGCCCGGTCATGACATTGAAACTGTCTCCAAGCTCGCGCAGTTCATCCCGGCCGCTCAGTATCACCCTGGTATCGAGGTCGCCGCCGGCCACGCTTCGCGAGGCCTCTATAAGGTCTCTGACCGGCCGTGACAGGGTTGCGGAGAATACAAAAGCGCCGATGAGCGAAATGACGAGGGAGATTATCGCAATGGTGATGATCCGCTTCTCAAGGACCCAGAGGACCCGGTCTATTTCCGTCAGGAATCTGCTGATCCTCAGCACTCCTGTGATTTCACCGCCGATCGCGAGCGGCACCGCAACATAGTGCATGTCCTCGCCCGTCGTTCCACTGAACCGCGTCGCGCTGCCGACTTCGCCCCTGAGCGCGCGCCTGATCTCGGGCCGGGCGGCGTGGTTTTCCATCTGCAGAGGGTCTTCCATCGAGTCCGCCAGCACGACGCCGGATGCGTCGATCACGGTTATCCTGGTTCCAGTCTCATCGCCGATGCGAGATACAACTCCATTCAGCTCGGCGAGATCACCGTCTTCTACCAGGGTAAGGATCTGGAGGCTGAACACCTTTCCGAGGTCGTAGAGATGGGCCGTCAGGGTCTCCACATAGTGGTCGCTCATCGTGTCTATTGAGTAGATGAGAACTGTGCTGAGTAGGACTATGGCCAGCACCGCGTACCAGAAGAAGGCCTTGAAGAAAATGGTGATTTTCATTCTTCGAACTTGTACCCCACGCCCCTTACATTCTTGATGAGTCTCGCACCCTTTCCCAGCTTCTCCCTGAGATGCCTTACATGCACATCAACCGTCCTGTCCAGAACCGCTTTCTCATGCCCCCACAGATGATCCAGAATCTCATCCCTGCTGAAAACCCTCCCCTGCCTGGACGCCAGAAGCGAGAGTATCTTGAACTCGGTCGTTGTAAGGTTCACCTTCTTGCCGTATACCTTGACCTCGTGGCGATCCGGGTCGATCCGCAGCGTATTGCCCAGGGAGATCGCCTTTGTCTTGTGCCTGCTCTCGTCTCTTCGCAATATCGCCTTGACCCTCGCCACGAGCTCTCTGGCTGAGAACGGCTTGGTGACATAGTCATCCGCCCCGAACTCGAGACCCAGCACCTTGTCAGTCTCGCCGGTCTTGGCGCTGAGAATGATGATCGGCACGCCGGCCGTGCTCTCATTTCTCTTCATGTGCTTGCATATGTCCATGCCGTCCATGTCCGGAAGCATAAGGTCGAGAATCACAAGGTCTGGGATTCTCCTCTCGAGGAACTTCAGGAAAGCCCCCGCGTCCGTAAAGCCCCTGGCCTCATAATTGGCTTTCTTGAGGTTGACTGTCACCAGCTCAACCAGGTCGGGTTCGTCGTCCACGATCACAATCAATTGGCTCACTTCTGCCCGTCCTCTCTGCTCGAGCGGGGCGGGGAGCATCCGGTCCCCACCGGCACTCATTATATTTGATCAAGCGGGATTTACAAGTGGCAGGTTACAATGAACGCGCCCCAAAGGACGCCGGGCGGAAGCGCCCGATGGGCCACCTTCTTCCCCCGACGACGGCCCGGAACCCCGTTAACGGCGACCATGGCGCCCGGTACTCCAGAGCCGGTCGGGGCCGGCTATCTACGGACCGTGGCGCGCAATATGAGTATCCCACCGTCGATCAGCGCCGTACCCAGCAACAGGGCCGCCCTGCTGAACGCCAAAGCTACCCTCTGACGTACGAGCGCCAGAGCTACTGAGGACATTCCCCTACCTCCGGTCAGCCTGCGTCCGTATCTATCCTTTTAAGAAGCTGGGCAGCCATGTCTTCGTACTCAGGAAAGGTTGCAGCTTTCATGAGGTATCCAGACGCGTCTTCAACTCTGCCCAGCTGTATTGCGCAGTAACCCATTACGAGATAGCCCCTGCCATAGTCTTTGTCGAGCCTGATACAATTCTCAAACGCGGCATAGGATTCCCCGTAGTTCTTCTCCATGAAGTGAAGGTCCCCCAGCAGAGACCAGAGTCTTACGGTCTCGTTCTCCTCGAGAGCCCCCCTGATAGTCTCATATGCCTTCTCGCTTTCATGTGCCGCGAGGTAGGCCGACGCAAGCCGCTCGAAGTCCCCCGGCGAACTCGAATCGGCTATGGCCCTCTCGTAGTAGCGCGCCGCGACGAAAGGCGCTTCCACCGCGTTATAGAGGTCTCCGAGCTGAAGGGTCTCCTCGCGCGTCAACGGGAACAGGTAGCCCTTGACCGTGAGCGTGACGGCCGCGGCGCGATAGTCGCTGATGCTGGCGGCATACTGGAAGGCCAGCGTCCACGCTTCCGGCGTGTCGCCGAAATCCTCAAGCAGGGCGTCGACAGCCGCCCGTCCCCGGTCCTGATCCCCCAGGTCAACGCAGGCGGCAATGAGAGCCCGGTACCAGTCCAACTTCGGCGTCCCGAATTCCCCAGATAAGAGCCGCTCCATATTGCCCACCGCCGAGGCCGGGTCCCCGGCCATCATATACGCAGCAGCCGCATAGAAGAGCGCGTGGGGCCTCTTGCCTTCGCTGGTCTCGAATCCCCTTGTGATGGCACGGGCGGCGAGGTCGTAGCGTTCGGTGTTGTAGGCAAGCTCGCCGAGATTCAGCCATCCCTGGCTGAACCTGTCTTCCATGTCCACGGACTTCTGGTAATGGACTATTGCTTCCTCATACCTGCCCTCCTGGCTCAGGCTGTTGGCCAGATGGAATCTCAAGAGGAAGTGGTCCTTTTCCGGATGCCCGTTGAGGCAACCAAGCAGGATCTCGGTTGAGCGCTCCACATTTCCCCTCTGCCGCTCCTCCTGCGCCCTGAACATGGCAAGCCGCGTCGATTTCGGAACATCGGCCAGGGTGTCAATCTCCCCGTCCTTCCCCGCACCCGCGCCGTCTGAGGACAGGGATAGCAGGAGCGCCACGAGCATCAATGCGCTTATTATAATCCAGAGTTTGGAGCTACCCATACCTTCTTTCTCCATAAGGCATGCCGCCTTAGAGCTCAAATCTCACCGTCGTCACAACCCAGGCCGTCACGGGCTCCCCGTCGATTTTGCCGGGGCGGAACTTCCATTGCGGGACGGCTTTGAGCACGGCTTCTTCGAATACGTCTCTCGGTCTCGCCTCGAGTATCAGCACCTCGCCGACGGTGCCGTCCGTATTGACGAGCATTTTGATCTGCACTGCCCCTTCGGTTCCGCGCTCCCGCGCCTTGTAAGGGTAAACGGGTGGAACGCGCATGACGACCTGCGGCGGCTGGTCGAGCTCATAGGCTTCGAACACGAACTCCTCCGCCGCGTCCCCGGCGCTGGCACCACCGAAGCTTATGGCCACCCCGAGATCGAACATGTCCTGCCCACGGCTCAAGTCCGGGCGGAAGAGGTCGGGTTGGAAATCCGTCTCTTCCTCGGGCTTGGGCTTGTCGGGTTCTTTAAGCTGGTCCTGAGGAGCGACTTCGGGCACCTCGAGTTTCACCAGGCTGATGGCTATCGGGTCGGTAAGGTCCTGCGGAGGCTTGCGCTCGCTTGATAGAAGCGATATAAGGCCGAGAAGGCTGAAGTTGACCGCAAGCGAGACCGCTACGGCCCATACGGGGACCCTCGACATCACTAGGCTTCTTCCTCCCTTTTCGCCGCCAGGCTTACGTTCCTGGCCCCCGCGAGGCGGCACTGGTCCATCACCTGGACTATGGACCCGGTCTCACTTCGCTTGTCGGCGACTATGACTATGCCGCTCTCGGGGTCCTCGGCCAGGGCGCGCTCGATAAGGGGGCGCACGCTGCGGATGTCTATTCTCTTACCCTCGAAGTAGACGTCACCTTCGGGGGTCACACCGATGAGTATATTGCCGCGCTCTTTAACTTCGGCGGTGGCCGCCGTGGACCTCTGTACGTCTATGCCTGATTCCTTCACGAAGCTCGTCGTGACGACGAAGAAGATGAGCAGTAGAAAGACCATATCGATGAGAGGTCCCATGTTGATCTGCACACCTTTGCCCTGTCCCCTGAGCGTCATTCTCACGTTTATCATTACATTTCACCTTTCCTGCCCGGCGCCCGCTTGACTATCCTGTCGAGCACTGTGGTAACCTCATCAAGCCTCAGGCCAAGCTGATGCGCCCGGCGCGTGAGTACCCCGCTCAGGAACAGGCCGGGGATGGCCACTATAAGGCCGGTCTGGGTCGTGATAAGAGCCACCGATATGCCGCCGGCCATGGCCTTGGCGTTACCGGTGCCGAAGAACGATATGACATCGAAGGTCTCAATCATGCCGAGCACGGTTCCGAGCAGGCCCAGAAGCGGCGCGACCGCGGCGAGCACCGCGATCGCGGCGAGATTCTGGCTCAGCGCCGGCCGCTGCCTGAGGGCGCATTGCCTCAGGATTTCCCTGTCAAGCGAGGGGTCTCCCGAGCGCTGGTTCATGAAAGACTTGACCAGGTCGGCCCGCAACCCGTCCACGTATATGTTCACCTCATGCCCCTGCACGGCTCTTATGGCGAGCTCCGTGGTGATGTCGTCATGCGTCATAAGCCGGAAGGTCCTGAGTCGTTCGGCGATCAGAGTCCACATCACGAGAGAACACAGTAGAAGCGGAACCATGACCCATCCGCCTCTCAGCAGGTAGTCATATGATTCCTGCAAGACCTCTATCATGCGGCCATCCTCTCCTTCTCTCCGGCACACTCGAGGTCGAGCGACGAGCCGTTGTGCCTGCGGTCCTTCTGCATGATGTTTGTTAGCGACACCGCCTTCTCTTCCATTTCGCCGATGATATGGTCCACGCGTCTCTGGAGGAACGTGTGAACCAGCATTATGGGAATCGCGACTGCAAGACCGAGCTCCGTAGTAACCAGGGCCTCGCTGATGCCGCCCGACATCAACTTGGGATCGCCCGTGCCGAACAGAGTTATCACACGGAAGGTCTCAATCATGCCGGTTACTGTCCCGAGAAGCCCTAAGAGCGGCGCTACCGCTCCGAAGATGGCAAGGGGCGATAGCCCCCGCTCCAGCCTCGGAATCTCCCTGAGGATGGCCTCCTGGAGAATGCTCTCCTGGGTTTCGCGATCTTCACATCTCGCCGTCAGTCCCCCTTCGATAACATGGTTGACCGGCGAGTGTTCGCCCTTGTGTCGCCGGACGATCGCCTCGCACTCTTCCCAGTTGCCCTCCGCGGCAAGCCTGTTGACCCGCGTCATGTACTTACCGGTGTTCCGCCTGACCTTGCCGAGGAAGATGATCTTGTTCACGACTATCACCAGCGCCGCAACAGCTATGGCGAGTATGGGATATACGATGGGGCCGCCGGCCCTGAGCTGCTCGGTTAAGCTCGTCTTGTGAGTTATCTGGCGAAGCGCGGCGCCGCCCGAAAGGTCTATGGGGGCCGAATCGGACTCGCCTTCAATATAGTTCCTGATCTGTCCCCGCACCCTGCGTGAGGGCAGCGCGGACATTGCATAAAAACGCCGCCCGGCCGGGGAGTAGTTCAAGAATCCTATCTCTCCGCCCTCCCTGTAGGCGCTCGTGAACCTGCCCAGCGTAAGCACGGTACCGGCGTGGTCCTCGCCGTCACGCCCCACGTATTCCGCTTCTACAATCCCCACCTCGCCGGCTAGGCGCATTTCGGAAAAGAAAACCTCGGCCATCGCGGAGATGTCGTCAATATCCGGGAAATAACCCTGCTCGAGCAGGCGCTGCACCAAGTCCAGCCTCCCGGGCTCCAGAGCCGTCATCGGAGACTGCTGGAGCATGGTCTCGAGGTCACGCGCAACGACGCGCACATTGCCCGAGATTTCTTTGAAATCGAGCTCCCGCCTTGCCCACTTTTCCTCGAGCCGCTCGAGGCTGAGCTCGTAATCGGCGACCTGCCGCTCCAGCCGGTCGACCTCCGCCTCGAGCTCTCTCTCCTCGGCCTCCAGCCTTTCGACCTCTGCAATAAGCTTGTCCTGGTCCGCCAGTATCCCGGCTTCGACTTCCTCGGCCCTTCGAAGAGCTTCGGCTCGGTCCTCCTCCGCCTTCCGGGCGGCCTCGCGCACATCCTCGGCGGCCGCAAGAGAGAACGAGAGAATCAGAGTCATCACGCAGAGTACTATCGCTCTTGTCATTGGCTGATCCTCCCCAGGGGCAGCGATAAGAGCTCGACCGGCCTTATCCTTGCCGCCATGTCCATGGCCTCCGAAATCGATCGCGAGTATTTCCCTGGGAGCTCCGACCACTCTGCGGCGGCCCGGTCATACTCCCCTACCGTCGCCCCGTCCGGGGTCCTCCAGAAGGCTGACACTCTTCCAATCCTCAACACATCCACGAAGAGCGTGTCTCCTCCCACGGGGACACGTTCCTGATCGACCTCGACGGCGGCTCCATAACCCGCCTCGATCTGCAGGGCCTCCAGGACCGCCTTGAGCTTGTCGGCCCCCGACAGGTCGGGCTTGGCCAGCTCCTTTTTCACATAGGCGACCCGCCCCTCCCTTTCGTCCAACAGAAACGGGATATCTCTCTGAACCCAGTCCTCCAGCCTGAAGGCAATAGCGTTCAAGGTGTCGACCAGGCTATCTTCCAGGCGTTCCGACTCCTCCAGACGCCTCACGAGCTCGGCGATTCCCTCCTCCAGGGCAGCCACCCTTTTCTCGTCAACCGATTTGCGGTCGCGGAGGTATTCCACATTGGCTTTGGCGCTGCGGTAGCGCATCTCGAGTTCGGATCTTTCGGCGGCCCAGTCGTCCTGCTTTCTCTGAGTCTCATGGTGGATCTGCACCGTCCCGTCCACCTCGTCACGGAGATCCTCAGACGCCGACCTGGCCACAAGCGGCAGGGCCGCCACCACCACAAGCAACAAAAGGGATACATTTCTGAGCATTAAGACTTCCTCTCATCTATGAGGCCGGCTTGCCACACCGCCTCGGGCGACTCCCTCGCGTCGCCGCGGACACCGGCACATCGAGAGTCCGGGCGACAGCCATCTGGTTGGTTGTTTCCCTCGTTTAAAGACATGGATTGATAGACGCGTTCATAGTGAACGCGAGAATTGTACCCGGGGGGAGTTAAGTTATTATGAACGTTATGTTAAGAAATCGTGAATTCGTATCCGCGTTCATGCCGGCGACCCGGGAGCCGAGCCGGTACCCCGTCACAGTGAATTAACACCTTCTTAACCGTCGCTTCATACTCCCCTAACACACCTTCGTTACAATTTCCGCGAGCTCTAAGTTGGGGATATGCAAATACGATGACAGACAGAGTGATTCCCGAAAGAGAAGGAGCTCTTAAAAGAATGGAGTCGATTCATAGGTTCCTGGAGGAGGGACAGGAGATTCACTATGAAAACTCTCACGCTGACTTTGCTGTATCTGTTGGCCGCGTTTATCGCGACATGTGCCTCGGGGGAAACCGGAACGCTGTACGGTTCGGTCCACGATCTCAAGTCCGGCGAGAGGATCTCCGGGGCGAATGTACTCGTGGTCGGGACGACAAATGGAACATCAACAAATCTCGACGGCGATTTTGAGATTAAAGGCCTCTCACCGGGGACCTACGACATCAGGGTGACGTCGATGGGTTTTAACACGAAGGTGATCTCACAGACGGAAATAACTTCCGGAAACCCGGTCAGGGTCGATGCGGGACTCACGCCCATAAGCCTTGATGACGCATACACGATCGAGGAGATGGTCGTCTCGGCCGAACGCATCCTCTCGACAGGCTACGCGGTGCTCGCCCAGCGGAAGCAGGCGGCGACGATAGGTGACGCCATCAGCGCAGAGCAGATCTCAAGGTCGCCGGACGGGACTTCGGGGGACGCGCTCAAGCGGGTCACGGGACTCTCGGTGGTCGACAACAAGTACGTCTTTGTCAGGGGAGTGACGGACAGATACAATGCGACCGCCATTAACGGTGTGGCGGTAAGCAGTACGGATACCGACGCCGACAAGAAGAGCTTTTCCTACGATCTTATCCCGGCCAGTCTCCTTGCCAACACGGTCGTCGTAAAGACGGCCACCCCAGACCAGCCCGGGGATTTCACAGGCGGACTGGTCCAGGTGAATACCATGGAGTTTCCCCCGAATCTCGTTCTCAACTTCGGTGTGTCGCCGTCCATATACGCCGGCACTACCAATACCACGGTGCGGGCGTCACAGGGGGGCGGCAAGGATTGGACGGGCAGGGACGACGGTTCAAGGGCGCTGCCGGAGGGACTGACAGGCGACGAGATCGCCAAGGCACTGCCGAACACGTGGACGACCCGCGATAAGCGGGCACCCTATAATCGCTCATTTAATCTCTCGGTAGGCAACCGGGCCCTCGCGGGTCTCCACGAATTCGGGTTCATCGGCGCGCTTTCATATAAGAGCAAGGATGTATCGTCTGTCTGGAAGAGGAAATCATCGCTCCCGTTCATCGATGTCGGCGGGGAGAGTTTCAGATACAACGTGCTCTGGGGCGCCATACTCAATTTCAACTACCGGCCGTCATACGCACATAAATTCAGCTTCCAGAACAACTATACACAGGCTGCCGAAGACAAGGTCCACTTAGCCGAGGGGCTCGGCGAGAACGGCTACATTCGCAGGCAGACTATCGAGTGGGACGAGCGGTCGCTCTTCGTGACCCAGCTCAATGGCGAGCACAATGTGGACCTCGCCGACGCCGAGCTGGAGTGGCAGGCATACTATTCGACGTCCAATGCCAAGGAGCCGGACCGGAAGAACATCGAGTACCAGGAAGGGGCCTCAGGCGAATTCGCAATGATCGAAAACTACCGCAGCTGGAGCGCCCTCGAGGAGCGCGGCTACGGAGCGGAATTCAATCTTACCATCCCCATAGAACGGTCAAGGCTCAAGTTTGGCTATCACCACAAGTACAGGAAGCGCGAATTCGATATCGCCGTCTACCATTCCGACCAGAGCAAGCTGCACTGGAGCAACTGGCACCTGGTGCTGCTGCCTCTCGATGAGATATTCCTGCCGGACAACTACGGCGCAGGCAAATTCAGATTCCTTCCCATGACCCAGTACACAGGGGCGTACGACGGAAGGCATCGGATCAACGCGTTCTACGGAATGGCAGACGTTCCGTTTACTCTTCTCGGCCAGAGATTCCGCGCGGCCGGCGGGTTGCGGATAGAGGACTCCAACCAGATCGTCGACGGCGAGACAGCCGATCCGTTGAAACCATTCACGACCGCAACGGTGAACAAGACCGACATGCTGCCGTCCGCCAACCTGACGTATGCCGTGAACGACATAACCAATTTTCGGCTGGCCTTCTCCCATTCGGTGAACCGGCCGGAGTTCAGGGAGATGGCCGACGTCAAGTACTACGACTTCAATGAATTCCAGAACGTTAACGGCAATCCCAAACTTAAGAGGGCGTTCATCCGAAACTACGATATGAGACTCGAGGTATTCCCCGGGCCGGCCGAGGTGCTCGCAATCAGCTACTTCTACAAGGACCTCGAGGACGCGATAGAAATCCGGCTCATCCCCGAGCCCACCCGGTTTGTGCGTACCTGGTTCAACTCGCCCAACGGCAAGAACCACGGCTACGAGATCGAGGTTCGCAAGAGTCTCGGCTTCCTGACGGGATTTCTCAACGACATCATGATCACAATGAACTACACCCGCGTGACATCTGAAATCGAGTACGTCGACAAGAAGACGGCACCGGACGGCAGCCACATCATCCGCACGCTGACGAGGCCGATGCAGGGGCAGTCGCCGTGGATGATGAACGCCGGCGTCATGGTCACGGCCCCTTATACGGGAACCACTTTCAACATCCTCTACAACAAGATAGGAAGGCGCCTGGTATCCGTCGGTGACTCCAGATACGAAGACGTCTACGAGGAGCCGCGCAACGTGGTCGACATCGCGATTACTCAGAGGATCAGCGCTTGGCTGGGCGCCAAGTTCACAGTGCAGGACCTCACTGCGGACGACCTGGTACACACCATGGGGCCCGCGGATTTCAGTGGGCCTCATTCAACGATAAGCAGGAGCTCGACTTACGGGCTTTCGCTGTCCTTCAAGTTATAGGAGGTGGAGCGCAGCTTGCCGGTAACGTTATCGAAGGGAGGTGATGCTTTAAGGCAAGAAGATGCTCTTGGGGCTATTTTCAGTGAAGGAATTCCAGGAGGAAAACTAATGATCAAGAGACTGTTTATCGCATGCATAGGCGCTGCCGTGCTGCTGTCGGCAGGAATGGCGGCGGCAGGTGTGCCCTGTGCCGGCACTTCGGAGTGCAACGTATCTGTGGCGCATTTGGATCCCTCAGTCAGTTGCGGCGGTACCGAGGGTTATTTCTGTCCCCTGGGAGACCAGGACACGGTGCATGTCGCTGTAGTGATCAGGGACTGCTACGGCAACACGCTTGCCGGCAAGACCGTCACGATCGACGCGCCCGCTTCTGGTTTCTTCTTCTGCGAGGCGTCCAAGCAGGTCACCACTGACGCTCTGGGAGAGGCTTCTACGTTCTTCACTCAGTTCGGCGGCTGCGGCTTCCTGCAGATGACGGCGACGAGTGAAGGCGTGTCGATCCTGGGCAACCTGGTTTACGCGGCCAACGTCGACTGTCTGGCTCCGGCCAACGGCGACGTGACTCTGGGTGACTTCGCGCAGTTCGCCGCGTACTACAACTCGACCGAGGCCTGCGTCGATTACGACTGCAGCGGTCTGGTCGCGCTGGGTGACTTCGCCAGGTTCGCGGCGCACTACGATCACAGTTGTCCGTAGGCGAAGCACAACAGCATATATCCGAGGAGGAGACAAAATGAAGAGAGGCATACTGCTACTGCTGGTGGCGACGGTCGCCCTGAGTGCCGCGGCCTACGCCAAGCCTACGGCAGTGCTGGGCCCCGGTCTGGGTACCGGTAGGACTCCCTACCATCAGAACTATGACCGGGTGCTCTCCGCTGACACGACTTACTTTCTGACGGGTCTTTACTACGTGGACTCCACGTACGCGATTACGATTCCCGCCGGCACCGTCGTCAAGGGCGATACGGCGGCCACCCTCATTATCAAGAGGGGCGCCCAGGTATTCGCCAACGGCGAGGCCGGAGACCCGATCGTCTTCACGAGCATGAAGCCCGCCGGCCAGCGCGCCCGTGGCGACTGGGGCGGCGTAGTCATCCTCGGTGAGGCCCCGGTCAACCAGGTCAACCCTGTCATCGAGGGCGGCATCATCGAGGGTACATACGGCGGAAACGTCTCTGACGACAACAGCGGTGTTTTCAAGTACGTCAGGATCGATTTCCCCGGCTACAGGTTCCAGCTCAACAATGAAATCAACGGCCTAACCATGGGAGGCGTCGGCAGCGGCACCGAGCTTCACCACGTGCAGGTGAGCTACTCGTTCGACGACTCCTACGAGTGGTTCGGCGGCACCGTAAACGCCAAGTACCTGGTGGCGTTCGGCGGCACCGACGACGAGTTCGACACCGACTTCGGTTACTCGGGCAAGGTCCAGTGGTGCTTCGGCATGAGGGACATGACCGTATGGGATCCCAACGGCGAGTCCAACGGCTTCGAGTCGGATAACGAAGGCTCTTCGCCTTACACCTCGAAGCCCCTCACAAAGCCCGTGTTCTCTAACGTGACACTGGTGGGCCCCGAGCGTACCGACGCGTGGGTGGGGAACCTTCCGCCCGGCCACAGGTTCCAGTTCGGCTCGGTTCTCCGTCGCAATACGCAGACCTCGATCTACAACTCCTGCATCATGGGTTATCCCTGGGGCATGAGCCTGCGTGACGACTCGACCAAGGCTTCCTGCGCGGCCGACATCCTGCAGGTGAAGCAGACCAACTACCAGGCGAGCAGCATTCCCTCCGGCTCGAGCCATATCCACCAGGAGACCAGGTGGCCTGCCACCGACCCGATTCCGCCGGGAGTGCTCGCGTGGATCAACACGGTCGGCTACGGCAACCAGGACTCGAACGGCGCGGCCGGAAGCCCGAGTATGCCGAGCTACATCATGCTCACCGACCTGAACGATTTCAACAATCCGGACCCCCGGCCGATGGCTGGCTCACCCCTCTTGACCAACGGCACCAACTACTCCTATCCGAAGCTTCAGGACGCGTTCTTCGATTCAGTGGACTACCGCGGCGCGTTCGATCCCAACCTCCCGATGGATCAGCAATGGACGGCGGATTTCGCGTGCTTCGACCCCCAGGGCTGGGATGAGACCCCGCCTCAGGAATGCGGCGTGGTTCTCGGCCCGGGGCTCGGCTCGGGTAGGACGCCTTACCATCAGAACTACGACAGGGTGCTTGCCCCGGATACGCTCTATTATCTGACGGGTCTCTACTATGTCGATTCGACTTACTCCATCACGATTCCCGCCGGTACGGTTGTCCGCGGCGACACGGCAGCCACTCTCGTCATAAAGAGGGGCGCCAAGATTTATGCAACCGGCACGCCGACCAAGCCCGTCGTCTTCACGAGTCTCAAGGATGAAGGCCAGCGCGCCCGCGGCGACTGGGGCGGCGTGGTCATACTCGGCGAGGCTCCGGTCAACCAGGTTAACCCCGTCATCGAGGGCGGCATCATCGAGGGTTCCTACGGCGGAAACGTGGCCAACGACAACAGCGGAATCTTCAAGTACTGCCGGATCGAATTCCCCGGTTACAGGTTCCAGCTAAACAATGAGATCAACGGTCTCACCATGGGAGGCGTCGGCAGCGAAACCGAGCTTCATCACGTTCAGGTGAGTTACGCGTTCGACGACTCCTACGAGTGGTTCGGCGGCACCGTAAACGCCAAGTACCTCGTGGCGTTCGGCGGCACCGACGACGAGTTCGACACGGATTTCGGCTACTCGGGCAAGATTCAGTACGCATTCGGCCTGAAGGACCCCACGAACTGGGATCCCAACGGCGAGTCCAACGGCTTCGAGTCGGACAACGAGGGCTCCTCGCCTTACACCTCGAAGCCGCTCACCAGGCCCGTGTTCTGCAATGTGACCCTGGTGGGTCCCGAGCGCGTCGACACTCTGGTCAACAACCTTCCGCCCGGCCACAGGTTCCAGTTCGGCTCGGTTCTCCGTCGCAACACGCAGACCTCGATCTACAACTCCTGCATCATGGGTTATCCCTGGGGCATGAGCCTGCGTGACGACTCGACCAAGGCTTCCTGCGCCGGAGACGTCCTGCAGCTTAAGCAGACCAACTACCAGGCGAGCAGCATTCCCTCCGGATCGACACATATCCACCAGGAGACCAGGTGGCCCGCGACCGACCCGATTCCGCCGGGAGTGCTCGCGTGGATCAACACGGTCGGCTACGGCAACCAGGATTCGAACGGCGCCGCCGGAAGCCCGAGCATGCCGAGCTACATCATGCTCACAAACATGCATGACCTCAACAATCCGGACCCCAGGCCGATGGCGGGCTCGCCGCTCTTGACCAACGGTACCTTCTACGGCTATCCGAAGCTCCAGGATGCGTTCTTCGACAGCGTATCGTACCGCGGCGCGTTCGACCCGAACCTGCCCATGGACAAGCAGTGGACAGCCAACTGGACCAACTTCAATCCGAATGGTGAAGTCTACTACGCCGGCGTCGACGTGGACACCGACGATCCCGCTCCGGCCGCCACCGGGTTCCTGGCCCAGAACTACCCCAATCCCTTCAATCCCTCGACAACCATCCGGTTCAGCATCCCCACGACCGGACATGTTTCCCTCAAGGTATACAACGTGAACGGTCAGGAGGTCTCGACCCTCGTTGATGAGGTGATGGCACCGGGAACGTTCCAGACGACATTCCGCACGGATGGCGTCGCCCCGGGCACTTACTTCTACTGCCTCAAGGGTAACGGGTTCAACGAGACGCGTAAGATGGTCGTCCTCAAGTAAGTATGGCCTCTTGAGGAAGTCCGCGGAGCCCCACCACCCTCCGGTGGGGCTCCTCCCTTTTACCCCGCTGAACCCGGTTTCATCATAGGTCAGGCGCCCTCATCCGGGCGGGTGTTATTGTAATTCAGGCCCGGTCGCCCGGTCAAACTCAATGCATGGCGGCACCTGTCAATTTGCTTGAAATCGGGCATGCAATGAGCAACCAATACGCGGCCCCGGCCTGAACATGGACGGAGCACCGCCCACCCTAATCCGTTGTATCTATTCGCGGTTGCGGGGCCGGGAAGCACTTCCCAGGCCATGTGGCACACACCTTGCGTTAACACGACCCCCGTGTGCATCCGCGCTCGGATGTCCGACTCAGGCGCTCCCTGAAGGGAGGTGTTGCCTATTGCAGGTTGACCGGAGGGAGGATTGACCTGTCCGGCCCGCGAGGGCAGTTTGCTGACATTGTTCATTATGGAGGACGAGAATATGAAGACCAGACTGACCGTCTGTATCCTGATGTGCGCCGTTGTGGCTCTTTTGGCCTTCTCCGTCGCCCTGGGACAGAAGCCGGCGAAGGCCAAAATCCCGAACGGGCCCGCCGGCAAGTCACATGTAGGACATCTGTATCTCTTCGAGAAAGACCCGGTATCCTGGGAGATCGTGGACGGCGGTGCCAACGGCAAGATGAAATACAATCTTGAGGGCTACGAGTTCGACTTCGTGTTCAACGGACACGGCCTCGAGCCGGGTATGGACTACACCCTTATCTACTACCCCGACCCCTGGCCGGGGGACGGCTTGATCTGCCTGGGCGATGGCACGTCTGACTTTGACGGCAACGTTCACATTAAGAACACCGTCGACACGGGGAGCCTGCCCGCCATGGGCGATGACAACTATATGGACGGGGCCAAGATATGGCTGGTCCTGACAAACGACGTCGATTGCATGATGAGTTCGATGATCGGTTGGAACCCCATCGAGTATCTTTTCGAATATGACCTGATCACATTCGAGGATATCGATGGTTAGTTACAGGCTCGTTCCCATTATGTGAACGAGTTGATGCGGGACTGCCGCGGGGGGAGGCTTGAGCCGGGCCTCTCCCCCTCCTTCCTTCTACCTTATAACCGTGATTCGCGTCGTGGCCCGGAATTCGTCGCCTTGCGTGAATACGACGAAGTAATGGCCGCTTGCTACGCGATTGCCGGAGCCGCTGCGGCCGTCCCAGCAAACCGTGTGCTCGCCGGGCTCATGGCCGCGCCCGGGCAGCGACGATATGCGCCGCCCCATCACGTCAAAGACACCGATCATGAGGTCGCCGGGCGCCGCGATATAGTAGCAGATCTCCGCGGGCGCATGTGATACCAACTGCGGAGCGCTCAGTATCTCCAAGGGCGGGCGCTCTTCGTCCCCGGTCACGCGGGCAACGCCGGCGTCCATTCCCTCCTCGCCCAGGGGGATACCCGTGGTGCGGTTATCCATTACTTCCTGGATATTGGCCACCTTCACGCGATTGGCCCGGGCGTATTCAATGACCTGCGCCAGCTGCGCCGCCGTAACGCACCAGCTGCCGCCCCCGCAGTCGTCCTTGAGCACGTGGTTGTTCAGGACATAACACCCTCCCGTTTCAAGCACGCTGTCTATATGTGCCTTGTAAAATGAGAAGGGCCTCCAGGATAGAGAAGTCTGGCTCCGAATCATATAGGGATCCAGGCTGTTGATGTCAGGATTGAGCCCTTTGTCAGTTTTGCATGATTCGTAGTACTGCTTGACGACCCGCATCACGGTCTGGTTGTAGGCTTCATGGGGGAAGGAGAAGGACCTGGCGGGGAATCCCCTGCTCCGAAGAACCGCCTGCGATTGGCGGATCTCCCAGTCCAGGTCCGCCGGGTCGACCTCCGTGAGCTTGTGATGCGTCATGCCGTGGCTTCCTATGTCCCAGCCCGCCTCCTGAAGCGTCTCGATGTTATCCCACGTCATATATTCGTCCGGGTCTATCTGCGTCCACGACGGCACTATGTAGGCGGTTGCGGTAACGCCGTAGCTCGCCAGAAGGGGCATCGCGTCGGTAAGAACCGTCTTATGGCCGTCATCAAAGGTCAGCGACATTACGCCGCTGTATCCGGACACAATGACCTGTCTGGTCAGGACACCATGCTCCGCCGTGACCACATGTGCGGTTACCTGGTAGTCGATCGGCTCCGTAAACATGCGCGCGGATTTCTCTCCCACGGCCATGACCGGTTCCCCGTCCCCGAAACTCCATTGCACGGCCTGGATCGAGTCGCCGGCGCCCACCACTGCCACGGTAAACGCCGCCGTGAAAGGAACCACGCCCCACTCCCTGGTCGACTTGATCACTACATCGAACCCGCCCGAGGCACATCCCGTGGGCGTGGCGCTTCGCACGGGCAGTCTACTGGCCTCTGAAACCGAGAGAACACCTAATGCGAGGAAGATACCCGCGATGGCAAAAAGCCTGGACTTCATCCTCCCTCCAACGCTTCGGCGGGCCCACCGCCCACCGCTCCTTGCGCCTCCACCTCCAGACTTCGCAGTTGAGAAAACCTAAGCATATTACGCTCCCAAGTAAAGCCATGGTTGCATATGAAGCGCATTGGGCCTATAATCCCCGCATCGAGCCGGTGAGAATTCCGCAAAGAAGGAGCCTGCTGCATGAATGCCCTGACTGCACGCCGTAGTCGCATCCCGTCATTTACGATCGTCCTCGTAGCCTTCATATTCACTCTGGCCTGCACTGAGGCAACCCTCCCCCCCCCGCCCGAGACCAGAACCGACAACGTGACTGAAACGATTCACGGGGTGGAGATAACCGACCCCTACCGGTGGCTGGAGGATCAGGAGAGCCCGGAGACAAGGGCCTGGATAGACGCCCAGAATGAATACACCGAGGAAGTCCTGGGCCGGGTCGAGGGACGCGACAGAATCAAGCAGGAGCTTGTCCCGCTTATAAGGTATGACTCGTACGGCACGCCGACCAAGGGCGGGAACTACTACATATTCAGCAGAGAACTGGCCGACGATAATCTGAAATCCATATGTCTCCGCGAGGGACTCGAGAGCGAGGACGAAGTGATCATCGACCCGGAGGACCTGAGCGATGATCAGTCGGTCAACGTCAGCATATTGAACGTGACAGAAGACGGAGAAATACTAGCCTACGGATTGCGTGAGGGCGGCGAAGATGAGGTCGTGGTCCGGTTCATGGACCTGGACTCCAGGCAGGACCTCGAGGACGAACTGCCCCGTGGCCGATACGGCAACATCAGCTTCGAGCCGGGGAATGGCGGCTTCTATTACGAGAAGTACATCGACGAGGGGCCGCGTGTCCTCCATCACCGCATGGGCACCGATCCGGCCGCGGACGAGGAGATATTCGGAGGCGACTACGGGCCGGGAAAGGGCGTGTCGGTTGACCTTTCCGACGATGGGCGATTCCTCGTGCTCACCCTCTGGCACGGGTCCGCGGCCAAGAAGAGCGAAATATACTACATGGACCTGGAGTCGAATACGGGCCTCCGCACCATAGTCAATGACATAGAGGCCAGGTTCGAGGGCATTCTGGGGGGGCATGACCTTTACGTGTTAACCAATTGGAACGCCCCCAACGGCAAATTGATCCGTATCGATCTCGAGAACCCCGACCGTGACGCGTGGGAGGAAATAGTACCCGAGTCCGAATCCGTCCTCACGAGTCACGCACTGGCCGGAGGCAAGGTGTTCGCGCGATATCTCGACCGGGTTGTATCATCGGTAAAGATATTCGAGCCGTCCGGCGAGCCGGCAGGTGAGATAGCTTTCGAATCGCTGGGCAATGTAAGCCAGGTCGGGGGCCGCTGGAACGACGACACGGCGTTCTTCACGTTCAGATCGATCCACGTGCCGGTAACCGGGTACGTCTATAGCGTGAGCGGGGGGACTCGAGAGGCGTGGTACCGCGCCGACGTTCCGTTCGCCAGCGACGAATACGAGACCAGACTTGTGTGGTACGAGTCGAAGGACGGCGTGGAAGTGCCGATGTTGCTGGCGCATCGCAAGGACATCGAGCTCGACGGCAACCGGCCCGTGCTCCTCACCGGTTACGGCGGATTCACCCATGCCATTTCTCCATACTTCAGCTCGAGCAAGGCCCTGTGGATGTCCCATGGCGGCGTGTTCGCGAATCCCGGGCTGCGGGGCGGCGGCGAGCTCGGCGAAGACTGGCACATGGCGGGAATGCTCGAGAACAAGCAGAACACCTTCGACGACTTCATAGCGGCCGCCGAGTGGCTGATTGACAACGGCTACACGAGACCCGAGAAAATCGCGATATCCGGCGGGAGCAACGGGGGACTGCTGGTCGGGGCTGCGCTCACCCAGAGGCCCGATCTCTTCGGGGCCGTAGTGTGCACCTACCCCCTTCTCGATATGGTCCGGTATCACCAGTTCCTGGTCGCCGCCTGGTGGATCCCCGAGTACGGCTCATCCGAAGACCCGGATCAATTCAAGTACCTCTATGCTTACTCGCCGTACCACAATGTCGAGTACGGGGCCGAATACCCGGCTGTGCTTTTTGTCACCGGCGACTCAGACACGCGCGTCGCGCCGCTGCACGCCCGGAAGATGACGGCCCTGCTGCAGGCAGCCAACTCGTCCGGCAAGCCGATTCTTCTGGAATACGATACCCAGGCGGGACATTCCGGCGGCAAACCCACGGACAGGTATATAGAGGACGCGACGGACATGATGCAATTCCTGTTCTGGCAGGTGGATGTGCCGAGATGATTCAGGCTGCCGCGCGGGGCCCCGGGGCAAATCCCTGTCGGCTCGGGGCTTCGGAGCGCCTCGAGGCGGAGGTTCAGCCGGCCGGGACGATGTCTCCGCTCAGGGCTTCCTGGACGGTTGCGGCCAGTGCGCCTTTGCTGAACGGCTTCAATACGAGCCCGGCCATACCCTCCTGGACGATTTCCTTGGCTTCGCCGTCTGCGCCGTAACCCGTGGAGAGTACCGCGCGTATATTCGGGTCCATCTCGCGCAGGGCACGAAAACATTCCCGGCCGTTCATCTCCGGCATTACCATGTCGATGACCACGAGATCGATTCGGCCGCCATGATCCCTGTAATAGTCGACTGCCTCAAGGCCGTTTGACACCGTGACGACTTCATAGCCGCAGATTTCGAGCATGCTGCGCGCCACGTCACGCACCGTTTCTTCGTCGTCCACAACCAGAATCCGCCCCGTCCCCGAATCGGGGGCCGTTGCCGCCGGAGGAGGCTCTTCATCACGCACGGCGTCACTCTCGAGCGGGAGGTACACCCTGAATGTCGCACCCTTGCCGGGGGCGCTGTCTAACCTGATGAATCCGCCGTGATTCCTGACCGTGCCGTATATCATGGCGAGCCCCATGCCCGTTCCGCGCCCCTTGCCCTTGGTTGTAAAGAAGGGCTCGAAAATGCGCTCCATGTTCTCCGGCTCTATTCCCGTCCCGGTGTCCTCTACGGTCAGCACGGCGAATCTCCCCGGCCTTATGTCCGGTTCAGGCAGCGAGCGCGAATCTGCGAACTCCTCTATTCCGGTCTTGAAGACAAGTTCGCCGCCGGAAGGCATGGCATCCCGGGCGTTTAGAGCCAGGTTGAGAAGCACCTGTTCAACCTGTGCCGGGTCGCCGGTGATTATGATATCCTCCGCGTTCATCTCGCATGACAGGTGTATTCTCTCGCTTACAGTCTGCTGCAGCAACGAAATGACTTCCCTGATAACGGCGTGGACGTCCACAGGCTCCCGGCGTTGCCTGCCCCGCCTCGCGAATCCGAGAAGCTTGCGCGTGAGGTCCGACGCGCGCTCCGCGGCCCTTTCGATGGCCTTCGAAGAGTCGTGAACGGTGGTCCCCGGCTCCGCGGTCAACCTGAGCATATTGGCGTAGCCCAGGATGCCCGTGAGCATGTTGTTGAACTCATGTGCGATGCCTCCCGCGAGCTCTCCGATGGCCTGCATCTTGACGCTCTGGCGCAGCTGCTCCTCGAGCCGCTTTCGTTCCGAGACATCACGGGTCACCCCCAGTATATACAGCGGGTTTCCATTGTCCGCGTAGACGACCGATATACGGGTCTCCACCGGGACAATCACCCCATCCCTGCATACCAGGTCCATCTCAGCGGTGAGCGTTTCAAATGCTCCATCCTTCAATTCCTCGACGATGCCCTCCATGATGACCCTGGCTCTCTCCAGTGACTCCGGCGCCAGCATGTCTTCCAGGGACATCCGCATAGCTTCGCCGGGAGTGAAACCGGTCAGATTGCGGATGGAAGGGCTCACATAGCGGATCTTCCCGAAGTCGACGTCCATAGTCCAGATTACATCGGAGATGTTCTCTGCTAGAAGGCGGTGCAGCCCCTCGCTTTCCCTGAGCGCTTCTTCTGATTTGAACCGCCCGAGCAGACCGCTCAACTGGGCTGCAACAGCCTCAAGCATGTCGCGCGCGGGGAGCGGTATCTCCTCATGGGTGCGCGAGGCGATATTGAGCGCCCCTATCACGGCCCTCTCATGCTTCACCGGAATTATCGCGATGCCTTTGAGCCCTTCCCGGGCGTCGACGTCCCCCTGATTGGTTTCGAGATTGCTGTAAGTCGCGTACACCGGCTCGCCCCCCATTACAATACCCGTATTCGGGCTGTCCGGGGCATAGTGGGAGGCATTCCGGATGAAATCGTCTGAAAGCCCCCGATGCGCCAGGAGATCCAGGTAGCCGCTCCGCTGATCGACCCTGTAGAATCCGCCGCAGTCGATGCCATCAATAGAGCTTACGGCTTCGAGAAGATAGTCCAGGGCCTCCTTAATCCGAGTGGTAGACCCGATCCTGACGGCTACGTCCCGCTGTATTCGAAGCAGCTGCTCGGCCCGCTCCCGGTCGGTTGTGTCTTCAACCGCCGTCATGGACTCCTCGTTCTCGCGCAGCGCCTGGTTCATGCGTCTCCGGTCCATCGCGCCCGCGAATACCTCTCCGACGACGGCCAGAAGTGCCACGCAGTCGCCCGGGAGCGACATCTCGCCGTCAGGCGAATCGAAGGCCATGAAGCCGATGAGGTTACCATGCCGGCTCAAAGGGACCGCGACGCTCGAGCGTATTCCCATCGACTCGAGATGTCGGCGCTCCCGCCCGCCTTCCTCCGGTATGTCTTCGAGCTTTCGAATGACGATACTCTGGAAGCGGCGGAGGTTGTCCATATACCAGGGGAAGCTCTCCACTTCGACATTTTGCATGCGGTCTCTATGAGAGTCCGTCCCCTCCGGGTGCCACTCATGGGTACTGTCGAACCTCGATTTCTCGCCATTGAGTATGAAAACCTGTCCCCGGTGCGCGCCGATGAACTGGCCTATGGATTTCAACGCGCCTTCTATACCCTGGTCGATCTCGTCCATGGGAATGCCGACGAATACGGATGCTATGGTCGTCACGATCTGGTGGAACTCAATCAGGTGACGGTAGTCCACTTCACTTCCCTGATGTCCTTCGCAATCCCCCGACATGGAGAACCTCCTCGCAAATTCCTGTGGTGCTGCGCAAATCCCCGGATGCAGTTATGCTCGTGTCCCATCTTCTTATCGGCAAAAGGGCGCAAGACTTAAACAACATGGTTCGCAAAATACCGCAATCCACGCCCCTGCATTCAACTCGATTCGGCGGGTAATACCTTCATTTCTCTGGAATTATGCCGATTATTAAGTGGGGAACAATATAGCGTTCGAGGGGGACTCGCATTCGGCGGAGTAGACCTTTCTCAGCACGGGATTCCGGTTCAGCCTATGACCGACGACAGAAGACTATATCCTGATTCATGCCCCGCCATTCTCGTACTTGCGCACAGCGGCGAGATCATTAAGGCGAACCGGCGCGCTTCGAGCTTGCTTGGCGCGGCGATTCCGGAGCTCGAGAACTCGCACATCTCCCGCTTCCTGGGCGGGCGGCTCGACTTCAGTCAAATCAGTGCTATGATCTCGGAAGACGGCTCAGCCGGAAGGAAATCCATAAGCCTGACCGCCGCGGACGGGGCCACCTTCGACGCTCATCTTTCGGGCCTCGAATTCCCCTGCGCCTGCGGGGGCGACACGCATATCATCTGCGCGCTCAATGCGGGTGATTCCACCGGGCACAGCGTCGAGCCCCCCGAAAGCGTCGTGCGGCCGGAGGACCTGGCCGACCTTCTTCCCGAAATCGTCTTCGAGATGGACCTGGACGGGGAATTGACATTCGTGAACCAGAAGGGCTACGAACTCACCGGCTATACGCCCGAGGACTTCGAGAGCGGGCTGAAGGCCGTCGCGATTATCGCGCCCCGGGATCGGGCCGCGGCCACGCGGAACATCTCTGCCATCCTCTCAGGCAGCACTGGCGGGCCGCATGAATATACGGCCGTCCGAAAAGACGGCACTGAGTTCCCGGTGCTGATCCACTCCGCTCCCATCTACCGAGACGGCAAACCTGCGGGCTTAAGGGGAGTCATTATCGACATGACCGAGCGGAAACGTGCCGAGACCGACCTCCGCATCGTCGACAGCGCAATGGCATGCTCCATCAATGCAATAGCCATCGCGGATATGGAGGGCAGGCTGACATATGTAAACGCCGCGTTCATAAGGATGTGGGGTTACGAAAGCGAAGGGGAAGTGATGCGGAGGCCCGTTATAGAGTTCTGGGAAATGGCAGACAAAGCCAGGGAGGTCGTGACCGCACTCCACCGGGACGGCGGGTGGATAGGAGAGCTCGTGGGCCGGCGCAGGGACGGTTCGACATTCGAGGTCGATACGGCGGCCACCCTTGTCACCGACAAGCAGGGCAACCCCATCAGGATGATGGCCTCTTTCATAGACATAACCAACCGGAAGCGCGCCGAGCGCGAGCGCGAGCAGGAACTCATGCGTCGCGAGAAACTCCGCGGGGCTCTCGAGATGGCCGGAGCCGCCTGCCATGAGTTCAACCAGCCCATGCAGGTCATCTCCGGCTACGCCGAGCTCCTGCTGCGGGACAGGGGGGAAACCGGCCCGGGCTCTGACGAGCTCAGGAGAATAAAGGCAGCCAGCGACAGAATGATCGCCATCTCGAGAAAGATCCAGCAGATAACGCGATACGAGACCCGCGAATACGTCGGCGGAGCGACAATCATCGACATAGACAAGTCCTCCTGTCTCAAGGGTCCGGACGAGCCGCTCAAATAGGCCCGTGCCCCGGCGGCGCGACCGCACCCGACGGCGCTTTCTTCATCCGATCGAGTTCTCATGACAGCTTATGGCGACCCCGCGCATCTAAAACACCGGGCCGGAGTAGTGACGTATGCACAGCCGCGTGGCCGACGGGGCCGTAATAGAGCTGAAATCGCGAGGTGAACAGGGCATGGCGGGAGAGCAAGGCAGGAACCGCCTTTCAGGCGAGAAGAGCCCGTATCTTCTTCAGCATGCGGACAATCCCGTGGAGTGGCACCCGTGGGGCCGGGATGCCTTCGAGCTGGCCCGGGCCCAGGATAAACCCGTCTTCCTCTCGATCGGCTACTCCACCTGCCACTGGTGCCATGTAATGGAGAGAGAGTCTTTCTCGGACCCCGGGATCGCCGGCCTGCTCAACGAGCACTTCATCTGTATAAAGGTCGACCGCGAGGAGCGGCCCGACATCGACAACATATACATGAGCGCGGTCGTGGCAATGACGGGCCGGGGAGGCTGGCCACTGACCGTTTTCCTTACCCCAGATCAGAGGCCTTTTTTCGGAGGCACCTATTTCCCTCCCGAAGATAGATGGGGGATGAGCGGCATCAAGACCGTGGTCAACTCCGTGGCGGATGCCTGGAAAAACAGGAGGGCGGAGATCGCCCGGTCTGGAGAGCGGCTCACAAGGGCGCTCGTGGCGCAGGCGGCCGGTGGCGGGCGCGCGGCCCCCCTCGGCGAGAGCACCCTGGACCTTGCATACTCACATTTCCGGGCGACATTCGATGAGGACAGCGGCGGCTTCGGAGGCGCCCCCAAGTTCCCCATGGGGCATAACCTCTCATTCCTGCTCAGATACGCCATGAGGGCGACCGAATCCGATGCCCTGGCGATGGCAGAGAAGACCCTCAAGGCCATGGCCACAGGCGGCATGTACGATCAGATCGGAGGCGGGTTTCACCGTTACTCCACCGACGACGAATGGCGCATACCTCACTTCGAGAAGATGCTCTATGACCAGGCGATACTCTCCAGGGCGTACCTCGAGGCCTACCAGGCCACCGGGGACAACCACTATGCGCGCGTCGCCCGTGAGACGCTGGACTACGTGCTCAGGGACATGACCGACGCCCGGGGCGGTTTCTACTCGGCGGAGGATGCGGACTCGCCCCTCCCGGAACGGCCCGAAACCAGGAAAGAGGGCGCGTTTTACCTGTGGACGCTGGACGGGATCCGGGAGGTCCTGGGCGAGAAAAAAGGCGATTTCATCTCATATCATTACGGCATTCTGCCAGGGGGCAATGCCGTCACCGACCCGCACGGCGAGTTCCGCGGCAATAACGTCCTCTACGCTGCGAACAGTGTGGAAGACACAGCCGCGCATTTCGAAATGGACGTGGACAGGGTCAGGGCCGCGGTGGAGACAGCCGGCAAGAGGCTGCTGGCGGCGAGAGATAAGAGACCGAGGCCGCATCTCGACGATAAGATACTCACCGACTGGAACGGGCTCATGATCGCGAGCCTCGCCTTCGCGTCAAGAGTCCTGGGCGATGCCGCATACGGCGACGCGGCCGAGCGCTCGGCCCGCTTCATACTCGAAAACCTCATCGGACGTGACGGGCGCCTGCTTCACCGTTATCGCGACGGCGTATCGGGCATCGAGGCCACAATCGATGATTACGCATTTTTCATACACGGGCTTATAGATCTATATGAGGCCACGTTCGACGCATCATATCTTGAGGAGGCGATCAGGCTCGCCGGCATTATGCGGGACCTCTTCTGGGACGGGAAGTCAGGCGGATTCTACTTCACGGCGGAGGGCTCGGAGGAGCTCATCATCCGCACCAAGCAGGTATATGACGGGGCCATCCCATCCGGGAACTCCGTGGCCGCCCTCGACCTCATCAGGCTCGGCAGACTTACGGCGAGGCCCGAATTCGAGTCCCTCGCCGGCGACCTCATGAAAGCCTTCTCCGGCGATATCGGTGCCATGCCCGGCTCTTATTCCTTCATGCTCGCGGCGCTCGATTTCGCCGTGGGGCCGTCCCGGGAGATTATCCTGGCGGAGGGATCCGGGGCCGCCGGTGTACGCGATATGCTGGGCGCCGTATATGCGAGTTTCATTCCCAACAAGGTCGTGATGATGAAACCCGCCGAGGAGGAGACCGCCACGCCGATTGTGGGCCTGGCGCCGTTTCTGTCCGGGCACAGCGCAGTTGACGGCAAGACGACGGCCTATGTATGCACCGGCTTCGCCTGCGCAACGCCGGCCACGTCCACAGCGGACCTCAAGGCCCTGCTGGCTGAACAGGGCGCAGCGTAGACCTCCCGGCAGCCCGCCTCGAAGCGCGCCGCCCGTCAGGCTGCCGTCCCGTCTAATCACCGTCCCGTCTAATCACCGTCCCGTCTAGCTACCGTAAAGACCCTCCAGGCGCTCTATCTCGTCCGCAAGGTCTTCAACGAACGTCGACGATGACGGGTTCTGCACGTTCCCGCCCAGCGAGTCCACCTCGGCGTTGGCTAGATCGTACTGGCCCAGGCCGAAATGGCTCTGCGCCATTATGAGATGAAGGTCCCGCCAGTCGAAGTCGGTATCGTGTTCGAATTCGTACCTGCGGTCATGATTAAGCGCAGTCGTCGCCGTCGAAACGGCATTTGCGAATTCAGGCGGGTCGACATCTCTGTATACCGGGGCCCGCCCCGCATGGGGGTCCCCGGTCATGCCGTTGGAGATGGAACTCCCGAAGTGGGTCAGAGCCCTTGCAAGGGAATCCAGCTTGGCGAAGCTCCACCCCAGGCCGTTGTATGCGTCCGCGTATTCATCATCTATCGCTACTGCTTCATTGAACTTGCCTATGGCCCCCGTGTAATCACCTGCCTCGAATAGGGCCCAGCCTTCATCGGTCCTGGACTCCGCCGTGGCGCCGGGCCCGGCTCCGCCGTCTCCCCCGCACCCCACGGCCAGAGCAAGTGCGCATAGAGTACCAGCCAAAATCGCGCGCCTCATTCCGGTTACCTCCTATCGTAAGAGAATCATCTTCTTTGTGACTACCTTCGAGTCGGTGCGGACCCTGTAGAGATATACACCGCTCGCCACCCTGTTGCCGTCGGCGTCATGACCGTCCCAGTCTACGCTGCGCCTGCCGGGCAGCACGGTATCGTCAAACAGAGTCCTTATTATTCGCCCGTCCACCGACACTATATCAACTTTCACGGTGCCGAGCCGCGGCATTTCAAATGCGATGGTCGTATTGCCCACAAACGGGTTGGGCACATTCTGGAAGACGGCAAGGTCGCCTTCGCCGTAGACCGGCGTTTCTATATCCGCCCTCCACACCAGGCTGAAAGAACCCAGCCGGTCCACATGCGACACTATCCTGTTCTCGCCTTCAGCGATGTAAGACTCTATCGGGACGGCTTCTCCGTCCTCAACCCTCGCCAGCGAGAGATGCTCGGGGGAAGCCAGGTCGTCCGATAGCAAAATGGACAATTCCGCGAAGTCGCCGAGACCGGCCGACGGGGAGAACTCGTAGATAATGTCCCCGTTCGGCCCCCACTCTTCGAGCACAATGACGTACATGTCGCCGCTTACCGAAGAGCCGGGTATATTGACCTGGCAGAGCCCGTCGAGACTCCTGGCCACGCCGCCGCTTCCGGCGAGGACAAAGGTCGACGAGAAGTTGCGTTCGGTCCAGCCGTAGTTGTCATTGACATCCCTTCCGTAGGCCCTGATGGACACCGAGCCCGTCCCATAGAGGTCATAGTCGCCCCGGTAAACTCTCTCCGAAGCGTCGGTCACGTCCATATCCAGGGTATGCGTGCCGTTCACGACCACTACAAGGCTGGTATCGAAGATGGCTTCGGCGGGAATGACGAAGACATCCAGGTGATTCGTGAGATAGGGGTTCTGGAATACCGAGATGTCGAATGTGGGCGCGATTTCATCATAGGGGGTGGCGCTCGCGGTCACGCCGCCGGAATAATTGTCCTCCTCGTCATAGGCGAACGCGCCATAATAGTATGTGGTCCCCACAGTGAGCTCCGAGTGAATGAAGGAGTCGGCCTGTGCGGGAGCCCCGTCGAACATGCCTCCGGCGCCATTATCCACATAGCTGCCCTCGGTCTCGTCGTCGGGGTAGGCGGTGGCTGAGTACCTGATGTGCACACCCCGGGCATCGCTCGCGCTCGCGCGCGTCCAGCGGAGCTTCACAGTGCCGTCATTGAGCGCAAGCGCGGTGAATCCGCCGGCCGGGCCAGGCGGTATCGTGTCCACCGGCGTTGCGCTGGTCGTCAGGGCCGCAGCATAATTGGGGACCTCGTCGCCCGCGAAGGCGGCGTAGTAGTAGAGCGTGCCGTTGTCCAAGCCCGTGTGCGCGAAGCTGTCCGCGGTTGCGGCGTCCGCCTCGAAAATGCCGCCCGAGCCGTTTTCCACGGCCAGTCCCGCCGTGGGTGATGAAGGATAGGCGCTTGTGGAATAGCGTATGAGCGTGTGATCGAAGTCGGCATCGTCCGGGTTGGTCCACCTCAAGGTCACCGTGGTGTCCCCCGCCGTCGAGGAGAAGGCCACAACGGCCGGCGGAGCTATGTTATCCTCCGGGTCGCCCGCGGCGCTTACGCCGGCCGCGTAATTGGGCATCTCATCACCGGCAAAGGCCGTGTAATAGTAGATCTCGTTATTATCGAGCCCGGTGTGGAAGAAAGTATCCACGGAGGCCCGGGTGCCGTAGAACTTCCCGCCCAGGCCGTTCTCTACCGCGCTGCCTTCGCCCGGAGCCGCCGGATACGCCGTCGTCGAGTACCGGATCAACGTATGGTCGAAGTCATAGTCGTCGGGATTGGTCCATATAAGAGCGACCGTGGTGTCGCTGCCCTCCGCCGTGAACTGGGAGACGGGGAGAGGCGGGTCCTCATCGAAAGGAACGGCCGATGCGATCACCCCGGACGAGTAGTTGTACGAGCTGTCGAAGGCAAACGCCGTATAGTAGTAAGTCGTCTGGTTGGTGAGGTCCAGATGAATGAAACTGTCGAATGACGAGTGTTCATTGGGGAAAGCGCCCCCGGCCCCGTTCTCTACCGGGCTTCCCGCCGACGGGCTACCGGGGTAACCCGTGGTCGAGTAACGTATGACCGTCCTGGCGAAATCCGCGTCGCCCGGATTGGTCCACTCGAGCATCACGCTCTCGTCGCTGGGAGTCGCCGTAAAGACCGTGACGGCGCCCGGCGGAAGCGTGTCGCCCTTGACCGGCAGGGCCGCAGCAGCCCAGAAACCGTCGGTGAGGCCGATCCCGCCACCGAGGGCTGCCGGCCCGACAGGCCCCTGCCCGAAGGTATCCGATATTACAAACGACGCCGACTGGCTGCTCCCGCCACCTCCACTCACAACATCCGCAGCCATCTCCGTATCCGCGATGACGGTGCCGGCAACCGCCAGCAATGACATCACACTTATCGCAAGGAGGGCAAGCGGCACCCACCTCACGCTGTCTCGCGTGGGTAGCATTTTTCCATCCTCCTGTTTATGGTCAATGGGTGCCATTATTGCTGCTGCTCCTCGACTATCTGCTCCAGCTCTTCAAGCCTGGCTCTCATCTCGGCCATTTCCTCTTCTATCCTCGCCCTGTTGGCTGCCTCGGACTCCTGCCGCTCGGCTTCTTCCTCGACCTCCGTCAAGGGAAGGGCCGTCCCGGTCTGATTTTCAGGGGCGGTGGGCCCTCCCGGAGCCGGCGGGTCCACTGTTCCGTAATTGGTCGGGAAGTATATGACGGAGAGCTGAGCCTCATAGACGGAGAAGCTCCCGGTAAATACCTCCCCCACCAGATAGAAGGTGTCGCTGCCCGTGGACGTAGCAATTATGGATTGAACCGTTACCGGGAAGTAATAAATGCCCGTCGGAGCGTTAGGGGAGAGATACAGGCTGTAGTCCTGGGATGCAGGCAGCGTGAGAGAGGACGTGGTAACCCCGAATATCGCAGAGCTGGTTGTGCCGTTCGTGTGACTTATCCGAACCTCGCAGGACCCTATCACCAGGCAGTAACCCGCAGCCGGATTGACTATGGCTCTCGATTCGATGTTAGTCGGACTGGTGGAAAGGGTCAGGGTCGGGCCATCGCGGTTCGCGGACGCGACGCCGGGTTCGTCCTCGAGCTCGGGCGCGGATATGGCGTCACTGGGAAGCTGTACCGAGTTATCCCCGGAGGTGGACATATCAAAGACGGCGCTCCTGCTGCTACCGGAGATACTCATGTGCGGGTTCCCTGTGTTGTTGTAATTGCCGTCGACCAAGAAGCCGTTATAGCCCGAACTCCTAGATACCACAAGGTAGCCGCCGGTACCGTTAAAATCGGCTTCCATTCCCGCTATACCACCACCGGCCTCGTCATAACACCACACTCTCCCGCCCATGGTAAAGTACTGATCGGCTTTCACAATAGGGGCCGAAGCCGCACCCGAGTTGATCTCCAGATGGCCAACGGTCGAACCTTCTCCCAGGAACAGGCTGTCGGCCAGGATATTGCCATCGACTTCGAGCTTCTGGTCGGGGCTCGTGTTGTTGTTTCCGATCGCCACATCGCCGTCACCGGCTATATACAGCTTGGTCCCGTTGCTTGTCCCGAGGCATAACCCCAGCCCCGGTTCCTGATTGTAAAGGAAGCCGACGGCAGCTCCGTTCAATCCCAGTATGAGGCCGTCGGTGCTATTGGTTCCGCTGGGGGTGTTGGTCACCTGAAGATAACAGGTCGAACTTCCAGGCTGATATATCTGCAATTCCCTTGCCGGATTGAGAATCCCCAATCCCAGTCTCTTGAAGCTCGCGTCGAAATGGACCCAATCACTGCCCCCGTCCACCCCGATGTAGAGGTCATCGTCGGGCCTGATATAGATATCATCCTCGGATGTGAGGTGCAGGTCATCGCTCGAGTGATATACCCTGGTGTTATCGTCGCCGAAGGCGATGTCACCGCCGCTGTCAAGCCGGATGTCGCCCGATACGTGGAGTTTTTCCTCAGGGATGGTCGTTCCGACTCCGACCTTGCCCGTGTTGTCCACATACACGACGTCGACGGGGTCGCCGTCCGCCGCGTCCAGCGAGTGGCCGTCCCCGCTGCCACCGGCCTCGTCGGAGCCGTCCGCGAATCCCGCCGGGACGTTCTTGAGCTGCGACCAGTCGACCGGATTCGACGGGTCATTGATGGTGCCGATCCCGCTAAGGGCGTCGGCCGTAGCGTAGTCGCCGGCCGGCAGCCCGTCCAGGTTCTCGGCGTTCATGGCATTGAACGCATACGGCGAGCTGACGAGCTCGCGCCGGGGATCGAGGGTCTCACCGTCGATCACGACCTTGAGGTACGCCGGGCCGTCGAAGTCTATGTCTATGGGATTAACGCTTCCCAGGACGGCCGCAAAGACTCCGTTGGTATCAGCCTGAACCGAGGTCGTCTCGGTCCAGAGAAGCGACCCGCTTACCGGATCGTCGTAGATGCTGAAGACGGCCGAGTGGGAGCCCGGGAGGGGCAGACCCGTTCCCGCGTCTGTAAGCCTCCCCTGGTAATTGATTTTCTGGGGTATCGCAGCCATGACAAGGCCCGCGATGAGAGTCGAAACGGCCGCCACGGCGAATGCCGCCGCCAGGCCCTTCCTGTTCCTTGGCATTTTCTATCCTCCTGGACTGATGTTCGCTGCACCATCTGCCTGTGTAACCGGCATGAGCCCCATGCCGGCCTGATTCCGCACGAATTCCCCCGCGGATAACACCTCCTTTCGGAGACTTCTTATTGACGTGTGTGATTTATCGTCTATGGATTGCTCAAGGTCCCCGATGGGGCCGGGAATGAGATAACATACGGAGTGGGGTGCCCGGACAGTCATATGCCGCGAAATACCCCGATGGTCTGCGCAGACATCGAACAAGAGAATCCCGCTATCCCTGCTCGCGGCTTCGAGCTTGGCAGATTCGCATTGTCAACACTGGGCACTTGATTTATCCACCTTGCGGGGGCGCGAGTCAAGAAAAATCCTTGAGACGCGCTACCCGTTGAAGCACGGACGGCGCGGTGGTATTATCTCAATTATGAAAGTCGGCAACCGAATCCCGGACTACTACCGCGAGACGTACGTGCCCTGGTACAGGTGGTTTTCGAGGTACTATGACCTGTTCGTCCCGCTGCTGCTCTTCATGCTTAACGGCGGATTCGGGGGCGAGCGAAGGCTCCGGGAGCTGGTGATAGACCGGCTTGAACTCAAGCCCGGCGACAGGGTCATCGACATATGCTCGGGCACGGGGACGTTGGCCATAATGATAGGCAACAGGCTCGCGGGTCTGGGGCAGGGTTCCGGGCCGCCCCCCGGCGGGGTCGCCGGGATAGAGATATCGGACCGCCAGATGGCCGTGGCGATGAATAAATCGATCCCGGCCAACGTCGAACTGGCGAGGGCCGACGCGCAGGCCGTCCCGTATCCGGATGCCCGATTCGATAAAGGAGTGATCTTCGGCGCCCTGCACGAGATACCGGGGCCGGCGAGGCGCAACATACTCGCCGAAGCCTATCGCGTGCTCAAGCCCGGCGCACGCACGGTCATTCTCGAACACAACCGGCCGGAGGGGCGGTGGCGCGCGCTTTTCTACAGGCTGCTTGAGCGGCCCACGCCCGAGTATCCGACCTATTCCGACCTGCTGGAGAGCGGCCTGTCGCGCGAGATTGCCGAAGCGGGATTCCGGGTCATGAGCACAGAGGCGGTGGCCTCCCAGTTTTTTCAGGTTGTCGTCGCCCGGAAGCCGTGATTTCCCGCTACGCAGGGTGCTTACCATACATCTAAGAGGTGTCGGGCACAGAGCATATCGCTTGTCTAATTCCGGGAAGTGGCTTAGAATATCCGGGACGATAATCCCGATTACCCATAAGACCGAATATGAAAGGAGTGCGACAATGGTCGACGACAAGGCTGCCCAGGCAATGAAGACCGCCATAGAGATGGAAGTGTCGGGCTACAAGTTCTTCATGGACGCCGCCGACAAGGTTGAGAGCGATGTAGGCAAGAAGATGTTTACCCGGCTCGCCAATGAGGAGATAGAGCATCAGAGGACCTTCCAGAAGATATTTGATGAGGTGTCGGGCGGCGGCGAATGGAAGGCGGCGGTCAAGAACGTCCAGCCGGCCAAGCGCGTCCCCTATTTCGATGAAGCGCGCGAGCAATGCGAGTGCAAGAACTTATCCGTCGAGCTCGATTTTCTGAATAAAGCTCTCGAACTCGAGCGGAGTGCGATGCAGTTCTTCGATAAAGCCATAATAGAAGCGGGCAATCCTGAAGCAGCGGAAGTCTTCAGGCGTATCAGGGATGAGGAGCAGACGCACTACGACCTCATCCAGTCGCAAATCGACAACCTGACCCACAACGGATACTGGTTCGACGTCATGGAGTACAAGATGGACGGCCAGTTCTAGATTTGCTTCGCACTGAACGGGCAGGCCGGTTCGAATGGAGTCGATAGGCCTGCCCGGCGGTGTATCCGCCCCCTACCTGCGGGCGGGAACCCAGGCGTTTTCAGGAGGTTACATCCCCCGGAGGTCCCCTGACGTTCCCCTTTGAGGAGGATAAGCATGCCCGATGAAGTCCGGACCACGATTGAATCCTACGACAAGATCGCAAGCGATTACTGCAGGCATACTCTGCGCGACGAGTTCCGCCGCATTGAAGAGGATTTCCTTGAAAGATTCCTCCGGCTGATGGGCCGTAAGGCCCCGCTGATTGCCGACGTGGGGTGCGGGGACGGAAGGGACGCGGGACATCTCATCGCCGGGGGAGCGCGCGTGCTCCTCGTCGATCTCTCGCGGGGCATGCTCGCTGAAGCGGCCAGAAGGGTCCCGGAGGGCATCCACCTTAACATGGACGTGCGCGGCCTAGCTCTGCTCGACGGTTACCTTGACGGTTTGTGGGCAAGCGGCATTCTCTACCATCTCCCCAAGCGCGACCTGCCGGCTGCCATGACCGAAATACACCGGGTGATAAAGCCCGGCGGGGTATTTTCATTCAACTTCAAGACCGGCGAGGGCGAAGGTATGGAAGAGAACCCCCGTTCATACCCGGGGGCCCCGAGATACTACGCCTACTACGGCGCCGAAGAGATGCAGGGGCTGGTGCGGGGACTGTTTGACATAGTCGAGGAGGAGTTCTATCCCGTTAAGGCCTTCGGCGACACGATACTGCAGTTCTGGTGCCGCCGGCTGTAGGGCCGGCCGCCGGCTAAGAGACGGGCGCAGGGCCGCCGCTCTCAAGGCGCTTGACAAAGCGTGGCCGCAGCCCTTACGGTTCAGGGAGAAATGATGCCGGCAGTCACAGTTACGGAGGAAGCAATATGAAGAAGCTCATGCTTGTCGCCCTCCTCATCCTGGTCTGCGCTCCGGCTCTTGCGGCGGATGACCGCACGCTGGTCGGGTCGATACACCATCACGGGGCGTTTGCTGCCCCTGTGCTCAAGGGGACGGAAATCCTGGGGCAGTTCTCACTGCTGGCCGGGGGACGGGTCGCATGGGTCGCAAATCACCAGTTCTGTCTCGGCGTGGGCGGGTACGGGCTGGCTTCGGATATCACCACCGACTTCGACCGGACCGACGTTTCGGCTCTTCTCAACTTCGGTTACGGCGGAGTCGAAGTGGAGTATATCTTCTACCCCCAGCACATGTTTCACTTCACGCTATACACCCTTATCGGCGTCGGAGGTGCCGACTTTTTCACGCGCGAAGAGGGCAGCGACGAAGAATGGGATGGCGATTCCTTCTTGATAATAGAGCCCGGATTCAACCTGGAGTTCAACATCCGCGAGGGCTGGCGCATTGACTTCGGCTATACGTATCGCTTCGTTTCCGATCTCCAGATGGAAGGACTCAACAATGAGGATCTCCGGGACGTTGCCGCCACCCTCACCCTCAGGCTCGGCAAGTTCTGAGGCAGGGGCGCCACCGCACCCGGCACAACAGGCATCCGCGACTTTGACCTGGCTCTGCTCTGGAAATGAAAACCGCGTATTTCACAGAAGACAACATCGACGACAGGGCGCAGGCCATGCTCTCCGGCATTCGCGACCGGGTCAAGGTGCGCGACATACAGGTTGAGCCGAGGCATTCGGCGCTCCTGATTCTCGATGTTCAGCGGTACTTCAGCGACCCCGACTCGCATGCCTTTATACCCAGCCTCCTCCCCGTCATCGCCCGTATAGAGGAGATGGAAGCTGCCTATACCGCGGCGGGACTGCCGGTGGTCCTCACCCGTCACGTCAACACCCAAGAGGACGCGGGCCTCCTGGCGACATGGTGGAAGGACCTCATACGCGCGGGCACCCGTTACAGCGAGATCGAGCCCGCGCTCATATCACCAGGCTCCATTGTCATCGAGAAGACGCAGTATGACGCATTCCACGGGACAAGGCTGGAGGAGGAGCTCAGGGAGCGGGGCGTATCGCAGGTTGTCGTCACGGGAGTGATGACGCATCTGTGTTGTGAGACCACGGCGAGGTCGGCATTCATGAGGGGCTTCACCGTCCTGATTCCCATGGACGCCACGGCGACTTACAACGAGGATTTCCACTTCGGGAGCCTGCTCAACCTCTCACATGGTTTTGCCGTGCCGATTCTGACACGTGACCTCCTGGCCGCCCTGGAGGGCGCATAAGTGGAAGCGCGGGACGTGGTCATAATAGGCGCCGGCCCCGCTGGAATCGCAGCGGCCATTCAGCTCAGGCGCCAGGAAATATCTCCGGTCGTCTTCGAGCAGGATGAAGTTGGCGGCCTTCTTCGAAACGCCTGCATGGTCGAGAACTATCCCGGATTCCCCGAGGGCATTGCCGGTCCCGAACTGGTGGCGCTCATGCGGGATCATCTGGGGCGCAATGACGTCGAGGTGCGCCGCGAGAGGGCGGTGTCGCTGGATTACAGGGAAGACCGGTATTTACTGAGGACCGCCGGCGGCGGGACGATATGTCGCGTCGCTGTGGTCGCATCCGGAACCGAGCCCAGGAAGATCCCCGATCTGGCAATCCCGGATGACATCATGGATCGCGTATTCTACGAAGTCTATCCCATCCGGGACGTCCGCTATAAGAACATCGCGATCGTCGGCGCGGGGGATGCGGCATTTGACTACGCGCTTAACCTCTCCCGCCAGAACGAGGTGACCGTGCTGGCAAGGAGCGCCGCCCCCAGGTGCAATCACAGACTCTGGGAAAAGGCCGCGAGTTCGCTCCACATATCTCTGATGACCGGCATTGAGGTGCGAAAAGCCGTTGGACGCGGCGGAAAACTGCTGCTATCCTGCAGCCATCTCCGCAGGCCGGGTGAAACCACGGTCAGTGTGGACTACCTGGTCATTGCGGTCGGCAGGGAACCGGCTACTCACTTCTTCACCAGGGGACTTGCTGAGCAGTCGGCATACCTCACGTTGAGAAATAAGCTCCACCTCATCGGAGATGTGAGAAACGGCCTTTACCGGCAGGCTTCGATTTCGGTGGGGAACGGCGTGGAAGCCGCGATGCACATAGCGAAACATCTCAGATCTGAAGGCCGGATCAATCAGTGAATCCGGCACCGGAGCGGAAGCGTTGAGAGTACTTGCAGAGACCGGAAAGGACGAACTCGCCAGGGTATATATCGCCGAGACGGATGGGGGCAAAAAGATGGAGTTTGTCGAATCCGTGCAGCCACCGGTTCCGCTCGAAGAGAAATGGGTCCTCATCCTGTCGACGCTCTTCGGATGCCCGGTAGGTTGCCCGTTCTGCGATGCCGGCAACTTCTACGAAGGCAAGCTCACGGCGGACGAGATCCTCTCACAGGTCGAGTACCTCGTGTCGCGCCGGTTTCCGGACGGGCGAATAGGCACCCGCAGGCTCAAGATCCAGTTCGCGCGAATGGGCGAACCCGCTCTCAACGACGAGGTTCTCAAGGCGCTGGATCGCCTTCCGGAACTCTACCCGCCCGACGTCCTGTTCCCTTCGCTCTCTACGGTTGCGCCGGCGGGCAGAGAGGCGTTTTTCGATGGGCTGCGCGACATCAAGAACAGGTTGTACGGCAGGAGGTTCCAGCTGCAGTTCTCCATACACTCGACCGACGAGGGCGCCAGGTCCTGGCTGGTTCCGGTTAGGAAGTGGGAACTCGAGAAGATCGCCGAGTACGGCAGGTCTTTTCACGTACGAGGCGAGCGCAAAGTCACCCTCAATTTCGCGCTCGCCCGCGGCGTGCCGGTCGACTCCGGGCTGCTCCGGTCGCTCTTCGACCCGGACGATTTCCTGATAAAGATAACTCCCGTAAATCCCACCTACCAGGCGAGAAGGAACGGCATCGCTTCACTGGTCTCGTCCGGCGGTGAGGACTGCGGCCCTGTCCGCGAGCTGCGAGGCGCGGGTTACGACGTCATCCTCTCAATCGGGGAGATTGAGGAGAACCATATCGGCAGCAATTGCGGCCAGCATATGACGCATTATATGGACCGGGCGCGTGAAATGAAGAACTCGTACACGTATCCCGTGACGGAGGCGCGTGGCGCCTGATCCACTCGGGCGCAACGCTTTGCCGGGATATCTGCGGGGAAAGATAAATGGCCTTCAGCATAGTCGAAACGGGCAGGGACGGCCTCCGCGAGTACTCGGAAGTTTCCATAGCCTTTGAAGTCAGTTCGGTGCTCCGCATCGACCGCGTGGACGGGGGCCTGGGGGGCTTAAGCCTGACGGAGGAGCCCGTTGCAAGCCCTTATATCAAGAACTACGATGACTCGGAAGAAGGCGGCCCGGAACGCTGGGCAAGGAGGTTCGACCTGGCGAACTGGGGTATATTCATCGGCTATGAGGACGCCTCCCCCATCTGCTGCGCGACCGTGGCCTACGATACCCCGGGGGTCAATATGCTCGCCGGGCGCCGCGACCTGGCTGTGCTGTGGGACATTCGGGTAGCCCCGGGACTGCGGCGCTCCGGAACCGGCACCAGAATTTTCAACCACGCGCTCGCGTGGGCGCGCGGCCGGGGCGCGGTGCAGATGAAGATTGAAACTCAGAACATCAACGTCCCGGCCTGTCGCTTCTATTGCGCCAGGGGCTGCCGGCTGGGCGAGATAAACTTGCACGCATACGCCCACGACCGCCGGGTGGCTCATGAGGTAATGCTAGTCTGGTATATTGACTTGTGATGGGCCCGGTGATATACTGCAGCGTCGATCTGTTCAGATGGTAGCGCCGAACCATTCACCGGAAAGGCTCAGCGAATCACATTCGCTGATTCCCCTATGACTCGAGTGCACTGTGACTCATGCCCGGAAGGAGGACTACATGAAACCGGCGAAGTTCCTGCTCACGGCCGTACTGCTTCTCGCGCTCGCGGGAATGTGCTGGGCGACCATACCCCACTATCACACTCATTCGAAATATCTCCTGGCATCTCCCGGCGCCATGGGGATGGGGCTCTACGGATACGTGAATCCCGCTCTGCTCACGTATCTTCACCAGCCTGATTTCTACTTCGCCTGGTCAGACGCCAAGGACGACTGGAGCAGC
>Ga0180437_10000705_pt1 | contig 61559 bp, 99 predicted proteins | sample SS_ome_4_FD_132410 | JGI IMG/M metagenome (GOLD analysis project Ga0180437, IMG submission 132410) | Hypersaline lake sediment archaeal communities from the Salton Sea, California, USA - SS_3_D_1 metaG | ecosystem: Environmental > Aquatic > Non-marine Saline and Alkaline > Hypersaline >...
CCAGGAAGTCACCTTCCGCAGTACCGATATTGAGCTTTTCCGCCACGATCAAACGAGCTTCCGCATGGTGTATCGCGTAGATGGTCAGCCCTGGATGAGCGCACCGCTGACGTATCAGGACGGGACGACTCAGGTTAGCCCGTTCGTCATCTTGGGTGCCGTGAGTGGCAGCTAAGGAGGAGGATAATCATGGATTACACCGCACGTTTTACTGAACAAGCAGAATTACTGGCTAATGATGTTGTGGTAGCCAGCGCCGTTGAGAACAACACCGGCTATGTCCTTTCAACTCGCTTCCACCGTCTTGTCGTCATTATCACGCCCGTCACCCTTACCGGTGACATTGACGTGGACGTGGAGCAGGCAACGGATGCCGCCGGAACCGGGGCAAAGACTTTTGATGCCGGTGGCAAGGACACCACCGTCCAAGCCGCTGACACTAACCCCACGATTATCGAGATTCGCGGCGAGGAGTTTGACGTTGACGGCGGCTTCGATGCCATCAATATCGAAACTACCCCCGCAGGACAGGGCGAGACCTACGTTGTGCAGATTTGGGGCCTTGTTCCGCGCCACATGGCGGTCAATACCACAAACCTTGACAGCGTTGTGGACTAACTCACATATTGGGCGCGCCGTCGTCATGACGGCGCGCCCACACAGGAGCTTTACATGCCCATACAGCTTGTAGCGAAGCACATCGTACATACGACCGATAAACACGGGCAGATAGTCATCAATCGCCCCGGCGATTGGTTTTCAGTAGGACGCCAACGTGCGCAGCAGTTAATCGCCTCCGGCGACGCTAGGCTTTCACCCTACGTAACACCTGAATACCGCCGTCAAGCCTTCGCCTTAGATCACTGTGGTGTGATCTTGACCAGCGATAGTGAGACATTGCGCGCCAAACTAACTAGCCAATATCCTGACCTTGAGGTAAAGGTCGGCAAGCGAGAACTTGCTTGGCCGCGCACTTTGATCATGGCGGGAAACTCTACGATCAAGCCGCAGCTAGTTTCCGTGGGCTTCCACCGTCTCAACCGTGGCTGGCAAGTGGCGGCTCCGCTCTGGCGCTATAGTATCCTGGCGCGTGATATTGGCTCCGCAAAGGACAAGGCCACGACCGATGCGCTTATTCATGACCTACGCTTCCCTGTCTATGATGTGCGCGCCGTGTTCATTCGACGCTGTGATGATACCCAAAAACTCATACGCCATTGGCAACAGGAGGGAGGTGATCCACAACACGCCTTTATGCGCGCACTCTACAAGGCGAAGCCGACCATGTGCGCTTTGCCTATTACGTGGATGCAATGAACAGAGGTATCGTGATTGTAGCCTATGGCGTCAAGGCACACCAGGCAGCTAAAGCGTGCGTGGATAGTATCCGCGCAGTTTGTGACCTACATATCACGATCATAACCGAATCACTGAACATAAAAGGCACTCATTCAATATTTTACAAAGATAATTCATTTGGAGTAAGGGATGCGAAACTTAACCAAGACCTGCTCACAGACTTTGACGAAACATTATATATGGACGCTGACACCGTGGCAAGGAAAGACATCGACGGGCCATTTGATGCTCTGCGTAATGGCTTTGACATCGCCCTTACCTATAGCCGCAATCAGAGCAACGCAGCCTTTGCCCACATCGAGAACCAAGAGCGCGCCATGACCTGTGAAGAGGTCGGGCTATTCCCACCCTTGCAATTCCAGGCAGGCGTGGTGTATTGGAAGCGCAACGAGACCACGGAGCGACTATTCTCAGAATGGCGTAAGCAGTGGTCACGGTGGAGAAAGCAGGATCAGGCAGCGCTTGTGAGGGCGATTGAGATTGTACAGCCGCATGTGTGGCTGCTAGGGTATCCGTACAATGATATGGACGGCGAAGTCATCAGGCACGACTTCGGGAAGGCGAGGTAATGAGAACACATATAATATGCCGCAACTGGCGAGATGACCGGGTGATTCCGCGCTTTGCGCGCCACCTGGTAGAGGCGCATCAGTGGACAGTGAGCGCCGACCCTGACCCCGGTGCAGACATCAATTTCTGGCTTGGCTATTTCGAGTATGGCAAGCATCGCGGATTTGACAAAACGCCGACCGTGGCCTACTTGACGCACTATGAGGAAGGCGATAACGGATCCGCCAAGCGCAACCTTTATGATGCTGCCGCCAAAGCCTCAACCTGGCGTATTGCCATGAACGCACGCCAGCTTCCGCACCTTAAGCAGTTCGGGAAAGGCATTGTGCTACCGTTGCCTTTAGAGCTGGACTTTTTCAAAATCAAGGAACATCCGCGCCGCTCGCGTCCCGTCATTGGCGTGGCCGGATACCGCTACAAGAGCGGGCGCAAGGGAGAGGGGTTGCTCGACCAGTTGCTGAAGCACAATCTACCTGTAGAATGGAAAGCCGCCGGGCGCGGCTGGCCCATCCCCACCACTATGTATAAGTGGAAAGACATGCCGGGCTTCTTCCAGAGCCTTGATATTTTCCTCAACACATCCCTGGTTGAGGGCGGCCCAATGTCCACGCTTGAGGCTATGGCCTGCGGTGTGCCGGTAGTCATTCCGGCAGAAGTCGGCATACATCCCGACCTGCCAGACATGCCCGGTATCTACAAGTATCCACGCGGCAATGTTGCGGCAATGAAACGCGCCGTTGACCGGGCCATACAGGAACGTGATAGCATCGACCGCGAGGCCCTGCGTGCTGCAACCAAGCCGCACGGCGTCAAGGCATGGACATCTGGCATTGCGCGCACCTTCGAGCACTGGATATATGATAAGCCGGCCATCACTGCGCTACCCGACCGCGATGGTAAACAGGGTATCTATATGGTGGCCTTCGGTGAACAGTCACGATATTGCGCCAAAATCTGTATCCCGATGATCCGCCAGCACATGCCGAATATTCCAGTTGCTTTGGTAAGTGATAAACGACTAGGGCCTGAGCATATTTTCGTCAAGGCTCCGGACAAGGACATTGGCGGGCGCATTGCCAAGCTCAGTATCTATGATCTCGCTCCCAAGACCTGGGAGTACATTCTATACATGGACGCTGACACGGAAGTCGTGGCAAATGTGGAGTTCTTCTTCAAGCTACTCCGTGATGGTTGGGAGTACGTGATCTGCAAAGACCCACATCTGCATGACACAATGAAGAGCTTTGAGCGGCGCAATAACAAGCCCGAATACCACCGCACCATAAACATGCTCGGTACAACTGAGGCCCTACAGATCAACGGCGGCGTGTGGGCCTTTCGTAGGTGCGCGCGCACAAAGTCATTTTTCAAGCGTTGGCTTGACGAGTGGAGCATTAACAAGGGCCGCGACCAGGGCGCATGGATGCGCGCCATGTATACGGAGCCATTGCGCATCTTTTGGCTTGGCAATGAATGGAACACGCTCATCACGGCGAAGGGTGAGGAGTACCCGCCGGGGCGCAAAGGCACCGCCGGTATACTCCACTTCCCGATGCGTGGACGGCGCTGGCGTGGGCAGATAAGCGCACCGGACGGGCTATGTGATCCACGCGCATGGGATAAGGTAATACCGATGTCACGCACGCATTTTGAAGATGGACGCGTCAATTTGAAGGGGTAAGCTATGGATGATGCAAGAATTTTAGTTTTAGGATGTGGAAAGAAGCCGCGTGACGGCGCAGTGAATCATGACCTATTCAAGCACGCGCCGCATGTGGATGTGGCGCATGATCTAAATGTACTGCCGTGGCCCTGGGAAGACGAAGAGTTTGATACCGTCATCGCATCATCAGTACTTGAGCACCTACACATTGACCGACTGGCAATTATGGCCGAGGTGTGGCGCATCACCAAGCCGGGCGGCCTCGCGTGGATCAAGCTGCCCTACTGGAACGCCGAAATATCACATGCCGATATGACACATCGCTGGTTTGCGTCCTTGCAGCTAATGGATCAGCTTGACCCGGATACCAAGCGCGGACAGCAGTACGACTTCTATACGCCCTTCAAATGGAAGATCATCGAAAAACGCTACTCAAGCGAGGCGCGTACCAGCATTATTTTCAAGCTCATCAAGCGCCCACCGGAGGAGGAAGACCATGCCGAAAGTTGACAATGACGATACCAAGTACCTTGCACAACCATTCGTGATTTGCGCGCAACGGCGCGCCGGCGGAACCTACCTGTCACACTGTCTCAGCAATCACCCGCAGGTGTATTGTGACCGCGCCGAGACTGTGCACCATGCCAGCGTGTGGCGACGCTATGCCCGCAAGTTACCTGTTCCACAGCTTATCGACATGCTTTGCCACCAGGAGGGCTATCATGCCAGCGGGATCAAACTCGTGTATACCCAGTTCTTTGAACAACACGCTTGGGCGCGAATCAGGGAGATGCAGCCGCCGGCACGCATCATCCACCTTACCCGTGACAACAAACTACGCCAGGCCACGAGTATTGTCTTCAATCAGATCGTGCGCAAGGGCAAGGCCCCCTACTACCCGGTGCATACCACTAAACACAAGCTCACAATCACGCCCACAGAAGTTAATCCGAAGGCCGTTGTCAAAATGATGCAGTGGCTTGATAATCGCCAGGATCGTTATGCCAAAGCCCTCGCATTATCCGGGCTTGAGGTGTTACACATGACCTATGGCGAAATGGTTGGCGGCGAAGGCCCTACAGTTGCGCGCATGAAGAGGTCGGCATCCGAGAAGACATGCGACTTCTTGGGCGTGCGCCGGTTGGTACTCAAGTGCGACCTAAAGCGCGTGCATAGTCACCCGTTGAGTGCGTGGTTGTCTAACTACAAAGAATTTAGTAAGGTAATTTCAAATACTAAGTATGCCCGTTTTCTAAATGATGAGCGGACATGGGAGGGAAAACATGCCAGACATTAGGAACAATACCAGTATTGAGAATGTAAATGCCAACGCCGCGACACGCTACGAATTGCTAAGCGGCAACACCTATGCGATTGTGCGCGGACTCGGCGGTGATGGACTAACGGCCCTACAAAACATCCTCGCGGCCCTCGGCGGCGGCGCGACTACTCCGCAACACGTTGACACTTCCGTCTATGTGCCCAACGGCTTACAGCAGGTTGTCACCGTCACCAATGCCATCACTATCATGGCCGCTCTGCCCGCGAACACAACGCATGTGCAGTTGCAGGTGCAGACGGCTGATTGCCGCGTAACGATTGACGGCACGAACCCGACGGCGGGCGGTAACTTCGTGCTGCTTGAAGATGGTGACGAAACATTATGGACAGTAGACATGGCAACCGCAGCCCGCTTCATCCGTGAGACCGCCACCAATAGTATTATTATCGTGTGGCCGCTACGCGCCTCACTATAGGAGGTATCATGCAGAATAAAATGAGCTTGATAGGCAACCCGCCCAACAAATCAGTTAGGCGCTTTATCGGGCGCACACTGCCCGACCTGACCGGCTTTCCGCGCGACCGCACAGACTCAACTATCAGCGTGGCCGGCAATGTCTTCACCATCGCGCCGGTAGGCGCATCCTTTACCTACTGGTATCAGGGCCGCGAGGTGACGAAGGCTGCAGCCGAAACGGTGACCATCTCAGACGTTGAGGGTCTGCATTACATCTATTACGATGAAGATGCCGTACTACAAGAGACTGCCGTATTTGATATTGACTTCATTTACATACAAGCACTCGTATCCATTGTGTACTGGGATGCTGACAATAACGCCGCCCTACTAGTAGCCGATGAACGTCACGGGCGCGTAATGAGTGCCGAGACTCATGCACACCTGCACCTGGTACTGGGTACGCAATGGGTAACGGGCCTGGCCCTGGACGGCTTTACAATCGGTGACGGCAGCCTGGAAACTCATGCGCAGTTCGGCTACACCGCCGGGCAGATCCGCGACGAGGACATTGAATCGGACAACGTAGCCGACACCGCCCCGGCGCAGATTTCGGTATTCTACAAATCCGGCGCGACCGGCGTATGGCGGCGGCGCACAGCTAACAACTTCCCCATGATCTATTCCGGGGACGGATCGGGCTATGTGGGGGCAAATGGTCGTGTACCATTCAATGAGTTCAGCGGTGGCAATTGGGTGCTGACTGAGGTGAGTACGAATAACGACTTCATTCTCATGCATTACTTTGCTACCACCGACCCGGATCAGCCAGTCATTGCAGTACAGGGTGAGGTCGAGTATACCAATATCAACGCAGCCCGTGAAGGGGCAGCGACGGAAATTAACGCAATTGTAACCGCGGGTTTACCTGGAGCAGAGTTTACGCCTATCGGGAGTGTGATCTACCAGACGAATGGCGGGTACGCAAATACGCCCAATTGTCGTGTACGCACTACCGACGAGGGCGACAACTACGTGGACTTTCGCGGCTTCAAATTCTCAAGCACCGGGAGCCCCGGAAGCCATGCGCAGCTTGGCGACCTGGCCTTTTCCCCATCCGGGCATGTAGGCTTCCAGCCCATTGTCTTCGAGGATGCGGGCGACCCGGATGCCAATGACGACATAGCTAATAGCGGCGGAAATGGTGTATTCCTGACCGGCTATTTCTGGCTGAACACGACCAGCGGTGAGTACTTCATCTGCACTGATGACACTGCTACCGCCGCAGTATGGCAACTCTTAGGCCCCACAACAGCAGATGGACAGACCAATGTGTCAACGCCGCTACAATCCGGCGCGAATGGTGATCTACGACTAGCGCGTCTTGGTATAGGCGTTGCGCCGATTGCCGCAGATAATACCATTGCCCTGCCTGATGCTGGATACATAGGGAATGGCGCGGCAACTGCGCGCATGGGCTTTAATAGCAGCGGTGCGACAGATTTTTCATATATCATGAGTTCAAATGTGGGAATAAACACAAATACGCCCGAAGCACTGCTTGAGGTAAAAGCCGGCATTTTCAGAGTTACGGGAACAAATGACGCCAGTTTCGTATATCCGACAGCGGATGTCGGATTCGAGATACGCTTTGGAACCGATGCTGACCCAGTGAATAACTCTAATACAGGCGGTCCGGGCGCTTCAATTTTCCAATCATTTGACCGTGACGGCACTGTATGGGAAAATTTGTGGTTCCGCTCCTATGATACCGTGTTTACTGCGAATACAGAAAATTTCGTTATTTTCTACAATGACAATACAGCAAGATTTATCTTTGATTCGAGCAATGTAGATTACGGCCTGGGTGCGCGTGGTACACTGGGCGGCATTTACATAATGAATAATATATCAGCAAAGCGCACACAACTCGAGCTATACACATCCGATGGGGACGGTACAGACGATGTAGGATTTCAGGCATGGGGTGTTGGTGATCCGGACGACCTAACCAACAGCGAACGCGGCGCGTTCGGATGGGACGAAGGCGACAGCGAATACCAATTATATACCGCAGCAACGGGAACGGGTACACTGCGCCCGATAGTGATTTTTACAAGTGGAAACGCAGATCAAGTGCATCTTGACACTAGCGGACAGGTTGGTTTTAGCGTTGCTGCGCCAGCATCACGAATAGATATAGGTGCAGGCGCCATGACATTCGCTGAAATGACCGCTCCTGGCGCACCGGCGGCTAATGGCGCCATACTATACGCTGTTGATAATGGAGCAGGTAAGACGCAATTGGCCGTGCGTTTTAACACGGGCGCGGTACAAATACTCGCCACGGAACCATAGGAGGCAACATGAAAGTATACCAGGCAAGCAACGGATCATGGATATATTTCGATGGGATTCAAAAATTTACTAACCTAACACAAAAGGAGGCTTATGCGATGTTGAATAAAGCGGCTTTGGCAGGAGATGTACAGACACTCGTAACGCGACTTGGTTCACTGGATGATACTTTGGATGTAGTCAATGCGAAGGAATATGGACAAGGGCAGGCTGACGCCTTTACTGATGGTGATGTGAGTGCGCTCGGTTTTACTGCCGATGATATGTTCAATGCGCTCAATCTTATTTCACAGATTCAAACGCTTCTCACCAACGGCACACCGGCAGAAGGCGACTACATGCCCACGATTAACCGGGTAAGGAGCGCAGTATAATGGACGAGCAGGAAGTTGTCACCAAAACTCCACAGCAGGTAATTGAAGAAACGCGCGCCATGATCCTGGCGCACTGCAAGCTAGAAATTGATCAGGTGCTCGAAAAGCACGGGTGTATACTAACGGCGATACCTCAGATAATAGATGGGCGTATAGTTGCCCACGCGGTGATTAAATTAAATGGCCGTTGAGTTCGAGCTACACAGTGACTCAATAAACGGTGGGCCATTAACCTATGATCTATGGGATGGTGACTATGAGATCATAGAAAAAATGTGGACGCCCGCTAACCCGTGGCCGGAAGGTGACTTCCGCCATGTTGAGTTCGGCGCGCAAGTCTCCTTCTCACACTATACACCGCACTCGGAATCATTCTCTATCGTTACTAAAGATACCGAGGCCAATGTTCACGGCATCCAGACGGCGCTTGAGGCATTTTTCAATAAGGCGCTGCGCTCCAATGTAGACCCGTCACGCCCGGATTACACATGGCTCAAGGTCAAGACGGATGATGAAAGCGAAAAGCGTAGCCTGATCTACCGCGCCATGTGTGCCTTCCCGCCGCGCAACGGCGCGAACTTCTTCCTTGATGGCGCACCGAGTGCCGTGCTAGTCGCGGCCATGTCCCTCGACCGCCACCCATTTTGGGAAAGCTACTACGAGGATGTACCCGACGATCTACCGACCGTCAGCGGCGGCGCCGGGGCTGATGCTATCGGCACATCATTCACATACACGAATGTACCCGGAACCGCCCGCGCACGCCTGGCCTATTCGATATTCGGGACGAACTCAACCACAGCACTCACTAGGGCCTGGATAGGTATACGCGAGGAGTACGCCGGTACGGCATCCTTCAATGCGCGTCACGAGTGCGAAAATGCTGCTCTGGCTAGTGGGGCCTTGTATTCCGGCGCCATCGTGCAGGCCGATGCAACGGCGAGCAGTGGGAACAAGGTCGAGGTTCCATTCAATGTCCTCGCAACTTTCGGCATCCGCTTTGACACTCGCTTCGGTGACATTGGGCTTGTCTACTCACAGCACATGATAGGCCGTTATTCAGTATTGATGCGCGCCAAAGTTACTGCCGGGGCAACCGTGCGAGCGCAGTTACGCTATGGCTCCTCTGTTGCCGCCGGCTCAACCAGGCTACAGCCATCCCAGGATGTCTACATATCGGATAGCGCATGGCATTTGTATGAGCTTGGCGAGATTCAGATACCCGAGTACGGCACCTTCCCGGAAATAGGCGCTTATGGAATTGAAAGTAGCTACTTCCGTATGCAGATGTGGGCCGAGCACATCACGGGAACCGCCGCAACTGACAAATTCGATTGTGATACCTTCATCTTCATACCCTCAGATCACATGATCCGCATCGACAATACCGCCATAGAGCAAGGCGCGTATGTGGATGACCTGCTGGCTATCTACACGCGCCCTGATGATACCCTACTCGCCGTTACCCTTGAGGGCGCCAGCGTACCGGCGCAATACGGCGACTTCTCGCCACGCACCTGGTATCTGCCTGAGGGTGACGGTGTTGTGGTGATGGCTGCCCAGCGCGCCGCCGGGAGCGTACTAGGTGACACGATCACGGGTACAATGAGTTATGTGCCACGGTGGATGAGCTATCGGGATACCTAATAGATTATCATGGTAAATTTTAGTCAGCCCAACTATAGCTTGAGTGCATTTTCTTCTGTGCTACAGAATAATGCCTTTGTACGCGACCTAATGCCACTGGCGCGCAACTATCGGCGCTCGATCCGCTTACAAGGCGGCTTTTGGGAAGGCTCATTCGATATGATGTTGCCGGAGTCCGAGGCTCAGGAAGTGTACTACAACTGGCTTGGCTATCACATCGAGGAGCGCGCCGGGGCTGCCATCAGTTATGAGGCGATGGCATACGCCCTTGAGCTTGAAGTTGCCGGGGTACGCAGGCGGCGTGGGTTTGAGACATTCGCAAACCATGTCAAGGCAAACTACACGGATACTAGCAGCAACCCACAGACTACAGCAGCCGCCACAGATGCCGAAAGTATCAAACGCTATGGTCAGTATGAGGAGATACTATCGCCCGGCGAGGGCGAGTATGCCGCAGCGGTAGCCAATAGCCGCCGCGACCGCTATCTTGAGCTATACGCCAATGCGCCGAGCGTGCCGATCAGTATCAATCTTGACGGGGCCGACGACAAGGCGCAAGGTCAGATCATGGGCGCCCGTAATGCTATTGTAGCCGTACAACTCTGCGGCTACATCTTCACCGCCCAATGGAAGCATGTCACTACCAACGATGATGCTACCGGCAACGTGTCAGCCTGGATTGATAGCATTGTGACTACCGATTGTGAGTTCCTTAGCTCAACGCAAATCACTACCAACGCCTTGCAGGTCAAGCGTACCCTGGGTGAGGCCGCGCGGGCTTGGGATGTGCTACAGGACATGACCGCATTGGGTGACGGTACAAGCGTCTACACTCTCAAGGTGATACCGGGGCGCGGTGTAGTCTATGCACCGCTTGATACTACGCCGCAATACTACATCCTACCCGGCGGCATCTTCCAACGCATTGGCGCAAACCAGACCGTTAACCCGTGGTTGCTACAGCCCGGCATCTATCGTGACATGCGGTATCCGGTCGGTGGGGTGCCGTTGGACGGCGCGACCATCTATGAGGACATCCGGGACATTCTGGTTGAGGAGGTAGAAGTAAGTCAGGAGGGCAATGTCACCTTGAAGACGGCGGCCTTTGAGGAGTCCGAGCTTTTAGCGGGGTGGGCAAGTGGGTGAGGCATGAAAAAAACCCACATCCTGGGTGGCAGCCCATACGGAGTAGGTTTTTTTCAGAATATAAGCAAAAGCCCAATGGGCCCAGCGATAATGAAATTATACCATAGAGTATCGGAAAGCACAACATGACAACACAATACATAATCGGAACGGGACTACTAGGAGTATATGCCACTGATTCGCTAACTGCCCCGCAAGCGTGGGCAGCGGCTAATGGCGGCCTGGGTAGCACCAACATTATCGAAATCGCGCCGGAAGACGACAACCTGCGCCAGTATTGTCTTGACGGTGCGGCACTTGCTACTCGCGTAATCTCTACACGCACCACCGGCGCGTGGTCTCCTATCCTAACAACTGCTCAGGCCCGCGTGCTTACCGGTGAGGCTGATCCCAACAGCACCATCATTGACATCGGCGTGGATCAGGTCAATGGCGATGTGTACGCACTTTTCACAGTTGAATCATTAGCCTCCACGGTTCCGCTCTATGCCCTGCGTAGCGGAGATCAAGGCGGGACGTGGGCGGCTTATGTGGTGGAGGCTACCGGGCGCCATTCGGTGATCGGAAATATCGTTGCCAATAATGGCAATGTAGCATGTTCGTCAGGCTGGCGCATCCCTGGGCGCTCGACAGTATTCGTGAGTACTGACAGTGCGGCGACGTGGACGCCGACAGCCAGCTTTAGCGCAACTCGTTACGCCGCGTGGGTCTTCATCAATAGTTATGCACCGACCTTCTTCTATTGCCGTGGCGGGATAGCCGGGGATGATTTGTACCGGGTAAACTTTGACGCCAGCACACTGTTATTGCAGGCAGGCGTTAGGCCGCTTCGCCCTGATTCGATGGTTTTTGAGGATGCCTTGACACAGAAGGTATACGACTTCTCGACAGAACTGCTTCATGAAACGGCTAATGCGTGGGGAGCCTACACAACACAGGCAGTCGCGGATCAAGATAGTATCTATCTTGATGGATCAACGCTACTCTTTGCGTCCGATACGCCAAGCCCGGATATTTTATCGCGTTACCTGGGAGCCGGTGCAGTGATCGGGGTGTCCGGGCCCAATCCTGATGTTGTGCCTTACGTTGACAGCATCCCGGAGACCTGTGGCGGCGTGGCGATTCGCGGCGGCTTCGTCAAGGGCGAATCAGTTGGCGTATTTGTGCGCAATGTTTTCGCGCCGCAGTTGGGGCGTAGTGTGTCAGTGAATACGCCCGGAGTTATTGTTTAGGAGGGACACCATGCCAGTACCACCCAAGAAGAACGTAGCATACACATTCGATACCGCCCTGACTTCACAGGCGAACCGCCCGCAGTTCCAGAACACGCCGACCTTAGCCGCAGGTGACGTGCAGGTAAGCAAGGATGGCGGCGCCCTTGCCAATATCGCCGCGCTACCCACCTCTACCGGGCGCGTGGTACATGTGGCCCTTACAGCCGCCGAAATGAACGCGGATCGCGTGGCCGTACTTTTCCGTGATGTGGCTGGCGCCGAGTGGGATGATCAACTGTGGAGCCTGCAAACTGTAGAGCAGGACATTGACGACCTGCTGGCAGCGGCGGATCTGTGCGACGTGTGGGATTGCGCCGGCGGCTGCACTATTTCAGAGGCCCTAGACGGTGACGATATCCAGATAGTACGTGGCGCAACTACGACGATTAGCTTCACCGGACGCACCATCACTGCCGGGTACACCAAAATCCAATTCGCCATCAAGGATGACGTGGAGGAAGATACGGACGCGCAGGCGATCCTATTCGCGGATACTACCACCGGCCTGCTCTACCTCAATGGCGCAGCGGCGGCCAATCCCGGCGATGTTACCTTTGCCGTCAATGTAGGCGCAGGAACCGTAACGATAGAGATTGCCGCCCGTGCCACCGCTGAGCTTGCCATCCAGGGTGGCATGGCTTATGAGTTGCAGGAGATTGCTGCCGGTGATGTGAACCAGCTATCGCGTGGAACCGTGCAGGTGATAGCGGATGCGGCCAGGGCTACCAGCTAATAAATTAGCAATGTAAAATCATTGCCCAAGTCAATTCTTAGGCGTATACAGCAACATTACTCGCACATTCCGCCAATATCACATGCAGAAACGCTAGGCGGTTCCATGAAATCGGGGTCGAAATCAAATTGATTAGGATTAAATGCGCGAGTCTTTGACCATAGCACAATGTCTATTATTGTAGCCACGCGCATTTTTTCGCCCTCTTTCGTGGTAATGTTTTTTGAGCGATGCGCTATCGGTACAGTGTTACGGTGGAAAAACGAGGAGTACTCCACGGATGACACGGCGCTGACATCGCACTCCATCCGCTCTATCTCGTCTATTCGCTGCGGGCGATACTTCGCCATTGCGCGCACCTCCCTCTTTACAGAGTTGACGCATGGGAAACACCCAACCCGCCGCGCTCCCATGTCATACAGCGGATTGCGCGGGATGCCGTGCGCCGCTTGCCTAGCTATCAAATCGCGCTTATGTTGTTCTGAGAGCAGCGGGTCATCTTGTATGATCTGCGCCACACGCTCCAAGCTCAGATACTCGCTGGCAATCGCCCACACATCGTCGATGTCCCAATCAATGACAGGGCGGTATACGTCCGTCATCCACCCGTCGTCAAACTCAAAGCTGGCGCGCTCGCCGCGTGTATTACTGGCGCGACCCTCTTCCCAGCGAACGCCGGAAAGCACAAGGACATGCTTCATGGGGCCGGTTGTGGTGATGTCGAAATCACCCACCTGCACAGTATGAACACTTGACCCCTCGTGCATTAGCCCGGCCACATACTCACGCGACGGAATAACCTTTAGCCATTGCGTACAGAATCGCGCACGCCGCGACGGGAATCGCTTTTTCCATACTGCCAGGCTGCTGAAATCACACGGCACTCGCTCGCCAACACGCCCACACATCGGCTGCAGACGCTCAATAGGCGCGATTTCGTCGCGCAACATATCAATGTAGGCGTAGGTCAACAAATCCTCATTACCTGTATCTGCTGTGGTAAGGCGTAGCTTAGACATTGGTAGCCCAGACATGTATTTGTACCACAGCAGGAGAGCGGTTGAGTCCTTGCCACCGCTAACGCCGAGGGCATAATAGTCGTAGTCTTGTATGTTCATCGTTCTCCTTTTGAAAAATGGCCGCATGACTTCTTGCCATGCGGCCTATGTAATTGAAACAGTATCGCCTTTGTAGAATTGTTGCGGCAGCTTTTTCCACTGTGCGCGGTCGGCGTGGAGGATTCTCCTTTTACAAAACTATCTGCACATCCTCTACCTGCCCATTGTTTATCTACGCCTTATGCAATCACCTCCTTACAATGCAAATGCACGGCTCGCGTTCCCCTTTCCATGATCATGATGTCACGAACATGTATATAACCGCGCAATCTGCTTGACATCTTCGCCAGCATATCGCGGGTATGCTCAACCTTTGGCAATAGCACCTCATCCCGCCACTTCTCAAACTCGACGGCATCACTCGTGATCTTGAGGCCGCCTTCCACTTCAATGATGCAATGGCCCTGCATCCGCAGGGCATCAATAGCCGCCTCAATGTCCTCATTGAATAGCACAAGCCCGCACTCGTTTTCTGCATGAAATCCAATCAGCCCGCTTGAAATTGGGCCGCGCTGCTTGATCATTGCGAGCACGGCTTTTAGTACCTTCTCATTTCCTTCATAGTTGCTCACGTCTTCCTCCTTATAGTTTCTGCCACTATTGCGACACACCCAAGCGGATCTCGCTTGAGCATCTGCGGCGTGAAGTGCAAGACCGTCCACCCCAACATCGCCGCTGCGTTCATCTTCTCCATGTCGCCTTCAAGGTTGTGGCGGCCAACCACCACGCACCGACGCTTGTGTGGCAGGTACTTCGCAATGCGCTTCCCGCCATCAATCTCGACCGCAACCTTGACGGATGGCATGGCCCAGTCGAAGCGCCAGCGCCGGCCAAGCTCCTGGCGGGCAAACTGCAACTCACCGCCACTCTCTGTATGGCGTACTTCAAGGCGCTTGAGCGACTTGGGCGCGAACTGTTGCCAGATACGCGCCCAGTCTTTAGCCCGATCACGCGCCATGCTTGCCTTTCTCCGGGAAGATCAACTCAATCAGGTTTTCGTCTTCCAGGATTGCGGCAATGCCTTCACGGATCTCCACGCCATCACCGCCGAGGTCGGCGTCAATGTCTAGGACGCCTGACATGATCCGGCGCAACTCTTCCACCTCACGCCACGTGGCGCGATAATCCTGGTATAATTTGTGCGCCTTGCGATCTGCGACATCAATGTACTCCACGACCTTTAATTTCAACACCTGCTCAGTTGCCTCTCTCATCGTGCCCTCACCTCCCGGCGCACACTCACCACGCGCCGCTGTGTCTTCTCCCAGTCGTCGGTGTGACCTTCCTCGCGCACTTCTCCGAACCCATCAAGCGGAGCCAGGTGTGCCTCACATGCCGGGCCTTCTACTCCCTCAACATGCGTCTTTACCTCGCCGTCTGCTTCAATAATGATAATGATCTTTTCCATGACTTACCTCCGCACCCTTACGCGCGCCTGGCGTTCAACTTGCGTGCGTGCTACTCGTACCCGGCGCGTCGGCTCAACCTCAAATTCAATACGATCCCCGACACGTCGCTCATTAACAATTCTGTATCCCTTCTCCTCATACCTGCGCCGAACATCCCGACGGCTATACTCCTGCATGGCCTTGCACAAGATGAGGTGCTGGCGAGTTGTCTTGTCCTCAATCTGCCCACGGTCGAAGTCGCTGACGATAGCAACATAGCCGTCTTCGGTGTGCTTCCACCCGATGTCATTGGCTCCCCGGCTCACGTGGCGCCGTCGGATCACCAGGTCAGCGTGCTCCTGGCGCTGTTTTCCCAGATAGCCGTATAAGGGCATGTTGTCGCCCTCCTCATACAGGATACCCAGGTCATCAAGGACGGCCTTAAAGAGTTCGACATCCTTGATGACGCTTGTATAATTTTTATATTTGCTCATGACTTTCCTCCTGTACCTTCACTTACTTAACTTATTATATCACATAATTTAGCAATTACAAGGGCCAATTTCCTGGTTTAGACAGTCAATTTCGGAAATTGGCCAAAAATGACCGCAAGGCTACAGTTCCAAAGCCAGCCCGCGTGATGTCTTAGCCTTACGCCCAGTCTCTTGCTTGCTGCTGGCAGGTTTGGCTTTGTTTGACCAGGCGCGCATGGTCTTGATCCCATCGGCCATCGTGACGCTCAAGGGAACCGTGTCACCCGCTGCTTGCAGCAGGTCGGCGGTGTTGACCTCGCGGTCTTCCTTGAAGGCTGCCCACAGGGCCGCTTGCACGACCTTCTCAAGCTCCGCCCCGGTGAAGTCGTTTGTCGCCTTGACTACCGCGCTAAGGTCGAAGTCGTCCGGCTTTCGATTTACCTTCATAATATGAATAGATAGTATCTCCTCGCGCTCTGCTTCGCCGGGAAGGTCAACAAAGAAGACCTCCGAGAAGCGGCGTACCAACTCCGGGCGTAGACTGGTGATGTCATTGGCAGTGGCAAAAATGAAGACACCGTTTCCCTGCTCCTCCATCCACGTGAGGATGGTGCCAAGTACCCGCTTGCTGGTGCCACCATCCGACTCACCGCCGCCTGATCCCAGGGCCTTCTCGATCTCGTCAATCCAGAGGATGCACGGGGCCACCGCTGACGCGATCTTGAGAGCGTTACGTGCCTGCTCCTCACTCTCCCCGACCAGGCTACCGAACAGCGCCCCCACGTCAAGGCGCAGCAAGGGCTGGTTCCACATCGCGCTGACCATCTTCGCGGTGAGGCTCTTTCCACAACCGGGGACACCTACAACCAGTGTGCCCCGCGCCGGTTCAATCCCGAACTCCCGCGCCTGCGGACTATTGGAAAGCCCGGCGCTGTCAAGCCACTGTTTGAGCATGTCCAGGCCGCCAACGTCTGCTTGTGATACATCTGCCGGGTAGTACTCAAGGGCGCCCGACTCGCGGATGATCCCGGCCTTCTGCTCCAAGCAGAACTTGATCGCCCGACTATCCAACTCACCATGTTCAATCACCGCTGAGGCCAGCACTGCATCGGCCTCTTGTTTGCTCAGACCTTGAAGGGCTTGCACCAAGCTGGTCTTGTCGCCATTCAATGCGCTTTCGCATTGCACCCTGAACAAGAAGTCGTCAATGTGGGCGTCAAGCTCGGCCGCATCTGGTAGCGTCAAGTCAATCATGGCCACGTCCTTCTTTAGGTCTCCCGGAAGATTGAAAGATGGTGACACCATGATCACGGTCTGGCGTCGCACGGTCAATACCTCGGCAAGGTCGCGGATGCCGCGGGCGACTAACGGATTTCCCAAGAACGGGTGCAGGTCCTTGACGACAAAGATACAGTTGGGCGCCGGTTCATCTTCCGCGTCGCCATACTCATCAATTATAAGCATGGGTAACAACTCGGCTTCGTCCTCCGCCCGTACTGCCGGAGGATTCTTCGGTGCATCCATATCATACAACTCCCCGGCTTTCGTACCCATGCGCCGTAGCCCCTGTGTAACTGACCACACAAAAAGCTCCTTGCGGGCGCCCGTGCGCTCCGCATCAGCATCAATGATACCGATGATGCTATCCAGAACGCGCTGGGTTTCATAAGACTGCACCGCGATCACGGGCTGGCGTGCCCGGATCATCCGGTACAGCTTGGCTTGCGTCTGCTTGCTATTCATTGCTTTCTCCTTAAATATTGTCATGATGTTGCTCAACCATCTGGTGAAAATCTATAAAGCCAATCAGTGACTTCCCCTGTCTTTCTATTGCCTGAGCAATGTGTAACATTTCACTTCATCTACTGTCCACAGTTCAATCGGCGCAACTTCACACATTGCGCTGATCAATTCTGTGCTCGTTTCATAACGTGTGTTGCCGTCTGAATCCTCAAGAACATACTCGCGTGCATCCTTGCCGGTGATGCTTCCATAGTCTCGGAAGGCATGGTGCTTTCCGTGGTACATCCTGCCCCTGCACTCGATCAATTCGGTTGCTTTCATGATCTTTCTCCTTATAGTTCCAACATCGCCGCCCTGGTCGCGGCTTTACTCTTACGTTCCACTTCCTTCGCCTGATCCCGTACCATCGTCTTGAGTTGCGCCAGGCTTTCCGCCACACCATCGGCTGCAATGGCCTTAGTTTCGCCCTCTGCGCCGGCCACACCCTCGGCCTTCGCTTTCACTTCCTCGATCAGTCGCGCCAGGTCATCATTGCCCGACAAGGCTGATCCGCCCATATACCGCCACAGGTCGATAAAACCTTTGGCAGTATCAAGACTGCGACCGCGAAAGCTCCCGTTCTTCTTGTATCCCTTGAGCAGGGAGTTGCACCCCGCCTCAAGTTGCGCGAATAGCGCGCTCAGGGCCTCCTCGATGGGCGATGCCGCTTCTGTCACGGCTTCCCGCGCACGGTCAAGCTCGGCCTGCATGATTGCTTCCTGGCGGGCTTTCTTGGTGAATGTGATGTCATTGGCCTGGGCGATCTTTGCACGCGCCTGGGCCTGGGCTGCTTCCGCCTCCAAGTACTCTGCTTCCTCTTTGGCTGCTTCAGCGGTGGTGAACAGGATAGAGGTGTGATAGCTCGCCGTGATCCCGGCCTTGATCCGATCCTTCGTGGGCATTGCGGCCAGGGCGCTACTTACCACGTAGGCGATGTACTTCTCACCGTCTTCCGGCTCAAACATCTCATCGCCCACCGAAAGCGCGAACCCTTCAGGATAACGCGCCTGTAGTGCGCGCCAGTTCTCCTCCGCTAGGCCCTTCCAGAACTCCCTATTCACCACGATGATGTCATCATAGCGAAAGAGGATGTCTTCAATGATTGCCTCACGCTTGACCTGCAACTCCTCCCACCGCGCCTTGAAATCGTCATAGGCATCAAACAGCAACAGCCGCCAGGAATTGGAGGCCGTCAGTTTGTCGATGCTATCAAGTCGCAGGGCATACTTGTCAACACAGTGGCGACACTGCGTTGACCAGGAATTGAGGGCACGGTCGGCAAGCTGATCAATGGCCTCACGTCCGGCCTTGATCTTCTCGCCCACTGTTTTCTTGCTCATCCCCAAGTGAGCCAAGTTCAGACCCCGGCTCATCATCGTGGCCCCGTGTACACTCACGGTGATCAGCAGGCCTTTGCTCAACAGACCCCGGATGTCAAGTTCCACGCTTGACACGGGGATGCCTAATTGCTCCTGTACGTCTTGTACTTTAGTCATCGCTTTCTCCTTTGACAACTCTATACCTACGCTCTTCATTCTGGCGCATAATTTCAAACATCAAATCCGTTGCGACGGTTGCATACCATGTGATGTTGTTAATTTTATAGATCACTTTTGCATGCCCTATCGTTTCAAGGCGTAACTTTTCTTCATCTGTGATGGCTGCCATCGCGGCCTGCTTCTCCTCATCGCGTAACACAATCCACTCACCCACTATCGGATAACGTGAAAACCGGTATAATTTCTGCATTGCTCTCTCCTTTGAACTTCACTTGTTAATCTAATATACTTATTCTACCATATAACTAAGCTATTGTCAATACCCAAACAGACCATTTAGACACCCAATTTCTAAATTGGTATCAAAATGACCGCAAGGTTTTAGAACATGCTCATCTGCTCAATCTCGCCCGCCTGTACATGTTCCCAAAAGCTCGCGGCCTTCACTGCGCGCTCTACGGCCCTCTCGGCTGTCGCCGTATCCGTGGATACCTCAATGCCCACCGGCGCTTCCTGGATGTCCGGCATCGCCCACACATCGCCGCGCAGCAAGTCGCGCATCCTCACAACGGCCATCATCTGCTTGTACTTGTGATCCAACATCTCGCGCACATTGTTCGGCATTATGACCAGCCAGGGCGCGAATAGATAGCCGTTCAACTCCGCACACAGGCACAGCGAGTGTACAATGTCCTGGCCGGATAGCCGTAGTGATCGGTTGCTGGCTTCCAGGAGTATGGAACCGCTACCGCAGCAGCAGTCGTGGACGGACACAAGGCGCTGGTCAATGAGTGGATCAGCTTCGCCCATCGTGACATCACTCATTAGCTTGATCACAGGCATGGGCGTGGAGTAGAAGCCGGTGGTACTGGCCCAGGGTGACTTCGTGCGCTTGTCGTCTTGTAGGCCGCCTTGCAAGATGAAGGCCGACCAGTCGCAGGGCGAGTGTAGCAAGTGGGCCAGGTTGAAAAACCTGTACCATTGCTCACGTACATCCTCCGGGATGCGTGCCACCTCGTCCTCAAGGTCGCGGCGCCCGAAGCCGTGCAATAACCACTTGACCATGAATATCCAAGCCTCGTCGTACCATTGCCAATGCCTACGTACAGGATAGCGCAAGCACTCCTGGATGTGGCGCATGTCTACGTGCTGCGGCGCTGCGGTAAAGTGTAGTTGCGGGATGGGCGCGGCGGGCAGATCAACATGCTCACATATCCACGACCAGTACATCCAACGACAAGGGCCGCTATACGGCAGCGGCCCAATTTTGGCAAGTTGTTTCTTGCTAAGGTCTGTCGGGTAGTCATTGCGGGTGGCCTTCACGCCATCCAGGAGTAGGAGGTATGGAAGAAGCCAGCCGCGCTCCGGGTATTGCGGGGCGTTCACAGCATAATCTCCTTTACGGCGATGTGCTGTAACCATGACCGCAAAACAACATTGTCACCATGCTCAGACACATCTACTAATCCGGGCCTTTGTGCATCATAGAACTCCTGAACGGCTTCACGAATCCCGGCAATCTCGGCATCCTTGTCATGGTACATCACGAGCACCGCATCAAGCTCATGGCACCGCTTGAGGCATAGCCGGTAGTCATCGTCGCTATACTCAAAGGCCGCATAGAAGCGGCCATGAATAAACTGCCCGTTGAATACCACGCGCCCAGGGATAGGACGCGGGGCATTGAATACTAGATCATCTCGCCCAACTTGCTCAGGCCGATCGATAAACACGTGACGTACCTCAAACCGAAATTCTTGCTCATTCATGACTTTTCTCCTCTACTATCCACTCAATTTCAGCCGCCACCGCATCCTCATGCGTGGCTTGCTCTACGGCAACCTGCTCAAGCGTCACCGCATCCCATACCGACCACGGCCCGCGCCATGTGCGCGTCCAGTCCGCGACATGGCCTGCACCACCAAAAACTTTACGTAGTAACTTGAATGACATGCGCTTTACCGGATTCATGGGCCACACATGACCGCCTCGCCGCTCTTCCTTGATTGTGCCGAAAGTCTCAAGCGGACTTACTTCGGATTCCTGGTTTGGGTGGAAGACGGCTAAAACGCTGCCGTCTTCCTGAATGACGATCTGTGTGCTATGCATGAATCTTGATCCCGTAACCATAGCTCATGCTGCCGCAGATAGGGCAGGCATTATCATCGGTGATCTCACTGGTCTGGTCGCAAACATAGCAGTAAACCTGTTCCTGCTCTTTAGATACTTCCAGGGCAACATCAAGGATCAGGTCTTGGTTGTCATAATCATCGTCACCGATGTTAAAGAAGTTAATCGCATCGGCTTCTAGGTCTCTTACCTGGGCTATGCCGTCATCATCAATAAAGTCGTACACCGCATTTTCCATGTATTCCTTGACAACTTGCTTTTGTAACATTGTTCTTCTCCTTTGTTGTTTCTAGCTTCTGCGATCAACGATGACGAACCGGGCATCTACCCACAGGCGCAGTCGTCCACTTCTAAATTTCTGCACTTCACAGTATTCGCTCTCGTATACAAGCAATTGTGAGAAGTCTTCTAGCCCTTCCAGGGCCTTCATGACCTCGTTGAAGAATGTCAAATCTACCAGCATTTGCGCGACTTCTTCTTGATCATGCTCACCGCTGCCGGCCCATGAGACTGCCGGGGCCTGTGGCTTGTCATTGAAGTCGCTGCGAACTGTCAACTTCAAGTCACCGATCTCCATTGAAAACTGATAATCTGCTACGAATACTCTGCCCTTGATTTCTTGCTTTTGCTTGTTCATGATCTTCTCCTTAATAATTTACTCACTTAACTTTATAGTCTTATTATAACAGATAACTAAGCATTTGTCAAGACCCAAACAGGCCGTTTAGACAGTCAATTTCGGAAAAGTAGCTAAAGTGACCGCATGGCTTGCCCGTTTTTGAGCCCTCATTTAGACACTACCTTGCGGTCATTTTAAGCAAAACTCCCGGCCTTCACCGGGAGCTTGTTTAGATTGACCACCTTCTCCTAACTGATGTACTCCGACAGGTCGCTTGAGATCCTAGCCGTCGGGATCTCTTCAATCGTGACCAGCTCCGGTGCGATAATCCCTTGTCGGGCAGCCTTGTCAAACGGCTTCTTGTCTAACGACTCCTTGATGAAGATACGCGCGTTTTCCTTGCACCACTCAAGAACCTTTCCGAGGTCGTATCGTGCCGTCTTCGTAACGGCGATGCTAACGGCCTGGTGTGGGTGCTTGTTCTCAGTGTCGTCATACATGGCGACTGCGGCGTCACGCACGCGCATCTCTGCGGTGGCGATGCGCTCTTTGATGATAATCACGGTATCTTGAGTGCGCTTTAGATGATCATGCTCAAGCGTAGCCTCAAGCGCCTCCTGCGCGTCCTTAACGTCATTTTGTGCGCTTTCAAGGTCAGCGCGTAAAACTGCTAACTCCTGTACTAGCTTATCAATAGTCATGGTATTCCTCCTATACCTGTGCGAGGGCCTGACCGACCTCGCTGTGGATGTCGTAGAAATCAACGGCTTCGTCAAGCCCTTGTGATGCCATTATTGAGGAATTTGCAACTACGATTATCTCAAGCGCCTTTCGTGCCCGCTCGATGTTCCACTTGCCATCAGGCACTCGTTTGAGATCCAAGCTCGTGAGGGCATGGAACTCCTTCACTGCCGCAAGGATGGCGTTGAAATAGTCGCCTTTGGTTTCCAGCTTTGGTGCCGGCTTGGGCTCAGTGTCGCTGGCAGCTTCGTCATCCTCACGTGGGAAGTGCTCATCCAGCGGATCCGGTGGCGGCTCTGGCGTAGCCTCATCCGTCATGGTGAACTCGCCGTCCTGCACATCCTCATCCGGCGCTTGCTCCCCTGCATGCTTCTTGGGCGCACCAAATAGCGCCTCCTTTGCTGCGCACATATCCTCGCGGCTCATCGGCGCGCGCTGACGATCCTGGGCATGTAACTTTGCGAGGGCTACGGCATCGCCAGGTGCTAAGCCCTCGGTGTCTTGCCAGTCCTCGGCTTCGATCACATCTTGACCACGATCACGGCGCAACTGCGAGACCTGAGCGCGGTTTGGCGTCCCGAAACGCTTGATCAGTGCGTCCGTGACCGCCCGTTTCTCAATCTTCCACCGCTTGTCGCGCCCTGCCGGGGCGAAATACCACGTATCCCACTCCTTAGCCGTCGCCGTTCCGATCCCGCGCATCATGAACATCTCGCGGGCCTCATGGACATCGAAGGCACCGGATGCCGCTGCCTCATAAACCTTTGGTAGGTCGTCATTCATGAAGAAGACGACCTCGACGGCATGATCATCGGGATTAAGGCCGCGTGCTACCAATTCCTCAGTTTCAAGCTCACGGTACTTGGGCATGGTATGCTGGCCGTGGAACTTGGCTATAAACTGTTCAATGAGCTGGTAAGCCCATTGAAACTGCACCTTGTTCTTCTTGTCGAGATACCAGTGGCCTTCGTGGCTGTTCATCGGATCAACGCCTAAGGCATAAGAGCGCCGTGCAACATAGTCAATTTGTATCGCCGTCATTTTCTCTGCAAACGGCGCCGATGCCTTGATGATAGCACGTTGCTGCTGATACGCCTCGCTCCCCTCATATCCAATAATATCATGCTGTCTCTGTTGCTCTGCTAATTCCGTCCCTTTTTCTTCTGTCATGATCTCACTCCTTTGAATGAATTACTAAACTAAAATAATAGATGATAGGCTGACCAGGCCCTTAGAAGTCATCGCCTCCAATGCTATGCCTAGCCCATGCCTGCGCATCTATCAGCGCCTCGCACTCAGGATGTAGACCATTGTGCCACGGCTCAACCGGCTGACCGCAAAGGGCGCAAAGTTCAAACGGTACGACCTCAAGGCGCTCATGCGCTGGCAGTAGTTTGTACGTCTGTTCTACTACCAGGGTTTGACCTGGCAGGCTACAAGCCGCAACAGAGGGCGTGTTTTTCGTGTTTTGATCGCTCAGTGCTTCCATTATACTCCTTGTCTGTATTTTCTTCTAAAGGGACGGACTAGGGATTCGAACCCTAGCCTGGTAGTGATGTGCTACCAGCGCCTTACTGTGGAGCGCGATGTGGTTTGTTGAATTGCTCCTCCGTCCCCACTGCCGACAAATTTGCACTTGTCAGCAGTAGGGAAGGCCGGGGCGTTGGCCCCGGTGATGGCTACCAAGTCCAATTGCTCGTCACCTCCTCCATCGCCGCATTGTATGCGTTGAAGTCCTCTTCGCTCGCGTACTTGGCGGGCTGACCTGCGATCCGGTCTTGGATCACGTCATCAGTCGCCCACACCTCGTACTCGTCACCCATTGCCTTCTGCATTGCGCCCACGTACTTGGTGATGTATTGCTCGACATCTTCTGCGGTTACATCATCGCCACTCGTAACCCACTCTTCTAAATCTGCCAGGCAAAGCCGAACCTCTGTTTGCTCTTTCATCTCTCTATCTCCTTCTCGCTATCGGGTGGGGATGTCCCTCCCTCATTAGATATATTCTACCATATAACTAAGCTATTGTCAATACCCAAACAGACCATTTAGACACCCAATTTCTAAATTGGTACTAAAATGACCGCAAGGTCTTAGAACATGCGGTCCATCATCAGCACTCGTCCATTCCTAACTGTATCATTCTAAGCATAAGCGACTCGCCCATGCGCCCATTTTCTTTTGTCCACTTGTACAATGCCATGATAAGTGCATCCACATTACCCTGCGCTTCGATTGCACCGCTTACCATGTGATAGAGGACAGTTGCGCCATCTACCATCATGCGCGTACTCGCTGCACTACCCGGCTCATACTCTACCACAGCAGCAAAGGACATCTCGTGATTCGCACAATCCTGCGCGATAGCCGCAAGCTGTGGCGCAATGACTTCATCGTAATATTTCTCACTCATCGCCTTCTCCTTTCTCGTCCGGCCAGTCATCCATAAGCGAGCCCAGGTCATTGTTCATGCCAGACACGTCAATGGTCAGCACATCAATCATGTCATTGGTCTGCCCGTCATCAACAAACGCCTTGAAGTGCCGGTCTTGTCGCCATGTGTGCGTGTATGGGCTTACACACAATCCATGAGTGTCGCGTGATACGATTGCAAAAGCGCCATTGCCCGACATTAGCTTTAGTCCATGTTGATCCAGTATCGGGCCAATCTCCTCGCGGGCCTCCTCCGCGATTGCATACACCTGCTCAAGGTATGTATTCCACGCCTTAACCAACTTCGCTTGATATTTCGCTTTCATGTCCTTTCTCCTTTATTTTCACTTAGTAAACTATTACCAGTCACCCGGACTAACTACAGGATACGGCATCGGAAGGAATGACACTCGCTCCGGTGCCCACTTCAAGTACACGACCACGCTTTTCTTGCCCTCGCGTTGCTTGGCGATGATGATCTGCGCGTTGACATCGCCGGAGGCTTCACTATCGTAATGGATGAAGATCACATTATCTGCGTCCTGCTCAAGGTCTCCCGATTCCCGCAGGTGGTGCAGTTGTGGAACCTGACCGGCGGCGAGGCGGTTTAGCTGTGAGGCTACCACGAAGGGCCGGTCAAGCTCCAAACATAGCCGCTTGATCCCGCGTGAGATTTGCCCCACCTCAAGATACCGCTTCTCTCTACGATTCTGCGATTCCATAAGCTGAATGTAGTCAATGAAGACCACATCCGGCTTGCCGTGCTTCTGCACGAAGCGCAGTGTCTCAGCGCGCAACTCGCCAATGGACATGCCAGGCGTGGTATTGATGTGGATAGGAAGGGCGGCGGCCTCCTCGATGTCCGTGGCGACTTGGCCCCATAGCTCGTCTGGAATTTCGCCGTTTTTGATCTGCTGTGTGGTGATGTGTCCACGGCTCGCGGCGATACGGCCCACTATCTGCCGTCGCGTCATTTCGAGCGAGAAGATCAGCGACGTTTTGCTGGCCTTCGCCGCGCACTGGGCCAGGTTCAGACAAAGCGCCGACTTGCCCATGCCTGGCCTGGCCGCCACTATCGTCACCTCGCTATTGCGCAGGCGATAGTACTCATCCAGCGCCTTGTATCCCGTTTTGAAGGCAATCGGCGCGCCGGCGGCGTGGGCCTTCTCCAACTCATCCCACAACTCGCTGGCCGCCACGGATGCCGGGACGGTGTTCTCGGTGTAGATTTGCTGGCGCACGCTATACACCTGCGTTTCGGCAATGTCCAAAATCTCATCGAGTGACTTGCTTGTATCAAAGGCGGCCTTGACCGCCTTCATGGATGCTTGCAGAACTTGCCGGCGGATGCTTGCGTCTTCTACCTCGCGGGCATAAGCCTCAACGTGGAACGCTGATGGTACATGATTTGCGAGGGATGTCAGATAAGCCGCGCCGCCGACACGCTGTAGTTTGTCACGCTTCTCGAGGCGCGCCGTCACGCTGATTAGGTCGATGGGCATGTGTTCATCATGCAAGCTAGTCAATGCCGCGAAGATGGTCTCATGGCGCGCTTCATAGAAATCATGCGGCTTGAGGAGCTGCGCCACCCTAACGATGGCCTGCGGGTCAATCATGATCGCGCCCAGTACGGCAGCCTCGGCTTTGAGGCTGCGCGGGACGGGGTTGTCAATCATTGCTGTCTCCATTCGCCACTGCACGCCAATACTCATACTCGCAAGTCTGGTCGCAGAAATTCGCGCCGTCGTGGTCTTTGAGGACGCCTGGGTCAAGGCCCAGGGTTTCAAAAATATCAAGCGTGTATAAGTCTACCTCATCAGTTGCGTCCACGGTATATCCACCGCAAGAAGTATCATGCAATTTTCCGCACTGTATACATTGCTCGTAGCTATCCGGGATCAGGCGCAGATGCTCTTGTAGGTAGTAGATGACTGAGAAGGCCGCCTGCGGCGTTAATTGCGGCTGATGCGCCAGGCGGATGCCGGTGCGCTCCTCGATGGGCTCGCCGGTCAACATGTCCATTAAAAGTTGCGCTTGCTCTAGCGTCACTTCAATATCATCGCTTTCTTCCTCTGCGATGACTGCCGTTCGCACAAGCTGCTCTACCGCGACCGCCTCTGCCACTCCCTTTGTAAAACTACTATTTATCTGCATTGCTCTCTCCTTTGAATTATGATACTAAATTTTTTTCAATACGTGGCGCCCACGGCCGCTCCATCCGTTGGCAAATTCAGCCTCACCGGGTAGTAATTCCACGCCATTCGCCACTTTGAGGCTGGCAAGATGGTACGCCAATTGACGTAGTATCTCGCCTGTTTCATCTTTGAAATTTAGTGATCCGCACCATAGCGGGAACGCCGAAAAATCAAGGTTTGCCCCGCTCAGGTCGGCCATGCGCAGGTCGATTTCGCGCAGGTCGGCCCCGATCAGTTTGGCCCCGCGCAGTTTGGCCCCGCGCAGGTCGGCCCCGCCCAAGTTGGCCCCGCCCAAGTCGGCCCCGCTCAGGTCGGCCCCGCGCAGGTCGGTCCCGCTCAGGTCGGCCTCGCCCAAGTTGACCCCGCGCAGTTTGGCCCCGCGCAGGTCGGCCTCGCCCAAGTTGGCCTCGCTCAGGTCGGCCTCGCCCAAGTCGGCCCCGCCCAGTTTGGCCCCGCTCAGTTTGGCCCCGCCCAGTTTGGCCCCGCCCAGTTTGGCCCCGCGCAGGTCGGCCCCGCTCATGTCGGCCCCGCGCAGTTTGGCCCCGCTCAGGTCGGCCTCGCCCAAGTTGACCCCGCGCAGGTCGGCCCCGCCGTGTGGGCTATACCATTTAAATTCTTTCATAAGTTCCAACTGTCGATTATTCATGACTTTCTCCTTTGAATTATGATACTAACTTTTTACAATACCATTCTCCACCATCTTCTGTATGATCATCCCCCAAAAATTCCCGTGTGCATGATCATACAGCCCGCGCATAGAGTCGCGCATTTGCTCAGGCGTCATATCGTTGCCAGAATGACGCACAAGCAAATCATACCAAAAATCATGATCGCGCCACATCAGCGGCTTGATCTTTCGTAGGTGCGTTCCCGTAAATTGTGCCTTCTGGTTGCTTATGTATAGTTCAGCGATAAAGTGATTCCAATACTCGTGTTTTTTTTGCTCTGAAAACATCATGGCTATCTCCCCTGAATTGCCGAACTAACTGAAAAAGTTCACGTCCGCTTCACCTTGTACGGGCTGATTTGCCTCGATCAGGCCATGCGCCTGCCCCTTGTCCTTCCTAGCGCAGCCGCGCATGTACTTGAAAAATCCTGCTTGACTACTAACGCCCTCCTCATCCGCGAGATTCACCCACCTCAAGACGGCATCCCAGTGGCGCCCATTATACCTCTGCTCGGCCATGCTAAGCACTTCCCTCCACACGCGCTTCACACCGGCGCTTTTGAATTGCCGCGAGCCCCGCCGCCCCTGGCCGTGACGCACTTTGGTATACTCCTCGAGGATACGTGTGTCATCCTCGGACGTGGGCTTGTTCGTCTCGGTATCCATTCCTGGAAGGGTGGTGTATAGCGTTGGCTCAGGTGAAGGTTTGCTTTGGGGCGGTTCCGAATTTGTGCTGTTTGCAAATTCGGGATCTTTTGTCTGTGTAGTCTCTGTAGTAATGTCTGTTAAGGATTGTGAAATTTTTGATAATCCATTCTGTAAAAATTCAATAAACAGTTTATGAAATTTTTGATAATCGAAACGATAGTGGACGGTTGGTGATCCATTTGCTCGCTTGATGTCCGTCTCGACTATGCCTATGTCAGATAGCATATACACATATTTATTGACTTTGTATTGTGAGAGTAGGGTTTCATCTTCCCATTCCTTGTAGGTCTTGTAAAAGAAGCCGTCAGTACGCTTCCCCTTGTCACTCCAAAAGATCAATTGAGACAAGAACACACCACCCTCAAGACTTCCCATGAATTTGCAATAGGCCCTCGGAACGCCTATCATGTTGTCCTGTCCAGAAAAAGCCTTGATCAACTCTTTGAACTCATCGTAATTACTCATCGTAGCAAACTCCTTATATATTATGATGTTAAAATGTTAGCGCAACTCCGTTCGGGTTTGCTTACCATCCGAATATCCGTTCACAGACTGCGTAGGCGTCCATGACGGATCCAACGTTAAAACCATACTCAATGAGCAATTGAATCAGTATGGCGTGTTCTCCGAGTCTTCCTGATCCGCCAGCGTCACACATGCGCGCGCTCTCATAAGCCGACCATAGCTCGTTATACTGAGTATCTGTTAGCGATTGCATCTATGCCTTCTTGAATCATGGCCCTCAGATAAACGGAAAACTCAGGATCAATGTCGCTCATTGTCAATGCGACCTCATCAAGTGCGTTCTGCACTACGTTAACGGCTTCTGCCTGCGCATCCGCCACTGTTACGGCACTCACACTTTCAATGTCAATATACTTGAGGTTGCGCGAATTGTCACCTATGCGCCGTACCTGTAGCATCGTGCCGTTAATATCTTCAAGGACGCGGCGCACAACGGCGACGGATCCAAAGTACTCTACCAGGTCATTAGGTTTAATCTCTTTCATAATTTGCCTCCGTAGAAACACTCCTACCCAACCGACTCAACCGTGATGGCTTCGGCATAGACATAATCTGTTAGTCCATAATCCTCAGCCGCCGCCTCGATTGCCGCCTTCTCCGCGTCTTCGCGATTTGGTGCCGACACATCCACCTGAACGCAGACTGTAATCTCAACGTTTACACGCCATTCGCTATTATTCATGCTCTACCTCCATAGAAATAAAACCCATTCTGCCTATATCTTCATGTCATTTTCCATTACAAACACATAACATGGTGTTTCTCCTTTGTCTGTGATAATAAAAAACGCCTATGCACTTATCTGGACGGTTTGACGGCTCGCGGTTTGATTTAGTACATAGTTGGCAGGCTATATACTAGCCGCAAACCGCCCAGATAAAATCATAGACGTTTGCTTCAGTGACCGCTTGCTCTTGTTTGTCCTGCTTCGGGATCCGTCAGGCTTGCCAGGCCCTTCCCTCTACATGTTTATTATACTACGAATCGCGCAAAATGGCAAGTCGCTGCTGTACTGACGTCTGCTTCGGTGGAACCATCGCGGCTCTATAACATCGCGTACATAGAATGTTGCCGTTATGCCTGTGGTATCCGTTGTAGTAAAGCGTAGCATCGCTAATGATTTCATCGTCAATGACTTTCTTGATCTTGTGACATGCCTTGCATTTTATCGTGTGTTCTTTTTCCATGCCTCTTCTCCTCACGCTCCATAAACACTATACAGCAGCCCTAGCGCCTTCTTGGTAAAGACACCATCAAGCAGAAGGCCATCGCTGACCATCTCATCAGCTATTGGCCCGGTAAAATCATGCCGGATGCCCAGGCTCCCTGCCTCTATGCATTTACAGAGCATTGCCGCAAGAGCGTGCTCTTTCTCGCTTGCATGTTGATACCCGCGCAGCATATCGAATGGGTGTTGATCTGGTTCTGTGAAAGATTCTATGTTCATCATTGCCCCCTTTTGCGCCCCATCATGACATCGTGAATTGTCTCGCGGTAGCTCTGTTGTTCCGCGCTGTCCTGGTGCCCATCCTCATACCTGATCATCGGATACTGAGCATCCCGGATAAGCGCCACATGCCCGCACTTGTTGCATAGGTGCTCGTCATACGGTGGGTATGATGTCAGTTGAGTCCCGGTGTACTCAAGCGTTCCCTCTTTGCACTTAGGGCACCTCGCCTCTACCTGCACAACTCTCAGCGGCTTGGTGCTTTCAATGATCTCGCTTTTGTTAATGTAATTGTTCATCGTCGTCTCCTTTTCTTGAGTCGTAAGTCACCGGATAGATGCAGCGAACTCTATCCAGTGCTCAATAGTAGCATCATCCTCCAACACCTTCATGAATATCTCCATGTCTACCTCGCGGGCCGCATTTATGCAGGAAGCTATCAGGCTGATAATTTTCTCATTGTCAATACCATGCATTTTGCAAATACTTCTTGAGGCATAAATAGGAGGCTGCGCTTTTATGTATTGCTTTGTCAACTCATAGTCATCACCATGCGCGTTGAAAAATCTCCACGTCATGATCTTTTGCGGATCATCTGGTCTATGATTCCACCAACGCGCCGCCATAACCTCTAGGTCATCAAATGATAACCTGACATGTGCATCCAGTCTCGCTTCCATGCATTGCGGATCACTGCACCTGATTATGATTGAGCGCCTTTTCGTGTTGGTCGTTCCAATGTGTGTAACCTTCGGTGTGCCGCCGCAGAGTTGGCATGGTAATAACTCGATTGCCGGGAGGTTGTCATTCCACCTATACATTATTGTGTTTGTCATGCTATACTCCTTTGAAATTATCTTAGTAACTTGTTTGCGCTTGCTTCTTTGGAACCATCACGGCGAACTGTCCATCTATTGAATCGGTCGCAAGTTGTGCTATTTTGCCACCCATCACCAACATCGTCGAGGTACTCAGGATCACGCTCGCACCACCATGATCCGTTCTCGCTTCGATAATGCTTGCAATTTGCGCACACACGCGGCTCAATAATCCTGCGATTGCGTGGCGGTTTAAGTTTCATGATCTTGCCTCCTTTTCAACCTTCACCAGCGGCATATTCTTGTGCCGCCAAATAAAACCACCATCGCAGTGGTCACACGATACATACGGATACCAGTAGATGTACCCGTATCCTCCGCAGTGTGGGCATAGTTCCCATGTCTCACTGCCCATACAATACCACCATGACCCACGTACCCTTGAAATGGCCCTGAGCCCATTCATCGCCACATCCTCGCCAGAAGCTGCTCGCGGTTGCGCTTGCGCCGCTCGCGTTCTTGCCATGCACGCTCCTCCATGTATTCCTTGTGATGCGCCTGGGCCGCATCATACCCGGTGAACCAGGCATCATGATCCGTTACGTAGTTTGGAGGGATACGGGGAAGGTTCGCATCATACGCGCGCCAACCCTGTACTTTTGAGACTTCTGCTTCGATTTTGTCTGTTGTCATGATTGCTCCTTTTGAACTTACTAAACTAAATCTATACCTCATTACCAAATACATCCCACCCTGCGCGCTCGCGCCTAGCGAATAGCTCAAGGCGTGGCGTAAGTTGTGGGTACATCCATTCTAGTCTATCCTGCATCGCCTCTGGCTTTGCACTATGATCTCCGCGTGGCGCAAAGATCATTTGGCTGGCCTTGTGTCCTTCCGCGTGCTTTGGAGCATCACCACGCCGACCGAATAGCACAAGCTCAGCATTGCTGCCGGTGTAGTAGCCAGGGCCGAAAAACGCAAGGTTGTCAAGCATCCGCATTAATTGTCCGTCATCCGGTGGGAATAGCGGCAACTGTGACACAAAGGCTCGCAGCTTCTCCCATAACCCGGCATTAGCCTTGACCCACACGAAGCCAACCGTCACGAAATGGAAGTCCCAGGCCGCCATGACTTCTAGGGCATCGGGGAGCAGTGGACAGGTTGCCCACAGTGTGAGAAGGCATTGATCGGCGGTGAGTTGCGCAACGGGCATAGCGGCTATTTGGTCGGTGGTCATAAGATCGTAGCTCGCGCCTTCCCCGAATTTCGTTTGATCTCCGTGGTTGCGTTCATTGTACCACCACGGCGGATCCGCCGCAATCAGTTTGTACTTGCGCCCCTGAAATGCTGCCAACTGCATATCCAGGGCATTGCCGTTGATCACCAAGTCACTCACGGCGTACCAGCCTTTCGCCATTGAAGACGAAGCGCCCTGCCGGTTGGAATGGATTGTTCCGACTCGTGCGCTCAAGGCGCACAACCTCCATGCCGATGGGTGGGAAGCCGCCCTCGTAGCCCTCCTCGTTGATGTTGATGTCATCAAGGTCGAAGGCCGGCCACACAGCACCCTCATACATGCCCAGTGGATCGGTGATGACCTTGTAGGCTTTGAAACAACGTGCAGCACGGTCGGTTATGTCATGTGTTGTCATTGACCTTCTCCTCCGCGTGATGTGGTATGCGCGCTCCACCTTGTAACTACTGGCTCAGTCCAACACACCCGACAACTCGCCCCCCGTCATCACGCAACAACGGACCAGCTGACTAACTGATCCACTCGATGCGGTCGAACTCAAACGGCATCGGGCTTTCTACCGTGACGACAACAACATCTTGCTCACCGGCTTGTACCTCAACATGTGCGCGCGGGTTTACAAATTCCACAGCGCACATGATAGTTTCGCCACGCTCGCTGACGAATGATTGCTTTCTGGCGGTGGGGCGCGCCCCAGGCACGCTGAACACAATGCCGACCAGTCCGCGATCCTCGCGCGCCATCCGCGCGAGTGCTACGGCGACGTGGGGAGCGGTCGCCTGGAAAACGACCACGAGGCCCTGCGCGCGGGCCTCGCGGAGCAGATCCTCCACGTCCGCTACGCTGCGGAATGTTGGGTTTACCCGCTCAAATTTGAACGGGTTGCCAACCTCAATAGCAACGCAGGCGCGGGCGCTATCGCCGAACTCATGGCGCCCGACGACTAGCACGCCTTGCGGCGTGTAGCCACGCCGCCGCTCAAAATCCGTTTGCCCAACGGCTACGACACCACCAAAGAACACACCCTTTCCGCCGACGTCGCAGAAAATCACGCGGCGCTCGTCATGCGGAATGGCGTTGAACCAACTTACCACGGCGTCCAGCTCGTCGTTGGTGTGCCCGTGCCCGTGGCTCACCTCGGTAAACGGCGGTGGCGGGATGTGGTCCTCCACCTCTACGACGAAGGAAAAATCTCCCTCGTCCAACTCGGAATGGCCACCGTAATATTTGCTTTCTATTTTATAGGTCTTCATTTTTCTTTCTCCTTACTCCTCAGTGAACAGGGACCAACCAGGCCCCATGTAACCAACCACCTTCAGCGACTCCCCAAAAAGTGGCTGAAACCTCTCCGGGATCACGTATACCTCGGTATTCGTGCTCTCGGTCTCTCCGACCGACAGCCCCAACTCCTCGAAGTCGAGGCCGGCGGTACTGATGGCGTAGGCTTCGGCGTAAAATTCCTTAATCATTCACACTCGCAATAAAACGACATTATCAAACCTGGACGACTCCTTATCTATCATCCAAATAGGCCCAAGACTCCCAGCGCGTCTAATGGCCTGGATGATATTCTTTAAGTCGCCGTCGCTATCAAAGACCACATGGTCTCTATGGTGATCTTTGAAGAAACTGACAGCGTGATCACCGCTGATGAAAGACGCTTCGGCGTGACTGATAATCTCCACGTCAGTTCCGGCAGAAAGAAACTCCACGATGGCGGCCTTGATGGCCGCTTCTGAGTACCATCTTAGTGTTTCATAGTCTACAAAAATCTTTGCTTTCTTCATAGCTTCCTCCTCCTACTAACCCGACATATCTATAGGATACTGCGGGATTTGAACGCCGCCCCGGTCAGTGTTGTGCTGCCGGTACCTTACCCCGTTCGCGAGTACCACCCGTACTAGGGGGAGTGCCCTTCTCAGAATCTTCGAGCGCGTCGGAAACTCTGAGTAGGGGCCGGAGCGGGTTAGGCTCCGGCTTGGTGTGCTACTCGCATGACTCAACCCATCGCATTATGTCTGCAACTGGCGAAGCAATCACCCATGCTAGGTGCTCATCACCTTCCGACAAATCCGCGAGGATAAAGTCGGCGTGCTTGCGAAGTTTGCGTCTGCCGCTTACGCGTCGCTCGGCCATCTCGTACAATTTGGAGGAGTGGTCGCAGTCTTCCTCATACTCAGCGACTAGCGCCGCAATGACGACCTCCTTTGTCTCTGGCCAGCCGCTGTAGCTGTCATCCTCATAGAACCACCGCGCAACGTCTTTAACGCTATCGCGCTTTTCGTCAACGCGCCATTCTCCTGGATCTCCGACAACCTCAGTGACGACGACTTCACTCCCGGTACATGGCGTTAGTTCGCTTTGATAGCTGAAGGACAGGTCGTGCGGATCAAACACAACCTCAGCCCCATTCATGACACTATCATTGTTGAAAATTGCCTCGGCCTTTGCTCTACAAAAACGCTTTTTCAAGTTCATTGCTATCTCCTTTATTTCAAAACTCAGAACCTCTAAACTGGTTAGAAGCTCTGTGTAAGGCCGGAGCGGTTAAGCTCCGGCCCTACTCTCTAGCTCATTCTATCATAGCACGCTTCACAACAGCTACCCATTGAAGCGGACATAACTTCGTGGGCATAATAAACCACGTGACCACAGGATAACTCGCGCCCTTCCGGGTAATCGTATTTGGGGGCAACTTTGGCAACTTCGGCTTTAAGAATTTCGACCAAGCTATCGTTATCATTCCCAAAGCCATCATCACAATCATCATCAAGGCGATAGAATTTGTATGCCCACTCCTGTACCTTGCTTCCGGTATACTCCATCATCCAAATGGTATTGTCCTGGTCAACGTAAACCTTGAAGCCCACGCCATAGTTAACATTATCAAAAACCAACTCGCCCTGTGCTTCTTCCGCGCCCTCTGCGTATTCCCGAATGTAATCAATTACTTGTCGCTTGCTCTTCTTCATCTGCGTTTCTCCTTGTTTATGTGCTTGCCCTTAACTATCTATATTATATCATATAATTAAGCATTTGCCAAGACACAATTTGACTAAAAAGCGATCAATTTCCGAAATTGGTATCAAAATGACCGCATGGTTTGCGGTGTGTCTAAATTTAGACACAACCTTGCGGACATATTACTCGTGTAGCACGCTTGCTCACCACGTCGCGGATAATGCGCTCAAAATACGGGCGTCCGTGTTTGTCTATTTTTTCTTGCAGTTTCATAGTTTTCTCCTTGCGCGTGATATGGTATGCGCGCCCCACCGCTGAATTACTAGCTAACTTCTCACCCTTGATAAATTGATCAATATTGCCGAAGCGGAGGGCTCGAAGCTCCCCGCCTTTGTAACTTCAAGATGGCATCCCGGCGGAACATTGACCCGCCCGGACTTCTTCGCATAATTCATCCCCTCACATGGCTCGTGCCACTTCTCAAGCACGCCATCTATATCTTTCCAAGAAACCTGACGCACCCCGGCGGGGATTATGTACCCGCTGATGCGGCTCACTATACTGCACCCGTCCGGTACGACGTAGGTATTGATGAACTCACCCGTGACGGGCGATCCGTCAAAGCGCGTTTTTCTGGCAATTATTGCGTTCATGACATTCTCCTTTTGTTCTTTAATTTCCCTACTCAGAACCTCTGAGAAGGGCCGTGGCCAATCCCCGGCATCACAACTCTACAGATATAAACCACTGGCCCCTTCTGCATTTGATCGTGATCCCGTAATAACGGGCCAGTTTTGCGATCTTGTCTGCTGTCGGGGAGCTATCCCCGCGCTCTAGCATGTAGATGTAGTTTGTGGATATCCCCGACCCTGGGGCAACATCGTGCTCCACCGATAGGCTGCGCGCCTTGCGGAGAGCGCGCAGCTTCTCACCTAATCCACTATTCACCCTGTTCGCCCTGTTCAATCCACTCGGCAACTGTGCCGGTGTCAGAGTAGTCCGAGAACTGGTATTCATCATATCCATCAATGTCGATGGGGTCGGCGGCGATGACACAATCACCGGATGGGCCTGTCCAAATGGTGTCGGTGGTTTTGATCTCGCCGGTCTCAATGGCCGACTCCAACATGTCTGTCACATTGCCTGTGTCCATCTTCCATGCGCTGATATATTTAGCCATCTCCCTATCTCCTTCTCGCTTTTTGGGGTGGGTTTGTCCCTCCCATCTAATTACTATTATAGCAGATAATTATACTATTGTCAATAGGCAAATTGACCAAAACGGGACGAATTTTGAAGTTCGTCCCGAAATGACCGCAAGGTTTGCGTTGTGTCTAAATTTAGACACAACCTTGCGGACATATTACTCGCGTAGCACGCCAAGCGCACCGAAGATGCACGTCAGCACCACGATGAGCATGACCGCCATGACCGCCGGATCTCCGACTATTACCATCATGCCGAGTGCTACCACGCAGACCACAGATAGCAAAAACGCAATTGAAAGCCTCACAAAGGTATCCATTATGTACTCCACGTTACGGACGGCCCTTTCGCATCGGCGTCCGCGTCCTTATATTTGATACCCGGCACAACGCCGGGCTTTAGTTGTCCAGGTTGCGCCTTCACACTGTTTAGCAGGTTCGGGAAAAGCGATTCGCCCAACTGGCGACTTAGCTGAGCAGCCAGGGGCAGTAGCGTCATGGGCAGGAAGAAAATTAGCACCATCTGCGCCCAGGGCCAGTACAGCCATGTGACAGTGAACTCCGGCCATACGCCGAACACGGCTTCATAACTGAATAGCGCGCCGGTCAATGTGAATACGGCGGTGATGAAAAGCCACTCATTGCTGCGCGGGCCGAACCGCGCCAATGCCACGCACGCCACCAGAATCATCGTCCCAACGGCGCGCCCTATGAGTAAGGCCCATGCCAGTATCACGATGATCATGGCCCCCTCAATACAAATGGCAATAAGGGTATGCTCGACGGCTTGCCATTTCTCACTCGCGCCGGTCTGCTTCTGGTACGGACCGGCGCCCATTCCAAAGATATTATTCATGGCCTTCCTCCTCATCAATCTCAAATAGCGTAGCGGCGCCCAATGCGCGCAGCTTCATGGCCTCCGGTATCTGGTCAGTATGCCGGCACTCTGGATAATTAGCGCATCCTAAGAACTGGTGCCCGGTGTGGCGGTTCGTCTTGACTAGCATGTCACCATCGCACTCCGGGCATGTACCCGCTTTTGAGTTGTCTTGAAACTTTACTTTACTCATTGTCTTTCTCCTTTACTTGGTAATTTGTTAGTCCGTCCGTTGGTCAATACGTCCGTTTTGGCCTTGTCCGGGCGAAAATTGGGCGTTGTTTTGCGCGGACGGACGGGACGGACGGGCGCTATAGCTCACCGCACTCAACATCATGCAGGTAGCTTAGGTACGCATCATACAATTGCTGCGGGTAGTTTTCCGCCATCCAACTGAATAGGCGGTACGTGGTATACTGCCCCATGCCCACGTTTTTCGTGAACTCGGTCATGATCTTCTCGTCAATGTGTTGCGTCATGGCGTACCATGCCATTACGCAATATGTAATTAGCTTTTCCTTGTTTTCGTCATTCCACTCTTTCATGACATCTCCTCTATGATTTCATGTGATTTCGTTTCAATGACAATACGGTCAGTTGGCGTTATGAAGATAGCTTGCATGATCATCGGCTGCTCAATCTCAGCTAGACTCCATTCTCCTGACATACCGTCACTGTCAAGCTCTATTCGCTGCCAATCTCCATCAATGAATGAGTAGCATGGTATATCAGGCATTGCCAACATCCTCTATAATCTCATCGACACGCTGCCCAAAGGCGCGCATCTCAGAGTAGTCGGCATTGCTCACGGATCCGCCAAGCCGACCTAGCTCCTCACGACACTCGCGGCGGTTCCATCCACGCCGCCGGGCCATTATGCCCACGGCCACCTGCTCCGGCGTCCACCCTGGCCTACTTGGAAGATCATCGAGTGACACGGGCCAGTGTGACATTGCAGGATCATGGCCCAGGACGCTTTCAATGATGTCTTGATCAGGAAGCGCCACCAATACCCTGTGGAAGTAGGGCGGGAAGCTGGCAATTGCATCGCCCTTTTCGGTCAGGTAGTCGGCGCGTGGCTCGGTCACATCCAGGGCCGCCTTTGATTCCTGCGCATTGGCAACAAGATGACAGATGCGCGTGCCGAATTGCCCGCGCGTCATGTTCACCCCGAAAAGGCTCTGCTTCGGGCTTTGCGTAGCAAGAATGACATGGATGTTAGCCGATCGCGCCCGACTCATGAGGTAGAACAATGTCTTGGGCGCTTGCTTGTCTTCCATCAAGACGATCTGCGGTTCATCCCACAGGAAGTACAGCGGCGCGTGCTTTCCGCCGGCCTGCTCCCGGCGCCCGCGCTCAGCATCTACGAAGGCGAGGGCGGTCAGGACTTCGCCGTAAGTGCCTGCCAGCGGCCCAAGCAGGCCATGCAGGGTATCCAGGTGCTCAAGGTCGTTCTTGTCATTGGCGATGACGAATTGCGCCCGTGGATCATTGCGCGCCAATTGCACGGCAATAGAGGTGGCAGTGGTCGTCTTACCGCCACCCGGCGCACCCGCAAGGAGCATGTGCGCGCTGGTGTAGGTATCAAAGCGCGGCGTCACCGTTACATTGCGATCATTCTGGCCCAGGGTGAAACTGCCGGGCGTGTGCGGCTGCTCGGACATCTGTGAGAGCATGATCGCCTCGGTACGTAGCCCTTCCGGCCAGGGCGCTTCAATACATAGCTCCGCGCCTTCCCAATAGATTGATGGCTCGCCTTGCCCAAGCCATTCTGTCGGGAAAAGTTGCCGCAGCCGGGCGCGCCCATCGGCTTCGAGGTCTTTACGGATCAGACCCGTATGCATCCCGGCACTTACCCGCAGGATACCGGCGCGATGTCCTAGCGTTTCCGGCATCCGCAGATGTACGTTGCGGGCCCGCTTGAGTGACGGGAACCCGCCCACAGCATGACCGAGGCTTCGCCGTAATTGTGATACTAACGCCTTGCGCTTATTGTTCATTGTTTTGCCTTCATAATTCGATAGTGTGCCTGTCTTCAAGCATTGCTGCTACTTCCTCCGCGCTGCACTCCTCGACCTCAATGCCGTAGATGTCGTATTGCTGCTTGGTACGGAATTGCACACGGTCAAGCCATGCTAAAGAATTTCTCAGGGTGTAGCTTTGTGCCAACATATCGGGAGTGGTGTAGTCGCCTAGACTGGGAGCATCGGCGCGCCACATCATCCGCAGCGGAATCCTATACATATCATCGGCCGCACCAGTTCCTCGTGGAGCTTTTAGCGATACCCGACTCAAAAGCCAGTCATGCATAGACTCTTGATTGAACGCGCGCCGTACCATTTCATCAAGGGCCGCCATTATATCCGCACCAGGAGGAGACTTAAACCGCTCGTTCATTTCGCGTATCTCACGACGCAGCTTTAGCGTGGCCTGATCCGGTATCTCTATACCCTGATCATCCCCAGGCTCCTGCAATGCCCTTAGTATGCGCGGCAGGAGTTTCATTGCAATACCTCAACCACCGCACCCAAGCTGATTACGTAGTACCACCCATCCAACTCCTCACCATTGGCTCCTACAGCATTATCGAAAAGGTACAATTCACACCCCAACCAGCGCCGCGTCACTTCCGGCGCATCTTTGGCGTAGCCGTTGCGAAAGCGCACGGCATCAAACTCGCGGTTGTGAAGACGCGCCTTCCAGTAGTCGGTTGCCTGGCGATACTCGACGCTTTTCCGTCCGCTGGCTATGAGCTCAAACCAGCGCTTTTTGAGGACGAGCTGCAGGAGTTTCACTGCCGTACCTCGACCATCTGCCCGGTATCTGTGATGCGCTCGACTGGGTTCTCTCCGGTATAATCCTCTATGAGCTCGTATTGCTCATAGATGGTATTCAGTACAGCTTCGACAAACCAGCCGGTCAGGTGGCGACGCTGGCGACGGTACGGCTCGATTGCGTTTTGTATGGCGCTTACCAGCGTGTCATGCTCGTTCATTGCAACACCTCCACGCCAGCGCCGCGACACCAGCGCAGCACCTTGTCGCGCGCCGCTTTGCCCGTCGCTGTACTCACGTCAAGCCCGCGTGACTCGGCCCAATCCAGCACGTCTTTCCGCGTCAGTGTATCGCGCTCGCCATTTAGTGATGCGATCCATGCGTCAAATTGCGGTTTTTTCAGCGTCACTGCCGCGTCACTAAGCGTCACTACCACATCAGTGGCGGCACTTGTCGGCACATTCTGCGGCACTTGCTGCGCAGTCTGTGCGGTTTGCTGCGACGCTTTCGGCGTCACAATGCGCCCTTCCAAGAGCGCCTGCGCATATCCGACAAACGCCAACAGCAGCGGGATAAACCCGGCGGCAAAGAACGCGACCACCTCGGCTTCGTCGCCTTCGACTGCAACCAAAACGCGGCGCAGTTGCAGGTAAGAGAATCCCCACGAGTATACCACGCTGACGATTTCAGAAGCCAGTAGCGCATAGGCTAACTGGCGCTTTGCCTTGCTGCGATCCTGCCGCAATCGCCCGAACCAGTACATCAACACCATGCCCCCAATGTCAGCCATTGTGTTGAGCACTAGGCCCAACCATTCCCATCCCGGCGGCATCCACTGAGACATGTAGGCCCCGTCGATACCGGAGGATGCGAGCATTAGACCGAGGCCGATAAGCCAAAGTGAGTTATTGACTATGGCGTCTTTTATGTGTTTCATGTCCCCTCCCGTCGTGGCATGTCATTCCATTTGGCAATGCCGTCACGACCACGCGGCCCAGCGGCCTTGCATCGCCCGCAGAAATTAACCTTGACGACCTCACCCATCCGGCAACTCCCGCCGCGACATGTCAAGCTCCACCCACCAGCGCACGTCATTCTCTGCATACCGCACGCCCTCGAACCCATTGGCCCGGCGCCCCGGCACACCGTCATGAATCACCGCCGGGATGGTGGTGTTGACGTATACGCTGACCTCATTGCGATTGACCATGAGATCCGTCTTGACGAAATGCCGGGCGTAGTCGGGCACTTCCTCATCATCGGCAAGCAGCCGGATAACCCACGGCATATCATTTTGGGCATAAGCCAGCGAGCCGGGCTTACGTGGGCCGGTACGACCATCATGCGCAATGACGGTAACGCCGGAGTTGACTAGCGCGGCGATCTGCTTGTGGTGGTTCATCAGGGCCGTCTTGAGGATATGCTCCTCTTGTACAGTGTTCTCGTTCATATTTTCCTCCATTCAATTAATATGATTCTATTATACACCATTATTGAGAAAGGCGCAAGTCTAGGCGTGCGACTTGCAACTATTCCAATAGTGTGATATAATAGAATCATATTGAGTGAGGGAGAAAGGCAATGCAAAAGACCGGCCCTAAAAATCAAATCAGCATACCCAAACGCATCGTCGTCATACAATCATGCTGGCGTGAGGGTGACAGCATAGTCGCCAATGTCGGCATAACCGGCGCCGATGATCGCATTGAGTACAATAGGGTGCGCGTGTCCGGGAAAGATGTTGAGTACCTGGATGTAGAAGGTCCGCACTTTCTACAGGCGCTATCACGCGAGGAGTGGCACAGCATTTTTACGGCGCACTTTGATGAGATCATGGCGCTGGTTGAGGCGCTGCTGTGAGCAAATGGCTAGTGGCTGTGAGCATGGAGATTGACGCGCGTGACCCGTTTATGAGCGTGGAAAGCTATCATGCCACTCGTGACGCAGCAATATTACGGGCGCATTATTTAGATTGGCGGTGTGGATACTCTTACATAGCGGTATACACACACAGTGGCCATTCTAACTATCGCCGCCCGCGCTATACCATTGATAGGCGTGACAAATCATCATGGCCTATATGCGGGCTTGGCGGTCTTATAAATTCGCTGAGCGCGGACTGGTTCTAAGAAACACCAAGCGGCCCCCGGCGCAAGTTACCGGGAGCCGCTACGACAAGGAGAAAGTCAATGTGCATACATGATACCATGAAAACAGGAAAGGTGCAAGGTGGGTCGGTAAACATCGCCCATGCAGATTGTCTGGATTTTATACGGAGGATGGAGGCTGGGAGTGTGGCGCTGGCCTTCCTTGACCCGCCCTATAACATCAATAAGGCGACGTGGGACAAATGGCCGACCGATGACGCCTTTCTAGCTTGGCTGGATACGGTGTTGGAGGGGATCGCCCGCGTGCTTGCTTCCAATGGCTCGCTGTATGTGTGCGCTTACCCGACGAAGGCGGCGCGGGTGGAAGTTTTGGTGGGGGAGAGGTTTAATGTGCTAAATTCGGTGGTGTGGATAAAAGATGCGGGATGGCACAAGAAGGTACAACAAGAGATGTTGCGGGCATACTTTCCGCAAACCGAGCGCATCATCTTTGCGGAGCATTACGGCGCGGACAGCAGCGCGAAAAGTGAAAGCGGATACCAGCGCGAGTGTGATAAGTTGCGCGGGTTTGTGTTTGAGCCACTAAGAACTTACATCGTAGATGAATTTAAACGCGCCGGGATGCTCAGCACTACGGGTAAAATCGCGGCTAATGTGGCGTGCGGATTTAGCCCAACTTCCGGCGGGATGGCGTCAAGACACTATTTTTCAGTGTCTCAATGGCTATTGCCAACCAAAGAGCATTACACCAAGTTACGCGAATTACTCAACCAACACGGCGGCGACTACCTCCGCCGCGAATACGACGACCTCCGCCGCCCATTCCAAGTCACCGCTCAAGACCAGTACACCGACGTGTGGACATTCCCGACGGTGCAGACGTACAAGGGCAAACACCCTTGCGAAAAACCCGCCGCGCTCTTAGAACACGTCATTAAAACCAGCAGCCGACCCGGTGACCTTATCCTCGACCCCTTCCTCGGCTCCGGTTCCACCGGCGTCGCCGCCGTCAAGCTCGGTCGCCGCTTCGTGGGCTGCGACATCGACCGCCATTGGGTAGACGTGGCCGCCGAACGCATCGCCAGCGCCGGGGTATCCGCGATAATTGAGGCTGACGGTGATACGGAAGAAGTTAAGCCAGTACAGCCGTTATTGTTTTAGTTTGATAATACGAAGGAGTGAAATGGAAAGGAAATACCGCCAATGGTTACGAAGGCACTACGCTCGCGGAAGCATCAAGCCAATTGAAGGCAGTATTTACTGGAAGCTCTACACAAGCGGAGATCAGAGCGCCATCATTGAGGTTGGCATAATTGACGTGGTTCAAGTGCGAGGATATGCGCACAAGACCATCATACGCAAGAATGGCGTGCCGATGCGATTCTTTGCGGATGAGATTACCTTTTTGCCGTCTCCTGAGCTCGAGAAGATTCTTATTGACTGGATCACAAAGGACAAGTTGGTCGGCATTGTTAGGCCGCTATGTCGGTTTAATTTTTGGTAAGGAGAAAAACAATGAGCTGTGAAAAACATAAAGGCGTATTGTTTGAAAACTACTGCTTTGCGTGTCTGGTCGAGGAGCGCAACGAACTCTTAAAGGCGCTCAACTACTACCGGGCCGCAGCTATCCAGGGTAGGCATGTATGCCCTAAGCCGGACTTCATGCCAAAGCGCATACGGCTTAATAGCTATGTGCGTGGTTGGGATTGCGGCGCACTGCCCGGCGACTACGACGCGATATGCAACCAGTACGGTGCAGTTAGCATCATGGTTGATGGCGAGCCGTTTGGCCTCAAGCTCCACGAGTTCCATGTCCTTGAGTGGCAAGAGAATAAGGAGGCGTCATGAGTGACTTACAAATGCAAGAGGACATCGCCCGACGCTGCGCACGGGCTCTGGGTTGGAGATCAGCAGGCGTACATCTATGCCCGCCCTGGACAATGTGGCATGATAGTGAGGGCAAGCTGTGGAATATCGGACGTCCACCGAGTGAAAATTGGCGTGTGTTTTTCGAGCCATGCATCAACCGCGAGCACGCCGACATGCTGCTTGATGACATCGAACGGCGCGACTTATGGCGCAAGTTCGCATATCGTCTCGGTGACGTTCTGGATTTTTCACCAGATAGTTGTACGGAGTCAGTGTGGCGTTGTATCAGGGCCACCCCGGAGCAGATAGCACGGGCGTACCTACTGACAGTTGAGGGTAAAGGGCATGACGCCTGACAAGATCATGCAGGAGCTAAATAAGCACTTTCCGCCGATTGACAGCAAGCAGCACAGCATCATGACCGACGGCGCCCGCCTCGTGATCATCCTGTGGCGCGGGCGCGAGTGGTATCTGCCCGTTATTATCGAGGGAGAGCATACCGCCGAGGAGATTTGTCGATGTATAGCGGATGAGGTTGAGGTAATGAACTTACCATCATAATGCGAAAGGAGATAGATCATGAAGATAGGTGTATCATATTCACATCATGGCAAAGTACAGTACTTTGTCTATTGGAGCGATATTGTGCCACGTAAGGATGATATAATATCGCGCGCCAAAGATAACAAATACGGAAAAATCATACTCAGGGTAAGGCGCGTAATACACATGGTAAACGAGGAAGACGACCTGGAATACGTCAAGATAGCCGCCGATGAGGTGTCAAGCGGTTGGTATATTCAAGAGGTGAAGTAGTAGTGTGACTTGCATGACTAGGGCGAGTATGGTATAATAGAGGGAGGTTAAACAAGATGACAGGTAAACCGGGCGTATATGACTTGCAGGTAACAGAGGGCGTGAGGATCACGAAAGAGCTACGTGATGTCCTTGACGCAGAGGCGAAGCGCATAGGCGTGAAGCGTTCCGCGCTTGTGCGGTATGCGTTGCGATGGTTCATGAATCTTGAAACGCATGACGATGTAAAGGAGAAGATGATCGAGGCGACAGCGCCAGACTCAAAGGGCAGCTTTGCTACTCGATCATGGTCACAAAGAGTGGAGTAAAGAAAGCGGCCCGGCGTTACCAGCGCCGGGCCAAATCAAAACCGCAGGAGGTTTTATCTAATGTATGATAATAATACCACAAATTCCGAAAAAGCGCAAGTACGTATAGTTGACACTCGCCTCGCAACCGTGTTAAAAAGTGACCGCCAGGCCATGTTTTTGTCTCAGCTTCACTACTGGCTTATGCGCTCCAAGCACTTCAATGACGACAAGGTGTGGGTGTACAATAGTTACAAAGAGTGGCAAAAGCAGTTCCCGTTTTGGTCATCGCATACCATACGTAGAATTGTCAATGCGCTGGAAGACCTTGAAGTTATTGTTACGGGCAACTATAACAAACGCCCAGGTGATCAGACACGCTGGTACACGATAAATTATGAGCGAATCGCAGAGCTTTCAAGAGAAACACTGATTGTGTGGCGCGATAGGGTGACTGACCACATGGCCAAAATGGACAAGGCACATGGCCAAAATGGGCAAACCATTACCATAAGATTACTACAAAAGATTACTCTTGCTCTAGCACCTCCTAACGCTATAGAAGATTCATGTAAAAGTACGGATCCGGCTTTTGAGGCAAAAGCCCACGGCACTCCTGTCATTCAAGGAAAAGATGACACTACACCGCCTGATGCTACTACACATCCTGATACTACTACCTCCATAGCGTCGCCTCCTCAAGTTTTCGCTGAGGATATGGCCGGGTACATGACAGATCAATATGAGGTACGCGTGTATGAGTTGAAGAGCTATGAACTGTGGTTCGTGCAGATGATGACGATGGCCGTGGGCGATGGGCGCCCGGTGGAGCTTAACGCCAAGCAAAGCGCCAGTCTACGAGACGTGACAGAACGATTCGGCGGTGACTGGCAACTATTCGCGGAGGCATTGTGTAGCGGTTCAGGTCAGGGAATCAATAGCACGGACAGGATGCTTAACTACTTGACGACGTGCGCAAAGAACTCCGGCATGTGGCGTGTGCCGATTGACATGGTTGCGGATCCGCCGACGGCGGTTGAAGTAATGACAAGGAGATGACGATGATAAACGCCAACGCACTAAATATGCCTTTTCTGGCTGATAATGTAGCACAGTGCTGTATTACCTCGCCGCCGTATTACCAGCAGCGTGACTACGGCTTACCCGGTACATATTGGCCCGCCAGCCAATACCGCCCTATGCCGAACCTGCCCTCGTTGACGTTCCCGGCGTGGACAGGCTGTTTGGGACTAGAGCCTACGCCGGAGCTGTACACGCTGCACATGGTGCAGGTGTTTCGTGAGGTTGCGCGAGTGCTGCGGGATGATGGAGTGCTTTGGTTGAACTTGGGTGATTCATACGAGTCTGGTGGCTTGTCGCAAAATGCACCCGGCGGCACAGTTGGACAGCCCGGTATGAGGCAAGGTAATCGCGTAAGGCCACCTCGCACCGGCATCCCCGCAAAAAACCTCCTCGGCATCCCGTGGAGAATCGCCTTCGCCCTGCAAGCCGACGGCTGGATATTACGCAGTGATCCGCCGTGGATAAAGGCCAACGCCATGCCGGAGTCGGTGAAGGACAGACCCACGAAAGTGCACGAGTACATTTTTCAGTTCGTGCGGTCGCAGCGGTATTATTATGATGCGGATGCGGTGCGGGTGCCAAGTTGCGATAGTGGTGGCGGACCTCCTAGACGTAGCAAAAAAACAAATATGGTCTCATGTCGGGATGGGAGCATCATAGAATATGAGCGTGGGTCTGGCCGCAACTATCGCACCACCGACCCCCTCAACCAGCACCTTGTCCACGAAATCCAGCAAGCCCGCGCCCACCTCGCAGAACTCGAAGCCCTACAGCAAAAGGACCTACACCACGCCGACGACGGCAACCCGCTATTATTGCGCGTGAACCCCCGCCCCTACAGCGGCGCGCACTTCGCGGTATTCCCGCCGGATCTCGTGGAGCCGTTTTTGTTGGCGTCCACGTCAGCGGTGGGGGAGTGCCCGGTGTGTGGGAGGGCGTGGAGAAGGGTTGTGCAATTGGGCAGTGCTACCAGCACCGGCGGCGGCGAGGGCCGCGAAAAGAGCGGCGCGTGTTTTTTGAATCGCGGGCATAGTAACATGGGCAGAATGGCGGCGCATGAACACAACACCCTCGCCTTTATCCCTCAATGCAACCATTACCCCGACATCGACATGCAATCCTTCCACGACTACATCGAGCGCCGCAAGCTACAACGCCGCATTGACAACGAAACCAACGTCGCCAAACGCGCCATCCTGCAAGTGCAACTTGACGAGCTACCAGAACACCCGCCTAAGTACATCGCCGCTACCCTCGCCAAACTCGATGCAGCCCCCAAGCGCCCGCAACTCGTCCTTGACCCATTCGGCGGCTCAGGCACCACCGCGCGCGTAGCCCACCAGCACCGCCGCCGGGCCGCCAGCATCGAGCTAAACCCGGACTATGACGAACTGGCGCGAGAGCGCGAGAAAGTGCAGATCAGGCTCTTCTAGTCAGCAACTAATATCTTACTAACCTAACAACAAAGGAGATTTGAAATGTGTGATCATGGCGAAGATAAGGGCAATACGTGTCTTGACTGGTTCCCGTTTGGCGATGTGTACATGTGTGAGTGTGGAGCAATCCTTGATCTTGCAGATGAACGTAATTTTAAGTATGACGGCGCATGGCATACCATGACGCCTAGCGAGCTAAAATCTGCGTTCCGGGCCTACGGCGACGAGATCAAGACAAAGGTCATCGCTGCTGTGAATGACGTAAAGTTGCGCCATTAATAATTATGGTGTATAATGGTATTGTATAGTTGCGGGATAGCTCAGATGGCAGAGCGCGAGAATCATAATCTTGAGGTCGAGGGCTCGAATCCCTCTCCCACTTTAGCCGAACATCTATTCCTTTAACTTATGGAGGTAAGACATTGAATAAGAGACAGCAACTTGAATTGATGGTAGTATTGGCCGCAGTCCTGGCCCTGATGGTGGCCCTGCCAGTATTTGCTAAGGGCGCAGGCGGCCAGTACCCATACCCCGCGCCGCAGTCCGGTGAACTGGCAATCGGCGCAGTAAGTGTAGCCGCGCTCACCCTGTTGCTAGTACAGGCGATCAAGGAGTATACCGGCATCCAGGGAGAGGCCGTGCGCTTTACGGCTCTGGTCATTGGCACGGTGCTCTCCGGCATCGCCCTGGCTATTCAGGACGGCCTGATCACCGGCGGGGCCAAGAAGATCATCGACTTGCTGGTATTGGCTATTTCCGGCGGCTTTGGGAGTTCCGGGCTTTATCGCCTGGCGAAGATGCAAAAATGAATCGCTCCAAATCCGGCACCCCTGCCGGTTCATGTCAGTCTCCTTTCACTTGCCAGGGTTGCATTAGCAGCCCTGGCAAACCTGTTTTAGAGGTGCATTATGCTTGAGCTTATCAAGTTTATTATTGAATTGCCGCTGCGTATTGCCGCTGGCTTTGCATCATTGCTGAGGTTGCGATGACCGAAACACAGACGATTTACCTATTACACGGCGAAAGCGTGACCATTGAGGCCCGCGAACCGGATACACCGCCGGAGCATCCCTGGACGGACATGCGCGCCGACATGCCGGAGAACCACGCGCCTGACCATCCGTGGTTTGTTGCAAACGGACGCACCTGGTGGACAAAGCGCACGACTGCAGCAATCAACTCAATTACGATTCACCACACGATGGCGCATAATCTCAGTTCATTTGCGGCATGGTCAACGCGCCCGCAGGCACAGGGCGGTAAGGGAATCCCGACGATTCAGTATACTTTTTGGATCACAGCGCGCGGAGAGGCCCTGTATTGTGTGGACCTTGAGGACGGCTTTTGGCATGACCACACGCCGGACGATCCCAACCTGCACCTGAGCATCGGCCTGGCAGGGCGGTGGGATTATGAACCGCCGCCGCTGGTGCAGATGCGCAAAGCCGCTGACCTGTGCGAGTACCTGATGCAACTCTATCCCGGCATCCACACGGTAAAGGGCCATTGTGACTATTTCACCACAGCCTGCCCAGGGTGGAACGGCGCCGGCTGGCGTGATCAGTTTTACGCTATGCTTGGCGGTGTGTCCTACGGCATCAGCATGGCCCATATTGATCACGACTACGCCGAGTTTATGGACGCGGAGTGAGCTATGGAATGGTATGAGATCATCGGCGTAGGTGGTGGCACGCTCATTGTGAACAAGCTCATTGACATGCTTTTGCAATGGCGCAAGTCGCGGGCTGAGGCCAACGTCACCCAGGAGCAGGCCCACGCCACGAGTCAGCAGACCACCGCGCAGACCTATGATCTCATACTGGCAGAAGTGCGCGAGAACATCATCGGCCCACTTGAGCAGCGCCTACGTGAAGAAATCACTGAGCGCAAGCAGTTATCAGACGAGATTAAAATGGTGCGCGCAGAGTGTGAAAAGGATAAGCGGGCAGTAACCCATGAGCTCGTGAGCGCCCAGAAGCAAATAGCCGAAATGCGCGAAGAGCACTCTGCGGAGATGCTACAGGCCAACTTACAAATACAGGAGTTCAGAGGAGTCGTAAGTACATTGACGATTGAGCGCAAGGAACTGTACAGCGGCATCAAGATCATTACCACGCAGATGTGCGACGCCGGGATCACGCCGGACTGGACGCCGCCCGATCCGTCGTACTACGAGAACCTTACGCCACCCATACCAAACAAAAGAAAGGAGTCGTTACTATGATAGCGTCAGGGCTGATTACGATTGCGAGTGCCTTTGTGATACACTTCACAAGATTTTACATGAACCGGATTAACGGCGAGGGCTGGCGGTTTATGTCTAAGTGTACTATTGGTGTAACCTTCACCTTCCCATTTTCCTTGCACTTTTTTGAGATGTTCATCAAGAGGCTCACGCCTGAACTTTTACCATTCATTGAAACGCTAAAGGTGATCTTTACCATCGCCTATTTCATCGCCTTTCTGTTTTTCGGCATGGGCGTTGCACTAGGGTATCTGTTCGAGTTCTTTTCTGGCATGGGTGGTGAGGAATGAACGAGGTCGAACCATTGGAAGAAGAAACAGAGGAAGAAGTACCGACGGGCGTGCCGTGCGATGTCTTCTCACGCATCGTCGGCTACCTATCGCCTGTACAGGGGTGGCATGTGGGGAAGCAGCAGGAGTTCAAAGACCGCAAGGAGTTTAGAATACCTGATGAAACTATCACCGGCACAAGCTGACATCCTTGACGTGATTCGTGAATATCCTGGGCGCACAAGTGCCGAGATAGCACGAAGGTTCGGAGTGACGCGAGGTGGGATTCAGCATAATTTGAGGGTTTTGGTATCCTTGAAGAAAATTGAGCAGCGCCGCATTGTTTACGGTGGACAACACAAGCGGGGGTATGAATACTATGCAGTGTAACTGGTGCAGCCTGTACCGTTGCGACGACACATGCCCGTACAACAAGGCAGTGGTACGCAGATACCAACGGGCGACCGGATTACGGCGTGTGTTTCGGCGGATCTGGATAACGGTACGCGATACGGATAACTGGCGCTGGCGCGCTAACGCACGGAGGTTGCGGCGATGAGTACTGCAACCTTTTACCTCGGTGACGTGGCTGAAGTGCTCGCGCAGATGGAACCGCGCACGTTTGACGCGGTGCTGACGGATCCGCCGTATGCGTTGGCGGACATGACGACGAGTAAAACCATCGACCTGCTGCAGGCGTGGCTTGCTATGCAAGAGTACAACACTGGCGCCGGGTTTATGGGGCGCAAGTGGGATGTGATGCCCTCGCCTGCGGCGTGGCAAGCCGTGCGACGGGTGCAGAAGCCCGGCGCGCTGCTATTTGCGTTTGGCGGGACACGCACACAGGATTTCCTGTCATTAGGGCTGCGGCTCGGCGGGTACGAAATCCGTGATTGCATCGCGTGGATGCACTCGCAGGGATTTGCGAAGGGTGCCAATATCTCCAAGAAGTTGGATGAGGAGGCGGGGGCGGAACGGGAGGTTGTGGGGCGCAAGCGTTTCGCAAACGGAACGTATCAGCGCGCCACAGCAAGGGCGGGACTTTATAGCGAAACACGCGGACAAGCGAAGCAGACCGCACCCGCCACCGACCTCGCCCGCGATTGGGACGACTACCACAGCAACCTGCGCCCGTCACACGAGCCCATCATCATCGCGCAGAATCAGCGCGACGGCACCTTCGCCAACAACGCCCGCGTGTGGGGCTGCGGTGGGCTGAACGTGGGCGGGTGTAGGATTGAGAGGTGGGGAGAAAGCACAGTGAGGCCGCTATGCCATAATGCCTATCAGAATGGGCAGCTTTTAGGCGAAGGGTCAGGGACACGAGCTAAACAACAGTATAGCGGCACCACCACCAAAGGTGCCTTCCCACAGAATACGCTACTAAGCTGTGAGTGCGAGACCGACGACCACGAGCGGCCCGGCTGCCAAGTCCGTGCCCTTGCGGAGCAGAGCGGGGAGCGGCCAAGTGGTGGACAAGGGCGAAGTCTGCCAGAAATGAAACATGGCGCGTGGCGCACCGGCCATAAGGCACGTGTGGTCAATAACCCACGCGGAGCCGACACAGGCACCGCCGCCCGCTTCTACTACTGCGCGAAATCCTCACCGAGTGAGCGCCATAAGGGCCTTGATGACTTCTATTGGGTACGCGACAAACGGCGCCCGTCGGGATTCCGCCGGATAGACAAAGAGACGTGGGAGCAGACGCCCAAACGCCAGCGCGCCACGGGCAATATCCATCCGACGGTGAAACCGCTCGAAATCCTGCGTTACATCGCTACGCTACTGCTCCCCCCGCCACGCGAAACCCCAAGGCGGCTATTAGTCCCATTCTGCGGCTCAGGCTCCGAGGTTCTCGCGGCATTGCAGGACGGGTGGGATGAGGTGGTGGGCATTGACATGGTAGACGACTACCTAGACATCGCCCGCGCTAGGGTACAACATTGAGACATCACCGGCGCGGTGGAACTGGACGCGCCGCTATTTCAAGGGCAGCAGCCCCGGCGCGAACGGGCGCGGGCTGAACAACGGAGGCTGTTTTAATGAACACAGGCAAGCGAAAGAGCGACCAGGAACTAATAGACGCTTTTGCCCAACTCTTTGACGAGGTAGAGCCGGAGACGGGCGAAGAGATAAACGAGATGTTGCGGGAGGCCGGGTATGATCCTGATGAAGTGGACGCGAAATTCGCGTCATTTTGCGCTGGCGCGCTTTATGCCAAGTGCATACAGATGGAGGCATCACGTGGAAATGAAAATTAGAGTGTGGCGCAAATCAACGGCCCATGACATGTACCAGGCTTTTGCTCGGTGCGCAGCGACCGAGAAGCGGCTTAGCATGGCCGACCGTGGCGACTTCCTACTACGTGCCTATCTCTCAGAGCATAGCCCGATTAGGGCCATGCTTTTCTGGATAGAGATTGATGGGATAAGCAACCGGGTGCATACGCACCTTGTGCGTCATCACGTCGGTGTACAGCCCTGGGTAAGGACGCAACGGCCCGACCGGGGTGGCAAGGAGGGAACGCGGGACATTACCATGCAGATTAATGCACAGGGCCTCATTGACATGGCGAAGGTACGACTATGCTTCAAGGCGCATAAGGATACCCGCGCCGTAATGCTTGGCATCCGGGATGCGCTGCGTGAGGTCGATCCTGCACTAGCCTCAGTCATGGTTCCCAAGTGCGTGTATCGTGGCGGGCTATGTGGAGAGTTTAGGCCATGTTCACAAGGGGGGAGGAAAGCGCTAATGCATGAGTATGCCTACTATTTGAAGATGTTTGAGGGCCGTAACTAATGGCACGTTACGTCGTTATCGTCACCTCCGATGAACATGCCGGCCATCGGCTTGGCCTGTGCAATCCTAATGCAGTGCTACCCGCAGACAATGAGGTCGGGAGGCCGGAGCCCGCGAAGCCACAGCTTGGGCCATTTCAGAAGTTGCTATGGGAGTATCGGGTTGAGCAGATCGAGCAAGCCAAAGCCTTCGCCGGTAACGACCCGATCATCCTGAAGAACCTGGGCGACATGACGCACGGGCGCAAGCACACCGATGGACTGATGACCAACCGACTTGCTGATCAGGTATTGATCGCCAGGGCCAATGCCATGCATATCGTAGAAGCACTCAAGCCGACGCACGTTTACATGAGCGCGGGCACCAATGCCCACACGTTTGGTGATGCGGGATCTGAGACACTAATTGCAGGCTTCCTCAAGGACAAGTTTCCCGATCTCGCAGTTGAACTTTTCTATCACGGACTGGTAGACATTGACGGGGTACAGATAGACTACAAGCACCACGGGCCTGGGCCGGGGATACGCGATTGGACGCGCGGAAATCAGGTGCTTTACCATTTGAAGGATTTGATCTATCGCCAGCGCAGCCTCGGTGAGCAGCCGGCGCGCATCTATCTATCCGGGCATTATCACTCATTCGTGTGGATTACACATCATCAGGAATGGGACGGCGAGCTGCTGACTTATGACTATATCACCTTACCCTCATATTGCGGCCTGGGCAGTTACGGGCATCAGGCTACGCGATCAGTGCAGTATCAGGACTTCGGATTGCTGGCGATTGAAATTGTAGACGGTGAAGTCGGGCGCATTAAGCCCATCAAGAAACGGCTAGATATTAGGAGCAGGAGTACTGTCAATGATGAAAGTTAAGTGGACGAATGACGATGATGCGATTGCCGAGCTTTTAGCCATGCGGCAATCGGAGGAGCGCCAGGAGGATGAATTTACCGTTAATGAGTACATGGCGCGTTACAACTCTGAAAAGCCGGATGCTCATATCAATCATGGACAAGCCCGCCGGCAGCTTGATAAGTATCGCACCGGTGGCGCGCTGACTTCCCGCATGGCCTATGTTGACGGGAGGCAGTGCCGAGTTTACAAGAAGGCGGCCCAGTGAAGCGCAACACATGCTCAACTCCGTGGGCCTGTCATGAGTGCGAACGTGATCAGCGCAGTTGTAAGATTCGCCCTCACCAGGTCAGCATCAAGCACGTTGAGCTACGCGACTTCATGCAGGCATGGGCACTAGCGGTGTGGTGGCGGTTTCGTGCTAAAAATCGCACTAAACGATGCTAGGACAAGCTAGTTATAGCTAGTTAGCACAATGTTATCACTAGTTAGTATATTGTATTTACTAGTAGGTACGAAAAATGCTACAATTTACAGAATCGAGATTGTACTAACTAGGTAGCATATCGTACTAACATGTGGTATCATTGTACTAGGTAGATGGTACAAAAATGAAGTGTTGAAACAACTCGTAAAAATACCCGCGTGGGAGCATTTTGAGGATTCGGAAATTGTATCTAATAGTAGATACGCCATACTATAGTAGCTAGTACATTGTATCAAGTAGTTAATATGAGCCAAAATAGTAGTATATTTATACCTTATAATTAAGCAAAATGTGGACAAAGTGAGGACGGCATAATGGTCAAGGACGGAGTGGAGTGGGACAATGACAGGCCTCTGGCTCGCGCAAAGGGCGAGCTTCAGCGACACACGCAAGCCCTGAATGACTACTATGACTTAGGGCCAAAGAGATCCCACGCTTCCCTGATAGAGAAATATTTACAGTATCCTTCCAGTGAAAATGCCCCACCGACCACAAAATTAAATACAATTAGCAAATGGTCTATAATGTACGATTGGCAGGCGCGCATCGCCCGACAAGAAGAGATCAAGAACGAACTTGATCAGATAGAACTTGCACGCAAGGAGCAAGAGGAGCGCGAGCTATGGGCCAAGCGCCGCGCCGAGTACTACCATCGCACGTATGAGACCGCCGCCGACCTGCAAGAGGCCGCGGCGCAAATGCTGACCATGCTCAAGAAGTGGAAGATCAGCGAGACCAAAACGGAAGAGCCGGATGGCACGAAGGTCATCGTTCGCACCATCAAGCCCGATGTGTCTATCTCCCAACTTGCCACGGCCCTGGATACCTCTGAGGATTTGCTGGCGAAGGTGCTTGAGATTCCCGACCGCGCCGAGCGGCAAGAGGTGACAGGCAAGGGCGGCGCTCCGCTTTTTAATGACACGGAGATAATTGTGATCGAACATGAATGATCAAAAACACATAGAACTTGAAGCATCTATATTCAAGGTGGACGGAAGCACATGCACCATTGAGGATGTGGACAAAGTGACGGACGCAATTATAGAGGCTATTGAGAAGCTAGGTATGCAGATGGCGAGCCTGCAATACCTGAAAAGTGATGATGAATGAATTAGGAAGGTAACATGAAAGAAATAGCCCACATCAAAGACCTTAAGCCCGACCAAATGAACCCGCGCCGCCGTACCGAGCGCAACCTGCAAATGATTGAGGCGTCCCTGAATGAAGTGGGCGCAGCGCGCTCCATCGTAGTGGATGAAGACGGCAACATCCTGGCCGGCAACGGCACCATCGAAGCCGCAGCCCTGGCCGGTATTGAGAAGGTGCGCGTCATTGAAGCTGACGGCGAGACTATTATTGCCGTGCGTAGGTCAGGGCTTACTGAGGAGCAGAAGCGCCGCCTTTCGCTTTACGATAACCGCGCCGCCGAGTTAGCCGAGTGGGACGCGGCGGTGCTTGGATGCTTGGAGAGTGAGACGCCGGAGGTGACGAAGGGACTGTTCACTGAGGATGAGTTGCTTTACATTATAGAAAGCGAATTAGGGGAAACAGAGCAGTTATTGAAAGAAGAAACAGAGCGTATCAGACAAAGAAAAATGCTACATGTTCTCATAAGCGTAGACGTTGACAGGGCAGATGAAGTTAGGGATGCAATAAGCGATTTTGACGAAATTCCAGGAATCGAGGTGCTATATGGTTCAAACTGACAATAGCTTTTTTGCGGACAAAGTGGCGCTGAGAGCTGGTCATCTTCCGACAAAAACAGATAGAATATCTGTATTAGATTGTTTTGGTGGCGGCGGATTGGTTTGGAGCGCAGTTTCATCATCAACTGGCAGAAACATAAACAGAATTTCCATAGAGATTAAAGATGACCACGGAGTAGGCTTTCATTTGCCTGGAAATAATATGTCATTTTTGCCGTCAATGAATATAGACAAATTTGATGTAATAGACTTAGACGCCTACGGCGTACCATACGATCAACTAAGCGTGATATTTAAGAGAAACTACCGGGGCATAGTCTTTGTAACCTTTATTCAAAGCGTAGTTGGATCGCTTCCTAGATTGATGCTAGTCGAAAATGGATTCACAAAAGAAATGATAAAAAATATTCCCACACTTTTCTTTAGAAACGGGTGGGAATATTTTAAGAACTTCCTCGCCTTACATGGAGTTGGCGAGGTTTGGCATAGGCATCATCATAGGAAGCATTACTTGGGCTTCATGCTTGACTAATGGAGCGTGCTCGATGTCTGTAACGGTTACGTGATGTGGGCCTAACTCCACATCTTCAAAGAACGCCCGCAGGTCGTCCTTGATGTAGTATGACTTGCTCAACGATTCGAGTAAGTCAACGGCGGCGATTCCGAAGGCTCGCCAGTCGAATCGCTCGGCAAGTTTGTGATGGTTGAGTTTGCCGACTTTGAACAGATCGACAAAGGAGTGAGTTTGGCGGATGATTTCGAGAGCACTGTCAGGATTTAGCACCGGCTCCAATGATACCCATGTCGGGATACCTGCGGCGTGGAACAGCTCTAAAGTTTCCATGCGCTCTTCCGGCACCGCCGCCCCAGGCTCCCATTTGCGCGAGTGCTCCGGCGAGAGCAGTGTCATGGTGGCGGCGAAGGCGTCACTTGGAAGAAAAACTTCCAAGTCGCGCAATGCGTTCTTCCCGCCCTTCGTGAGCACCTGGACATTATACCCGGCGGCGTGCAAAACTTCAATTGCTTGTCGCGTCAGGTCGTGCTCATTATTTGCGTCCTGGTACGGGTCGGTGGTGAAGCAGAACAGCACGCGCTCTCCGTTGCCGGGACGCTTGCGGCAATCGCGCTCTAGCTGGCGAATGACATCGCGGCGTGGATTTGCGCAGGCGTGAAAAGCTGCGCGGGCATCGGGTTTGAACTTGTATGGCGGTATTGTCGGCACGTAACAATACCGACACCCGTGGGTGCATCCTGAGTACAAATTCACAGCAAGCGGGGCGTACTCACGGGCGCGCCCTTTGGGCTCGTATAATATGGTCATGACTTTCTCCTTTTGTGATGATAATGATAATCTAATTATACACGATAACTTAATATTTGTCAAACTGATATACTCTAATGTTTTAGGAACGTAAAACAATGACAACCGCACATAAGTTCAAGCTACCCATCACCTCCGAGGGCGCCCTTCGTGAATTCGTAGAGCTATGCTTCGGCGCATGTATCCCTGACCAGGTAGTGGTAGAGGGACACTCAACACCGTGGCGGGCCTTCTGTGATGCGTACTTCGCCAAATCACCTGTTGTCGTGTGGGTAGGTAGTCGTGGCTTCGCGGGAAAGTCATACCTGCTCGCACTCCTTTCTACCGTAGAGGCATTGACGCAGAAAGCCGATGTGAGTATCCTCGGCGGCAGCTTTGAGCAGGCAAAGCGGATCCAGGATTACATTACACAATTCTACCGCGCGCAGAACTCACCCAAGCATCTATGGGAAGGCGAACCGCTGACAACATTGCACCGCTTTGTGTGGGGCAATACGGTCAATGCACTAACGGCATCACAGAAGAGCATTAGAGGGCCACACGCACCCAAGCTGCGCGGGGATGAAGTTGATGAAATGTCCATCGACCTCCTAGACGCGGCGTTGGGTCAACCCATGAGTGTGGTAGAAAATGGCAAGGTAGTCATCAAGGCGCAGACCGTCCTTAGCTCCACGCACCACAAAGCCGATGGCGTTATGACGGAAGTGCTCAAACGCGCCAACAAGCACGGCTGGCCCGTCCACTATTGGGGATACCAAGAGACAAGCGCAGAGGGCGGCTGGCTTCTCCCTTCCGAGGTAGAAAACAAGCGCACCGTGATCCCGGCGCAAATGTGGAAGGTGGAATATGACCTTAACGAACCGTCACCGGAAGGCCGTGCCATTATGCCGGAGAAGGTTGAGCAGATGTTTGATCCCAAATTGGGAACATTTGAAGGGCGCAACGGTGAATACATCGAGATCGAGCCGCCCATGCTTGTGTGTCCTGTCTGCGGTTGGGAGATCATAGCCGCCGACGCCACGCATAAGAAGTGCGCCGTATGCAAGAGTAAGCTCCGCAATGCCCGCTATGCCACGGGCGCAGACTGGGCCAAGAAGCAAGATCACACCGTCATTGTTACCATCCGTTATGATGTGTCTCCCTGGCGTCTCGTAGCCTTCGAGCGGCATCAGCGCAAGCCGTGGCCCAAGATGGTATCACGCTATGACCGCCGTGTTAAACGCTACGGCGGCAAGGCGGCGCATGATGGTACGGGCGTAGGTGACGTGGTAGCCGACTACTCCACGGTGCGCTCACAGGCTATCATCATGACCGGCAACACGCGCAAGAATATGTTCACAAATCACATTGCGACTGTTGAGGATCGTGGCATAGTTGCGCCGATGATAAAATGGATGTATAATGAGTACAAGTATGCTGCACGCGACGACCTTTACGGCAGTGGACATCCGCCGGATAGCATAGTCGCCGGGGCGATGTCAGAGACCGCGATAAAGACACGGCGTGGGATAGGATTCGGGTAAGCGAGGTGATAGATGCCGCAATGGATTGATCGATTATTTAGGCCAAAGGTTTACAAAGCTAATTTATTTAAGCAGCGCCGCGATGAAGACCTGCAAATGATGATGTACGTGGAGCGCCGGATGCGCAACGTAAACACCAAATTCATGCCGCTAGACTTCTCCTCACGCGCCGAGATACCACAGCACCACATCACGGATTACCAAAGCTATGTGCTGGACGGATTCAACCGCAACGCCCTGGTGTATGCCTGCATCATGTATAAGGTTCGCGCCATCACCGCCGCGCCGCTGCGGGCTTACGAGGGTACGCGGGATCAGCCCGAAGTATTGCCCGCAGACAACGACTTGACCAAGCTTCTCGACCGCCCGAACACATACCAGAGTCAGCCGGAGTTTCAGGGCCTCAATGAAGCCTATTTGAACATCGACGGCAACTCATTCGTGATGATTGATCGCGACCCCAAGACCGGCTTACCCATTGGCTTACACCCCTTGCGTCCCGACCGCGTGTGGATAATCGCCTTGCAAAACTATGACATCATCACAGCAAAGAAGCGCGGCAATAATGTCATGGATACTTGGCGCCGGCCCATGACCAGATATGAGCGCAAGGCTTACGGACAGTTAGTGCGTTCCAAGAACGGCTTTGCGAAGGTCGGCTACATCTACACGCCCGAAGGTGTGCTGCCGGGTGACACCGAGCGGGCCGTCCGTATCCCGGCCCAAGACATGATGCATGTCAAATTGCCGAATCTGTTGGATCCGCTTGAGGGCATGGGCTATGGCCTTTCTCCCTTGTCAGCCGCCGCATACAACGTGGACATGGACAACGACATCACCCTATACTTCTCAGAACTCATCGACAAGATGCGGAAGACAATGGACGGCATACTCAACTTTAGTATGCCGCTTGATGAGGAAGTCATGGGCCGTATCAAGGAGCGCTGGCAGGAGCTATACGGCGGGGAGGTCGGCGTGACGGATGCCGACGGTGAGTATCAGCGTATCATGTTAAGCCCGGAAGAAATGGATTTAGACCTCATAGACCAGCGCAATGAAAGCCGGATAGCGATGGTGTTCGGCGTTCCGCTGATCCTTGTCGGCGCCCGCTTGGGCCTACTGCGTTCTACCTACGAAAACTATCGAGAGGCGCGCAAGGCGTTCTGGGAAGATACGATGGTGCCAGAACTTGGCTGGTTTGAGCAGGAGTATAACTACTACTTGGGGCAGCCCGATAGCGGTTACTTCATCCGCTTTGACTACTCGCAGATACCCGCATTTGAAGACATCCGCGCAGATAGGCAGGCGGCGCTACTTGAGGGATGGGATGCCAGCGCCGTGACGATGAATGAATACCGCCGCGCCGCCGGCTTGTCGGAATTACCCAATGGTGATGTGCTCAAGGTGAACTTGCAAACCATCATGCAGCCGGTCTTTGAGGAACTACCAGATGATGAAGCGGGGGCAGTAGAGGCTACCGAAGACGACACCGACCGCGCCAAAACGCGTCAGATCAAGCGTCTTGACCACGAGCAGAAGGAAATGCTATGGAAGCAGCGCGATGCCGTAGCCATTGAGTATGAGCCCATCTTGCAGGATGCCGCACTTGAAGGCTTCAAGAATGACCGCCGCGCTGTAATGCAGATCATCATGCGGGCAAAGAAAAAGGCCCGCCAGGCGAAACAAACCATCAACTGGGAAGCAACCAGCCAAGAGTTGCGAGACTATTTCCTCAATGAATCCGGCGACGAATGGGCCGGGATATTCATTCCGCAGCTTGAGGGGCTCGTGACGGCGCAGGCAAACCTAACCTCCCTGGCATACGGCTTCGCTTTCGACGTGACCAACTTGTTTGCCGGTGACTGGCTAAACGACTACACCATGACCTTTGCCGACGAGATAGCGCAGACTTCCTCATCCCTAATCAATGAGATCATCCAGGAAGCCCAGGTGCGCGGGTGGTCAATCCCGCAGACTATGGAATCAATTGACACCCTCTTCAAGCGATGGATAGGGAAGGCAGATTGTGAAGCCGACGACCTGAGCGAGGCTGCCTTCTTCGCCTGCAAGCGACTGACCACCAACCGGCTTGAGCTAATCGCCCGTGACCAAACGCTACGCGCCAGCAATGCCGGGACGCGGCGCCTGTATGATGTGTGGCGCGAGGATGGCGTGGACATCACCGGGCATGAGTGGCTGACGACATTGGATGGGAGGGAGCGCGGAGCTAAGCCGACAGATAACTTTAACCATCGAGCGGCCAACGGACAACAGCGA
>Ga0180437_10000706_pt1 | contig 61540 bp, 80 predicted proteins | sample SS_ome_4_FD_132410 | JGI IMG/M metagenome (GOLD analysis project Ga0180437, IMG submission 132410) | Hypersaline lake sediment archaeal communities from the Salton Sea, California, USA - SS_3_D_1 metaG | ecosystem: Environmental > Aquatic > Non-marine Saline and Alkaline > Hypersaline >...
ACCATCATAGCAGTATGCACAATAGCCAGTGAAATTTGATATCATAAATCCGATATCAATTTTATCTAAAGTTAGTAATTTAGTTTCTTTGATTCTTCCCACTAGCTCATTTTTCTTGCTGTAAATTTCTACGTACTTGTCATTGCACCAGTCAATCTTTCTTGCAGAGATTTGCTTATTTAATGAGCAGGATTTTTCCTGAGTTGAAGGATTATAGCAGTTATTTCCATCTGTACAGGTTCTTTCCTGAACTCCTTCATACTTTGTTTTATCTTGAAGTAAATCCTGTAATGAGTAATTTACACTGCAATCTCCCCATTTATCACATTTCCAGTTTGGAACACAACTAGAACCACCCCCACCTCCACCACCCCCTCCAGGACCTGTAGTAGGAATTGTAGGCATGGGAGGAATATGGCATTGAATTGGAGTTGGAATTTCTAAACTTGTTCCACATTCATTTAAATCAATGCAATTTTGTGGATAAGAAAATCCATCTGAACAGTCAGTCCAGTCACATTCCCAGTTTTCTTCACAAATTGCTGGAATACAAACTGCATCTTCGCAATACTCATCTTCTTCACAGCTTGTATACTGATAATCAGACCACTCTTTGCATATATCTGCATCATAATTTCCACATACCCTATATCTTACTGCTGTCCCTTCACATGAACTCTCTTCTTCTGCATCACTGCACTCACTTGTACATGGAGATCCTCCTCCGCCTCCTGGATCCTCTGTTGTAGTTGGAACTGCTGTTGCTGTTGTAGTAAAATTATACTGAATACTTGTATTGCAGTTTCCAGCTGCATCACAAGAACTTACATTGAAGTAGTAGAATGTGCTTGCACTTAATCCGGATAAACCAATTGAATGAGAAATTACAAAACTATTTGAGCTTGTAATTGCAGGTGTGGGGGTAGTAGTTCCATAATATACAGTTGAATTTGAAGTCTCATCTGTTGTCCAGGAAATTGTTGCTGTTGTATCTGACGGGGAGGCAGATACACTTGTTATAATTGGGACAGCTGTATCTAAAACAATTGTTCTGGTTTCTGTCCAGTTTATATTTCCTAATGTATCATTTGCACTCGCATTTAAGTAATATGTCTCATCTGCTAATCCTGTAAAATTAATTTGAATACTATTATCTCCTATGCTTGAATTTGTTGAATTTACTAAATCAGTTGAATTGTACAAATAAATTACAATTGTTTGCAAGTTTGTATCAGATGCAGTTGAATTTACAAAAACATCTGATTGTGAATAATTTCCAGATGAGGTCGTATCTTGAGTGAAATTTACAACTGGCAAAATACTATCTTGGTAGAAAGTTGTTGAATTGAAATTTTCATTTCCATACGTATCATTGCAATATAAAGTTAAATTATTAGTTCCTTCTAATGAAGTTGTTGATGTAAAATTTGCATATGAAGTTGGAGTTGAATTTGTTGCTCCATTATCTATTGTATACCAGCATTTATCTGGATTTGCTTCTGTATATGAGAAGTTTAATTCACTTACATTTATCGTGTAAGTTATATTTCCTGGGTAAGTGATATTAATTTGCGGGGGAGTTCCGTCAGGAGATAAAATTTCATAACTGAAATTACTTGCTGCCCAGCTTCCATTGCTTAGATTGTCATATGCTAAACAATTCCAAGAATAATTTCCAATTTCAAATGTCACATTCCAGGAAGTCTGATTAAATGTTCCATTTACAGAAATTGTATTTGTATAATTTACTTCTCCTGTCAAGTTCCAGACATAAAGTGATATGTTTCTCAATTTGAAATCATCTGACGCATTACAAGAGAAATCAATTGTTGCATTTCTTGTTAAGTTGTCATTTGCTGGTCTTATTAGGGTGGTGTTGGGTGGCAGGTCTGGAGATACTGCGTCTGATTCTAACTTTATTATGAGTGCGTCAGTTCCATTTAACCCAACTGCGATAAATCCATCATCTGGAGTCTTTTCTATCTCATTAAAAATATCGCCCGAACCATAATTATACGTTTGGTTCCATATAAGGTCTCCTGTTGAATTTAGCTTGAACACCCACGCATTATTATTAGCTTGCCCAGCAAATACAAAATCAGAGTCAGAGGTTATCACAGACTTAATTGAATCGCTTCCTCCAGAATCATGAGTCTTATTCCATACATGGTCTCCTGTCGAATTTGTCTTAATTATCCAGCCATCTGTGCCATTTGTTCCTGAGACTAAGAACCCACCATCATTTGTTTGGTTTATTGAATAAGCAATATCATTTGCACTTTTATCATAAGTTTTGTTCCATACATGCCCCCCAGTAGAATTTGTTTTAATTATCCAGAAATCACTTCCATTCTTTCCTGCTAAAATATAATTATCACCAGAAATCTCTTGAAATGAAAAGAGATTATCGCTTGCCCCCCAATCAAAAGTTACATTCCACATACCGGGTTTGCTCGCATCAGAATCTCCCGTAGAATTTGTTTTCATTAATATCGCGTCCTCATTACCGTCTGCACCAACATCAGAATAACCCACTAAAATATATCCTCCATCTGAAGTTTGTTTAATTGAATTTGCCACATCATTATTTGAATCACCATATGTCCTAGCCCAAGTTTGCCCTCCAGTCGAGTTTGTTTTTACTATCCATACATCATAAGATCCTGCTCCATAACTTGCAGTATACCCTGCTAAAATATATCCTCCATCTGAAGTTTGAATTATTGATTTTGCTCCATCATCTAATGCTCCCCCATGAGTTTCATTCCATACATGATTCCCAGAGGAATCTACTCTCATAATCCAAAATTGATTTGCGCCACCAGGACCTCCAGCATCATATGTTCCAGTTACAACATAATTTTCACCAGAGATTTGTGTTACTGATTCAAACCCGTCATTTTGTTCACCAGCACCATTTAAGACTTGGGACCATTCAACAGCAGGCGGATCAGTAGAAATAACTAAATTCAAAAATAAGCTTATTATTACAAATAAGAAAATAAAGATAATCTTCCCTCTTTTCATACGATAATTAGGAAAATCTGGTTTTTAAAATTAGTGCTTAGGCAGCCTAGTTAGTTGTCCTTCTTCATTAACTCTATATCTCTCATTATATAAATTTTGAGCAGTTGCATCAGGTCTTGTTGCTTCTCTTGGATGTTTTTTCCCTTTATTATCAACAAAGGGTTCTATTTCACATGTTTGTGTATATTTAGCAACAATAGGATCCTCTGGATGCTCTGCTACATATTGAGCAAGTTCTCTTAAGTCTTTATTACTATCACCAACCCGCCTTCTAAGTACCCTGTATGCGCCATAACCCACCAAACCACCAACCATCAAAAGAGAAAAACCACCTTTTGCTATCATAGGTGAATATTCTGCAATCCAGGTTTTTGCTGGAGTCTTACCACCAGAAGTAAGTGCTGGGTTCGTTCCATCCCTCATACCAATATAATTCTCTTGTAACCAATAATCGGATCTCTTTCTTTCACCAATCTCTGCTCTTCTTGGATTCCATCCATATTTCTTTTCAAATTTTTTATCTTTAGCTCTTCCATATGCTCTGCCCAAAAAATAATCTAATTTTTCTAACCCAAACCAAGACAAACAACCAGCTACTAGGCCAAGAAAAAAAACTCTTCCCCACAAACCTAATTTTGATATTTCTCTCTTATCTACCTCAACCCCACTCGCAGGTGACCCTGCTCCTCCCACACCCGCCTCTAACTCATTTTCAGTATCTTCTCTTCTTCTTACAATTGTACTGCCTGCCATATTATTACCCCTACTCAGTGAGTATATTTAAACCTTTCGGCACCTCTTCTAAGACAAATAAAATCACCAAACTAAATAAACTTTTCTGTCAAATAATCTAAATAATAAGCATCTTAGTTTATCAAAAACTTTTATATACCACACCCACCACCCCACCATATGAAAAAACTAATACTAATATCTATTTTAACCTTACTATTACTTCAAATTACCTCAGCATGCATAAACCCAACAGACAGTTTCGCAGTAGAAATACTGCTAAACAAACCAGACATAACTTATAACTTAGAAAAATTCTCAAAAGCAAATAATATTCAGGAAATAGAAGATAGAATAATCTGCCAGTCCCAATACTCAAAAAATTTAGCTGCAATTTTATCAAAACAAGAATATGAAAACAAAAAATACCTGTCACTAAGATTGCAAATCCCAGTAGAAACAACAACAGAGAAAACCCCATACTTTAACTTCATCTCATCTATAATAGGAAAAAAAGTAACTCTCACTCAAGATGAAACAAATTACAAAGACTGGATAATAACATACAGCACTTCTGGAAAGCATTTTGAATTCAGAACAGACAGAATAAATATCTTAGCAAGTGAACTGCAAGGAAAATATGAACTAATTTTTGAAATTTCAGGCCAGTTGCAAACCTGCCAGTCATGTGATGGGAAATGCCTACATAGCGATTATGGAAATACATGCATAAACTCAGAACTTAAAGAAGATATAGAAGACATGCTAAAATTCGCAGGACTAATAAATAATTTTGAGGATGTTTTCCTATCGTACAAAGTAATAGGAAAAGGTGAAAGAACAATTACAGACTTAAAACCATTAGAAGATGTAGAAATAAATTGGAAAGAAGCAACAAGACAGGAAATAGTCTGGCTAAGAAAAAATCTCATTTTAAACATATCAAGTGAGGACATAGAAGAAATAGTAAACTTGGCAGAAAGAGGAAAAGCAGGATATAATTCTAAAATAGTATTTGACACAGAAAACAATAAGTGGAACTATTATTATAATACAGACAATCCCCTGCTACTGAGGGCAATAAATTGCAGAGAATTTCCAATATCAAACCTTCCAAGCAAGCCAATAAACTTCAATAAAATAGCAATCTCCATCTACTATCTAGTGCCCATAATACTCCTTCTATTCTTAGTAGTAATCTTAGTAATTTTAATTTTTGTAGCAAAGAAAATAGAGAAAAAGAAAGTAAGGAGAAAAACTAAGAAGAAGACAAAACAAGGGAAATAACATTATTCTCTTTCTCAAGCTCACTTCCAGTAACTAATGTAAACTTCAAATTACTTACATCTCTTGAAGGCAATTTTACATTCTTAACTTCTAAGAACTTTCCTTCACCATATCCAAGTTTCCCTAATTTAAATTCATCAAATTTAGAATTTCCAGCATATACCATCAAAACCACATCTTCTGATTCAGCTAAACCTTTATTTCTCACTTCAATATCAAAATCAAGATAAATCCCATGCTTTACTGCTGATATATCTTTAAAATATAAATCTGGCAGCTCATTTATAACATATAATCTTTTTAATTCATTTACTATGTCACTTGTCAATACCTGATCACATGAAGTAACTTCATACATAATACTTTTCTCATTAGGAGAATGCTCAAAACCAAATACATGCAGTAATTCATGTAATTCCACATTATAAGAATTACATACATCTTTTTCATAAAAAAGAAGAACTTCTCCTTTCTCTATCACATAAAAAGCAGAGGTATTAATAATTGATGTTGGCCCTCCCTCTCCTGCAATAAAATGGTGTGCTTTCTCAGGATACTCTTTTTCTGTCTCCTCACAACTAATTAAAATATCCGGCATTATATTTGACTGCTGAAACTGTAAAATCCCTGTTTCTCTTTCCAAAGTATCAAGAGCTTGATTTATCCTTTCAACTTTTTTCTCAGTACATGCACTGCTAATAGTATAGCTTATTAATTTCTTTGGAAATCTCATACTAGGGTAAAACTGCAAGTCAGAAGCATAGCTGATTTCTTCATTCTCAATTGTAATATTTTGGACAAATTTCTCTGGCTCTGCCCTATAATCTGAGACATAAGAGTAAAGAAAAATAGATGTCTCAACTAATAAGACTATTATAATTAAAATGAAAATATACTTTATTATTTTTCCAATCATTTAAAAAAGACAGAGATAAGGTTTAAAAATCCTCTGACTCTCATTTAATTATGCCCTGGTGGTGTAGCGGCTAACATCGGGCCCTGTCGATGTAAAGAACCTAGTTTCTTTACTAATCTCCTAAAAAATCAGGAGAAAAGCAGACCGGCCCAGCTCCGGGTTCGACTCCCGGTCAGGGCGTTTTCTAATCCAAAAATGAGAATGTGGAATATAGAACCAAGCAAATTATGCAGGAATCATCTACTCGGAGAGCATTTTGAAATTCATAAAGCAATAGGAAATCTGAAAAATAGCAGAAAATGGACAGAATCTCTTGCAAAAAAAGGATATCTGGAACCGCAAAATGCACTAAAAAGACATAATAAACTAGTAGAAGAAATGAAAAAAAGAGGATATAAGCATAATAGCAAGTTAAAAATCTCAGGAATAAAACTGCCAAAAGGAAAAGTAGATATAAAGAAAAGCATAAGAGATTTGAAAAAAAGATGCAAGTTCTGCTTCTCAAAAATTAAGATTAAATAATATATATTTCTTAGTACAGATTTATTTTTAAACTAACCACCCATTTCCAACACATGTGGGGACCAAATGTAACTTTTTGGGAAAAATTAGGCGATTTAAACCAACAAGCCTTAGCAACACTTGAGAGCGAATCTGATAGAGCAGACAGATTCCCAGTGTATGATTACTTCCTAGTTGACAGAGAATCTGCACAAGATTTACAATTAACATCTCCAGGTCATGCTCATTATGGTCTTAAAAGAGGATCCCCTAAAAAAAATTCTAGAGAAGAAACAACTCTTTTTGTAGGTGAAGGACTTATATCTTTGGTAAATCAGGCCCCCCGAATCTCAGGATTTGCAAGATCAATATTAGAATCTTTTGTTTTAATGCCAGAGAGAACATTAGAAGGCATACAAGAAAGACAAAAAATCTTCAGAATATTATCAACTGATAAAGCCAGAGAAATAAAAGACTTATTTGCTAGAGAAGCTGATTTCAATTATAATGAATTTGTCCAAATAACTGACTATATTTATAGTAGATGTCTTGTAGCAGAAAGCCATGAAGGTGTACAGGATTATCTTCAAAAAATAGCTAAAATAAGGGCTTTCTTTGGAATTTTTGGTAAAATTTCCAATGATCCTGAATTAAAAGATATTGCTACAGCAATGAGAGAAAATCAAGGAGAAAGATTTGAAGAACTAAAAAGATTACTAACTTCAGAAAAATATACCTTACAAATAGCTGGTGATTTAACAGCCGAATCAGTTGCGTTTTTTACAAAAACTCCAGAACCTAACTCAGAAAGAACAGATATTCTAGGAAAGAGTGTTTTATCAGATAGGGAGGATTATAAAGAATCTCAAACTAGGCGACCAGAACTAGGCTTATTTTCAGAATTTTTATTAAATTTATTCAGAGACAATTATAAACCCACAGCAGTGAGATTTATTACATGTATGGCTGGGCTTGAAGCATGTGCATATTATGCTGACGCAGTCCATAGTTCTAGAGAAGTAGATTGGTGTCTCCCTGAAATTGTAGAATCTGATGAACCATTTATTGAAATTGATGGTTTCGTACATCCAATGTATCTTAGAGACAGAAAAGTAATGGGCAACTTAAGAATTGGTGGAGATAGATTAGTTAATGTAATTACTGGAGCAAATGATTCTGGAAAAACACAGCTTCTTAGAGGACTAGGACAAATTGTCTATTTAGCAATGGCTGGATTTCCAATTCCAGCAACAAAAGCAAGAATGTCTTTGATAAATAGCATACATACAAATTTTGGAGGAGATGACACTGCAGCTAAAGGGAGATATAAAAAAGCATTAAGTAGGTGGATGGATATATTTAGAAGGTTTGATAAAAAAAGTCTTATATTAGGAGATGAACCAACAGATGGAACATTTGTAGAAACTGGTGTTAAACATGGTATTAAAATTCTTAATGCTCTCTCTAGGGCAGGTATACCAACATTAGTTACTACTCATTATCATGATATTGCAAGTGCTGTAGAGGCAGGAAAAATACCTAGAGCTCAAAACTTGCATGTTAAAACTAAAAGACGAGAAGACGGCGGTCTTGATTTTACTCGTCAAATAACAGATGGTGTTGATTACCTAAGTTATGGGGAAGAGGTAGCTGAAGTTGTCGGATTTACTGATGCAAATCTTGAAAGGGTTGCATCTGGGGAAAATCTTGAGGGGGCAAGAATGACAAAAAAATCTTTTGGGGGTGATGAAATTCTATTTTAATTATTAACTCTCAAAAAATAAAAAGATTTAAAATTATGCTTTTCTAAAAACTTATAAACTTCTATTACTTATTCAAAATATGAAAAAGAGAAATAAATATCTCTATTGGACACCGAGAATATTAGGGATATTGTACATACTATTTATCAGCTTATTTGCATTAGATGTATTTGAAGAATATACTTTTCCAGAAGTATTACTGGCATTATTTATGCATTTAATACCAAGTTTTATTTTACTTGTAATCTTACTAGTGGCGTGGAAGTGGGAAATTATGGGGGGAATTTTATATCTTCTGCTAGGATTATTTTACATCTGGATTTTCTGGGGAAAATCAGACATAATAGCAATGCTAATCATTCTCACTCCGCTATTAATAACTGCTGTTTTATTTATAATTGAAGGTATAAGGAAAAAGTAAACTTTATAAATAGTAGATTTTTATCTAAAATAATTAAATCTGATTCAGCCAAAATGAAACATAAGGGAAGAGATTCAAGGTCTAGAAATGTAGATACATTTAGTGTTACATTTCCAGATGAACCATGGATTCCAAGAGCATTACGCGGGAGAAGAATTAGAAAAGTAATTTTAAGAGATGATGGAATTATAGCATATAAAGGAAGACCATTACCAGAAGCAGCAAGCCGTTGTGCATATAAAGCTTATACAGAACAACTTGCAAGAACAGCATAACTAGTATCTATAAAACAAAACCAACTTTCCTTCTGTATCTCTTAAATATAAGCTGTCACCAGCATCATTCCAAATTCTCCCTTCATAATCAATCTGCTTTCTCACCCCACCCCCAACCCCCCAATCTAAAACCCACATCTTAGTAGAATCATCTTTTATAGTCCAGCCACTTAAATCACAATAAAAATCACACCTATTTTCAAAAATAATATATTCCCCAGGGTCAATCTCATTCAACTCAACTAATTTAATACAATCAGTACATCTATCATCACTTTTCTCCCAAATCCCCACCCCACCCCCTCTCGCTTTTTCTTCAGCTTCTCTTAACTCAACTGAAAACTCATCTTCATCATAAATATAAACATGAGCTAAACCTCTTCCCAAAATCTCCTCATTAACAAATAAATCACCATAAAAAATATATCTCAACAATCTGCCATACCTATCTGTATCTTCAACTGTCCGAACCATGCTAACCTGCTTCCCTTCAAATAATAAAAGAAAATTCTTTGCTTCTTCATAACCTGCACAACTTCTCTCAGGAGTATTTATACCCAGCAATCTAACTTTCCCCAAATCTGTCTCAATTGTATCCCCATCTACCACCTTAGTCACATTAGCAATCTCAGTTACATCAATTGTCTTCCCAGTAATCTCTACATCTAAGAACAAATAGCCAAGCAAGATGAAATTAGTAATAATAATGAGATATAGCAGAATCTTAAGAATCTTCATAAAAACAATACAACAGGAAGTTTTTTAAATTTACTTTTCTCAAATTTGTAATGGCAAAAGTAAGAATAAAACTAAGCAGTGTGGATATCAATGCATTAAATGATATCTGCAATACAATAAAGGAAATTGCTAGCAAGGCAGGTATTGTAATATCTGGCCCAATTCCCCTCCCTACAAAAAGATTAAAAGTTAGTACAAGGAAAAGTCCATGCGGAGACGGCACAGCTACATTTGACAGATTTGAAATGAGAGTCCACAAAAGAGTAATAGACTTGCCTGCAAATGACAGAGTTTTGCACGCAGTTATGAGAATTCCTATTCCTCGTTCTGTAAATATTAAGATTGAGATGAAAGGTTAAGATAAAATTTGTTCTGTTCTTTCTACAATCTCGCCCCAATTATTTGCAACATAAATATTCCCGCCTTCTTGAAGCTGTTTATTCCAAGGCCTTCTAAAAAGAACTACTGGAATCTCTCTGGCAACATCAATTGCATTTCCACATATATCTTCAATTAAAACCCCCACTCCATTAGATTTACATATTTCTAATTTGCTGACAACTTCTCCCTCAAGAGAAAAATGATTTGCAAACTCTACTCCAGAAAACATGCCTGGAAAATATCTTTCTAGCCAGCTTTCAGTACAATCCCGATTACAAGCTGGCCTGGAAGTTACTGCAAGCAAACTCCTTCCTGTTCTTTTTAATCTGGCGATACCTTCTTGTGCTTCAGGAAAGGGTTGCAAGCTCCCAAATTCTGGTTGTCCACTGAATTCAATCCAGAATCTTATTGTATCCTCCCTAGTCATATTATAAAATTCCCAGAATTTATAGCTAGAAAAATCCTCTGGCTTTAAATCTCCGCCATATTTTGCATTTAGATGTGTACAACAATATGATAATGTTGGTAAAAGTACTTCATCTACATCTACTCCAATTGCCATTTCACAAGATAATTCCCTGACTTTTAAATATTAACCCTATATTCCAAAATATATTTTCTTTTACAACTTTATTTATAAAGAAGTGGGGGCGGTATTATTTATGTCAGGTGAAAAAAGGGGCAATGATGGAAGAACCCACACCGTCTGGGTAAGAGAGAGATCAATTCCAGAAGCATATTGGTCAGCTATTAAAGCTGTTTATGATTCTCCTGATTTAAGAACAGAATATGATAGGAAAGACCCAAATGGAAAATTCATAGATCCTCCAGGAAAAGATATGAGAGTTCTGATAGAAGTTGAAGAGCCATTTGCTCAACCAAGATTCCCTGTCCTAAGTTATTGTGAAAGAGGCAAATATATTGCAGAGATTTTAGGTGCGAAAGACCATTTAGTTGTGCCTTATGAAACATTGAGGCAAAAAATAAGAAAGGGAGGGGAATTTGAAGCGACAGAATGGCCTTATTCATACCATCACAGACTTACACAATATCCTTCACCAGACGGACCATTAGATCAATTAGAAATCTTATTAGAAAAACTTGCAAAATCTCCTATATCAAGAAGGGCGGTTGCAATTACTGGGGTTCCTGAAATCGATTTATTCCTTAAAGCAGATGCTCCATGTTTAAGGGAAATCCAATTAAGATGTTTAGAAGATGACCAAAATCAGTTGTATTTAAATATGATGACAAGATGGAGATCAAGAGATTTATATAAAGCTTGGGGAGATAATGTTATCGGAATTACTAATTTGCAGGCAAGACTTGCAGATAGATTATCACAGAAAATGCAAAGACCTGTCTTAGTAGGAAGTTATACAGATGAAAATGGCTCTCTTCATATATATGGGCAAGATCGAGCAGAAAAAGGAGCAGAAGAATTTTTGACAAAATTCCCTACAAAAGATAGTTTTGTCGCAAGAGCAATGAGTAGCGAAGATGCAACTAAAAGATTAATCTTGCTACAATTAGAAGAATTAAAAAAAGAAAGCACATGGAGATTTACTGCAGAAGCAATCGCTATAATTGATCAACTTATAGAAGATTTTGAAACTGGCAGATTTATTCCATAATTCTTAAAAATGAAAAGAGGAAAATTAATTGCAATTGAAGGCACAGATGGGAGCGGGAAAGCTACCACAGTAGAAGCAATAAAGGAGAGATTTGAAAGAGCAGGAATTCCTGTTGAAGCTTTCAGTTTTCCAAGATATGATACTCCTACAGGAAGAAGAGTTAGAGCATATCTGGATGGAAAAGAAGAAGATCCAATTAAAGTTGCTCCAAAAGAAGCTGCGAAATTGTATACAGATGATAGACAAGCAGCAAGTCCTGAAATTGAAGAAAATTTAAAGAATGGGGTATATGTTCTATGTGATAGATATATAGGAAGCAATCTTGCTCATCAAGGAGCAAAAGTATCTGATATGAAAGAAAGAGAAAGTATCATTGCTGAAATTGAGGCAGACGAATTAGACTCCGGAATCCCAAAACCAGACTTAACAGTTCTATTAAATCTTAATCCAGAACTTGCAAGAAAGGCAATGGAACAGCAAGGCAGAAAACAAGACGGACATGAAGCTAATTCAGAATACCAACAAGCTGTAGTAGAAACTTATCTTTGGTTAGCGAGGACAAGAATTGATTGGAAACAAGTTGAATGCGTGAATGGAAGCAGAAGAAAAACTGTAGATGAAATTGCAGATGAAATATGGAGTCATATTTCCCCCTTAGTAAGTTAAAAATTTATAAACCTCTTTCTCTCAGAATATTTATGCCCACGTGGGACAATGGTACTCCACCAGCTTGGAGAGCTGGGCCCTTCCGGGCTTGCAGGTTCGATTCCTGCCGTGGGCGTAATCGAGCCTGAATTTATATCAGGTTCGAATACTTAGATTCGTTAGAATCTGAGTTCCCAGAAATCTTTGATTTCTGTGGACCTGCCGTGGGCGTAAATTTATAAATATCAAAAACCAGAACAAAATATGGAAAAAGACATAGGGAAAATAAAAAAGAATGATGTAACAGATATTGTAGTAAGAATAGACGATTTCGGAGGAAAAGTTGGACTGACAATAAGAGAATTTATGACAGGAGAAAACTATACTGGATTTACAAAATCTGGAACGAGAATACCAGCAGATGAATTTGCAAAATTTAAAGAAATCATAAATTCAATAAATGAAGCAGATTTAGCAACTACAGCAGCACCAGCAGAACAAGCACCATCAGACCAGGAAACATTATAACACTATAATATATATTTTCTAAACTATATATCTCAGGATATACTTAGAAGTCAACAACCTTAACAAATTAAAACAAAGTTTATAAACAAAAATTAACTAGAAAAATAAAAGAGGATAGATAAATGTCAATACTATTTTGGATTATTTTAAGTACAGCAATAATAAGCTTCATCTCTTTTGTAGGCCTATTAGTTCTCGTATTCAAAGAAAAACTTCTAAATAAAATCTTATTAGGATTAGTAGCTTTATCAGCAGGAGCTTTAATTGGCGGAGCCTTCCTGCATTTAATCCCAGAATCATTAGAACTGGCAAAACAGTTTAATATTTTCATATATTTACTAATTGGTTTTATTTTATTTTTCTTAATAGAAAAAATATTGTATTGGAGACACTGCCATAAGATAAAATGCCCAGTGCATACTTTTGCATACATGAATTTAATAGGAGATTTCGCACACAATTTAATTGATGGTTTAATTATAGCAGCTTCTTTCATTGTCAGCATCCCTCTTGGAATTGCAACAAGCATTGCAGTTGCATTGCATGAGATCCCTCAGGAATTAGGAGATTTTGGAGTCTTAATATATGGGGGATTCAACAAATTCAAAGCAATAACACTAAACTTTATTGTAGCTTTAACAGCTATAATCGGCGGAATAGCTGGCTATTATCTTGCAAGATTAACAGAACAAGTAACAATCTTCTTATTGCCTTTTGCAGCAGGAGGTTTCATATACATAGCTGCATCAGACTTAATCCCAGAAATAAGAAAACAAAAAGAAAAAGGGAAATCAATACTCACATTCCTAATATTTTTACTGGGAATAGCAATTATGTTTGGAGTAAGACTCATCTAAATCTAAGAACCGAAAGGTTTATAAAGTAATGAATACCTATTCATTATAGATTATGAATGAGAATTCATAATTAAATTAAATCAGCTCGAAAGAGCAGGAGAGTAAAATAAAATGCCTAAAGGAGACGGAACAGGTCCAAATGGACAAGGACCAATGACTGGAAGAGGACTTGGCTACTGTGCAGGATACCCAATGCCCGGATTTATGAACTGCAGATTTGGCAGAGGAATGGGCAGAGGAAGAGGTTTTGCATGGAGAGCAAGATTTATCCAGCCAGCAACCCCTGTAATCCAGGAACCGCAATTAACAGAACAAGATGAAAAGAAATTGCTTGAACAGGAAAAGGAAGCAATAAAGCAAGAATTAGAAGACATAGAGAAAAGATTAAAAGAACTGAAAGCTAAGTAAGTTAATAAGAGGTAACAATAGTGGTAAGACCAAGAATAGCAAGAAGAATTTTCTTTGAACCTAATACAACCTATTTCAAACCAGCTGGAATAAGAATAGCAAACTTAGATGAAACTATCTTAACATTTGAAGAAGTAGAAGCAATTAGATTAATTGATTATGAAAATATGGAACAGGGAAAAGCAGCAAAACAAATGAAAATATCCCAGCCAACCCTATCAAGAATCTTAATTTCTGCAAGAAAAAAAATAGCTGACTCAATAATAAATGGAAAAGCAATAAGAATACAAGGAGGTGTATATCAAATGGCAAGACCAAGAGGAAGAGGTTTAGGATTAGGCAGGGGAATGGGCAGAGGAAGGGGGAGGATGGGAGGACCTGCAGCAGCAGGTCCAGGTGGAAATTGTATCTGCCCAAAATGTGGATATAAAGCTCCGCATCAAGTAGGAACTCCCTGCTATAACAGAAAATGTCCTAAATGTGGCTCAATAATGAGAAGAGGATGAATCCAGCTTATTTAGCAAGAGCAAGAAAAGAAGCAAGAAGAACTTTCAATCTTGGAGAAAATCCAACTCAAAGAGAAGTTCAAGGTGCTTTTAGAAAAGCAGCGCATGTAAATCATCCAGATAAAGGAGGAGAAACAGAAAAAATGGCAAGAGTTAATCAGGTACATCAAATACTGCAAACTCCACAAACAAAAGAGGAAAAACATTACAATCAATTTTATGATGGTTTCATATTTTAAAAATGCAAACAAAACTAAAAGAAGCAGTAAATAAAGCAGCAAAAGGACTTTGGAGAGCTTTCCCAATGTTAATGGGAACCATATTACTTATAAGTATAATTTCAGTTTTAGTCCCACAATCTTTCTATACTACAATATTTCAAAAAAATATAATTTTAGATTCTTTGATAGGAAGTTTAATAGGAAGCATATCTGCAGGAAATCCGCTCACAAGCTATATTTTTGGAGGAGAATTGCTAAATCAGGGTGTAAGCCTAATTGCAGTTACAGCTTTTGTAGTGGCATGGGTCACAGTAGGATTCATTCAATTTCCAGCCGAGGCAGCAATACTTGGAAAAAAATTCGCTATCTTGAGGAATATTTCAGCTTTCATACTAGCAATCGTAGCAGCAATATTAACTGTTTTAATTTTAGGAGTAATTTAAATGGCAAAGTTAAAATTATCCGGTTCATGGTACTTTCTTTTAACTGTAATTTTAGTTTTCTTTATTTTATATTTTATAAAGGCTGATTATTTCTTTTCAAGTTTTGATTTCTTTAGCAAAATACTAGTCAAAATAATTCCTATTTTCATTATTGTATTTATTTTAATGATTATCTTAAACTATACTATAAGTACAAAAAAATTAACTAAGTACATGGGAAAAGAATCAGGGATAAAGGCTTGGCTAATTGCAATTTTTGGGGGCATTATTTCTCATGGTCCAATTTATATGTGGTACCCCTTATTAGCTGACTTAAAAGAAAAAGGTCTAAAATATGGCCTAATTGCCTGTTTTCTTTATAACCGGGCAGTTAAAATTCCTATCTTACCATTAATGATATTTTACTTCTCGCTTAAATATGTAATAATCTTAACTATAGTAATGGTATTAATGTCAGTAATTCAAGGAATAATCATAGATAAATTAATGAAAAGGAGGTAAAATGAAAATAGCGGTAGCATCTGAGGGAAAAAATAAAGAGTCAGAAGTAAGTTTAAGAGGTGGAAGAGCCCCATATTATCTTGTTTTTGAAAACAAAAAACTTGTAGAAGTTATAAAAAATCCATTTGCTGTTGGGGGTGGTGGTGCTGGCTGGTCAGTAGCATATATGCTGGCGAGTAAAGGAGTTGGCTTAGTAATAGCAGGCAGAATAGGACCAAACATGGAATTTGCACTAAAAGAAAAAGGAATTAAGTTTGAAGAGAAAGTCGGAAAAATCTCTGAAATAATTAAAAACAAGATTTAAAAACAATAAGTAACTTGTAATTAAATAAAAAGAGGAAAAAATGACAACCCTATTGTGGATAATCTTAAGCACATTCATAATAAGTTTATTAGCATTTGTAGGAATATTAGTGCTTATACTCAAAGAAAAACTTCTAAATAAAATCTTGATAGGATTAGTGGCCTTATCGGCGGGAGCTTTAATGGGGGGAGCTTTTTTGCATCTTCTTCCTGAATCTCTAGAACTAACAGAAGGATTCAATATATTTATATATCTCCTAATCGGCTTTGTCCTGTTTTTTCTAATAGAAAAATTACTATACTGGAGGCACTGCCATATAATAAAATGCCCTGTACATACTTTTGCATACATGAACCTAGTAGGTGATTTCATACATAATTTTATTGATGGTCTAATTATCGCAGCTTCATTTGTTATCAGCATCCCTTTAGGAATCGCTACAAGTATCGCGGTTGCATTACATGAAATCCCGCAAGAATTTGGAGATTTTGGAGTTCTAGTATATGGAGGATTTAACAAATTCAAAGCATTACTCTTAAATTTCCTTGTAGCCATGACAGCGATAATCGGCGGAATAGTTGGTTATTATCTCTCAACAATGATAGAACAATCTGCGATATTTCTATTGCCTTTTGCAGCAGGAGGATTCCTATATATAGCTGCTTCAGATTTAATACCAGAGATAAGAAAAGAAAAAGTTCTGAGAAAATCAATCACAACCTTCACAGTATTTTTACTTGGAATATTGATTATGTTCACATTAACTCTTGTCTAAAAATTTAAAAACTCATAAGAACTAGAAATAAAATGAAGAAGATAACAAAAGGATTTATTTTACTTGTCTTAATAATAGCAATAATAGCATCTATTCTAATAATCAACTATTACAGGAACAACGGGTTAAACGGAGCAACAGCAATGTGCATCGCAGAAAAATCAAAATTATTTGTTTCTGAAAGATGCGGTCATTGTACAAACCAAAAGCAAATTCTAGAACCTTACTTAGAAAAATTTGAATTAATTGATGTATTGGAACATCCTGAAGTATGGGAGAAGTATAATTTAGTTGGGGTTCCTTCATGGATTATTGATGGCAAAACATATCTCGGAGTTCAGAGTGTAAATAACCTAAAAGAAATAACTGGCTGTTAAAATGGTATCATTATTAGAAATTATGACTTATGCGTTTATAGATGCAATAAATCCTTGTGCACTTGCAGTAATGGCAATTGTACTTATGTCTTTACTTTTGCAAGACCCCACCAAAAGAAAAAAAGTAATTTTAGGAGGATTTGCATTTGCTCTTGCTGTTTTTATCTTATATTTTATTTACGGAATTTTAATGATTTTCTTATTCCAAAAAACCCTGCCAAATTTAGGAATCATTTCAAATTATGTATTCAAGGGATTTGGATTATTCGCAATAATTTTAGGAATCTTAAACATTAAAGATTACTTAAAATATCAGCCAGGAAATTTAATGACTGAAATGCCAATGTCAATGCGTCCTGGAATGAAATCATTAGTAAGAAAAATAAAAACTCCTATAGGAGCATTTGTAATTGGTCTATTTGTAACTTTCTTTTTGCTTCCATGCACAATCGGCCCATATGTAATCGCATCTGCAAGATTAGCTAAGCTCAGTTTAGCTACAATATTATCCTGGCTTCTAGTTTACAATCTAATTTTCATTCTGCCAATGATAGCAATAACATTAATTATTTACTTCAGCTTAACTACAGTAGAAAGCATTTCTGGCTGGAGAGAAAGGAACATAAGAAGACTTCACCTTATAGAAGGTGCAATCCTAATAATTTTGGGGATACTTATGGTTACAGGATTAATATAAAAAAAGAAAAAAGTAAAAAATTAAACAATAAAAATTTCTCTGACAACCCAAATCAATAAGATAAGCCAGATTATTATCTGGAACCACGCTCTTCTAAGGATGCTAGTTACACCTTCTTTGTAAAGTTTCTGAGCCATTGCCAACACTTCTTTTGAAAATGTAGCAAAACTCATTACCATTAATAGAATTACAAATAGCATAGACGCAAAAATCTGAGTCATTGTCAATTGACTTATAAGATAAGTCAGCACAACAACAGCTAAGATAAATGCAACAATTGTTGTCAAAGTTGGCACACTATAAATCGGCCTAATGACACCATTATACCAAGCTTTCGGCTTAATAAGAACAACAACTAGTTTTATCACTGCAATTACTACTACAATCAGAGCCAATATCTCAATTGAAGACAACACCATTTTTCACCTCCTTTTATTATTTAGTTTAATATTATCTGTATTTTAAATCTTTCCTTAGCAGATTTAATCTGCTGTCTTTGACCCACCTTTTGTAAAGGTAACCTGTTTAAATCTTTCCTTCATTAATTAGTTTTGCAAAATTCTTAAAACTTCTGTCAAATGTTTTTTCTGCATCATCTGGGAAACAGCAAGCAGGCAATTCTTTATTTGCTAAATGATACTTAAGACATTCACAGCATATGCCCTTTCTATTGCAACCTTGATAACTGCAGTTGCAATGTTTCAAATTCTCTTGTCTTTTACATTCTACCATGGATATAAAACAAAGCTAAGATTTATAAAAACTTCCCCCTTATTACAAAAAGGAAAAGAGGAAGATGATTAAATTATCTAAAAATGCAAATATCGTGCTAAAAAGATTTCTAGCCAAAAATATAAAAGGAAAAATTATTGAGACACCTGAACAAATGTTCAAAAGAGTTGCAAAAAACATCTCTTCTATAGACCGGAAATATAAAGAAAACTCAAAAAAATCTGAGAAGCAGTTTTTTGAAGTTATGTCAAATTTAGAATTTCTGCCAAATATCCCCGCACTTGCAAATGCAGGAAGACCATTACAGCAATTAGCAGCTTGTTTTGTACTCCCTATTCCAGATGATCTTCCAGGAATATTTCAGGCAGTAAAAGATATGGCACTAATACAAAAATCAGGCGGAGGAACTGGCTTCTCATTTTCTCAGCTCAGGCAGGAAGGTTCAATAGTAGGAGATACAGGCGGTGTCGCATCAGGCCCAGTTTCATTTATGAAAGTTTTTGATTCTGCAACAGGAGCAATTAAAGAAGGTGGAATTAGAAGAGGAGCTAATATGGGATTATTAAGAGTAGATCATCCAGACATTGAAAAATTTATTAATTCAAAGAAAAACGGGGAATTTGAAAATTTTAATATATCAATTGCAATAACTGATGAATTTATGAAAGCAGTTGAAAACAATAAGACATATAATTTAATTGATCCGCACACAAAAAAGAAAGTGAAAAAAAGTGCAAGAAAAATTTTTAATTTAATTTGTGAAAATGCGCATTTTAATGGAGAACCTGGAATAATTTTTATTGATAATATAAACAAGAAAAACCCCACACCAAAAGAAAAAATTGAAGCAACCAACCCTTGCGGTGAAGTTCCATTACTTCCATATGAAAGCTGTGTCTTAGGAAGCATAAATCTCTCTGCAATAACTGACAAAAAAGGAGTAAACTATAATAGATTAGCAGAATTAGTAAAAATTGGAGTTCACTTCTTAGATAATATGGTAGATGCAAGTGAATTTCCAATTAAAGAAATTGCTGAAAAAGTAAAAGAAAATAGAAAAATTGGTTTGGGTATAATGGGGTTTGCTGACTGTCTAATCAAACAAGGAATAAGTTATGATTCTAAAGCTGCAGAAAAGCAAGCTGAAAATATAATTTCATTTATTCAGGACAAAACAAAATTAGCAAGTGAAGAACTAGCTAAAAAAAGAGGCAGTTTCCCAAATATTAAAAACAGTATTTATAAGAAAATGAGAAATGCCTCTGTTACAACAATTGCTCCAACAGGAACAATAGGAATCATAGCAGACTGTTCAGAAGGCATAGAACCATTATTTAATGTAATTTACCAGAGATTCTCAACTCACGGCATATTAACAGAATTTAATCCCCTTTTCAAAGAAGAAGCAAGAAAATATAAACTTAGTAAAAAAGAACTTCTCAATATAGCAGAAAGAGGAACAGTCAGATACTCAAAACTTCCTTCTGAAATTAAAAAAATATTTGCTACAGCTCATGACATAAAGCCAGAACAGCATGTAAAAATCCAGTCTATTTTCCAGAAATATACAGATAATGCTGTATCAAAAACAGTAAACTTATCTGAAAAAGCAAGTATAAATGATGTAAAAAAAACTTTTCTGCTTGCATACAAACTTAAATGTAAAGGGCTTACAATATATAGAGATAAATCAAGGGAAAAACAGGTTCTAAAATCATGCAAATGTGCTATTCCAAAACTTTAATTTGCTTATCTTTATAATTCCAAGGAGAATGGCCGAACTGAACAACTAAATCTATATCATCAACTTTAGGAATATCACACCCCCCAAAACAGCTCCCACCCCAGATAAAGAAAACCACCCCGCCACCACCCCTTTTCTCTAACTCATCTAAGATAACAGGAGCATACATTTTCATACCATCAGGAAACTGAAGCAGAACTTTCTTTGCTTTCTCTTTCTTAATTGTCTTAATTATCTTATCAAGTTCTAAATCATAAATCTGCTGAATTTCTGAAATTGTTTTCTTTTCCATAAATTATTAATATAGAATAAGCTTTTAAGGTTAACTAAAAGAAAATTTATTTAGAAGTCGCAACCTCAGCATCTTTAAAAAATAATACTTGTCTCTTTCTAGCATTCCTAAACCTTGGAGCAAGATTTTCAAGACTCATCGTTTCAAGATATCTTTCAAGATCCTGATTATTCACAACACCAGACCTCCTTAACTCTCCAGCCAGTTTATCCTTAATTTTGGTGTAAACATGACTTGCAGCTTCTTCACACCTTGGGCTAACATCATATGTGCCATTAAAAATAACTGCTATTTGGTGTAATGAGCTTCCAAATTCTAAATAAAGGAACTTCTCCTCCATGCTGCCTTCCATAAAGATAGCTCTTTGAACACGTTTTATAACCTCTCCATCTCCTTCTTCTAAATTAAATTTGAAGGAAAAACTTTTTTTATTCAACATAAGAATATGAATATATTCATTTCCAAGAATTATTGACCTTTGATCCTCTTCATTTGGAAACTCAAAAAATCTTCTTGTCGCATAAACAACATTTGGTTCACCACTATTAACAAAAGCAAGCGGATTAGAACTAGCATATGCTCTCCTTCCAAGCTTCTTTTCAACTTCTTCCTCTTCATGTAAATATTTTATTTCATGAATCAAATCTAAATAAGGCACTGTTTTTTTCTTTTTCTCCTTCTCTAATAATTGTTCCAAATAAGCTTGTCTCTCCTGTACAATTAAATCTTCACAACTAATTCTTCTTGCTTGCACAGTTTCTTCATATTTTCTTGGCAATAAGAATTCCCTGCATAGGTATAGGGCTGTTCCTCCAGCTACTAAAGCTGCTGCCAAAAGAGTTGGACCACCCCACTTTCTTGCCCTTCTCATCTCATCAGGTCTACTAAAATCTTTCTTAAACCTTTGTCTGTATCTCATATCTTTTTCTCAATATCAAACTTTATAAATTAATCTCTACTTGAGAATATATGACAATAAGACAACCTATAGTAACAATAGCAGGCCATGTAGACCACGGCAAGACAAGTATTCTTGACAAACTTAGAGGCAGCTCTGTAGCAGAAAAAGAAGCAGGAGCAATTACACAAAAAATCTCATTCACGTTATTCCCAGCTGAAAACATCAAAAAAGGCTGTTATCTCTTAGATAAACATAATATAACACTGGAAATCCCAGGATTCTTATTTATAGATACGCCAGGACACCAGGCATTTACAAACTTAAGAAAACGTGGAGGAAGCTTGGCGGATTTAGCAATTCTTGTAATAGATATAAACGAAGGAATCAAGCCACAAACAGCAGAAGTCCTCCAAATACTGAAACAAAATAAAACACCATTCATAATTGCTTTAAACAAAATAGACAGGATATCTGGATGGAGAGAACAAGATAAAGACATAAAAAAGAATATTGAATTGCAAGCAGCACATGCAAACCAGGATTTTCAGGAAAAATTTTACAAGCTTATAGCAGCAATTGAATCTCACGGATTTAAATCAGATTTATTCTACGAAGTAAAAGACTTCACCAAAAAAATAGCAATTGTACCATGTTCAGCTAAAACTTCAGAAGGACTGCCAGAATTGTTAATGGTCTTATGCGGATTATCACAAAAATTCCTGTCAGACAAATTAAGCTTAGGAGAAAGTGCAAAAGGAGTAATTTTTGAAATTAAAAGGCAAAAAACACAAAGTTATATTGAAGCAATACTATATGATGGAAAACTAAAGCAGAGCGATGAAATTGCAATAGCAACTTTCAATGAGCCAATTATAACAAAAATTCGTACACTTGAAGAAATACAATCATTATCAGATAAATTCAAAGGCAAAAAACAAGTGAGTGCAGCCACAGGACTTAGAATGCAGGTAACTGAAACAAAAGATATTCTTCCTGGTATGCCGTTCCAGATTCTAAAAGATAATTTTGAACAAATTAAAAAAGAATTTAAAAAAGAAATAGAAGAAAGTATAAAGACAGATAAAGAGGGAATAATTGTAAAAGCAGACTCTTTAGGAAGTTTAGAAGCCCTTTTAATTTTATTAAAGCAAAGCAATATAAAAATTCTTAAAGCAGGTATAGGGGACATCAACAAATCAGATATAATTTCTGCAAAGGCAAATAAAGAAATAGATCCTGTCTACTCAATAATTCTTGGTTTTAATGTAAAAATAGATGAAGAGGCAGAAGAAATCTCAAAACAAGTAAAAATTCTTGCAGATGATGTCGTCTACAAGTTAATAGAAAATTTGGAAAAATGGCAGCAGGATAAAAGAAATGAAATTGAAAAGCAAAAACTCATGGGATTGGCAAGCATATTCAAACTTGAAATTCTTCCGCAATATATTTTTAGAAATTCAAAACCTGCAATTTTTGGTGTAAAAGTTATCGCAGGGAAGCTTACTCCAAATTCACAACTAATTGATGAGAATGGAGAAAAAGTTAGCAGAATAAAGACAGTACAATCTGAAAATAAAAGTGTAGAAGAAGCTGAACTGGGATTAGAAGTAGCTATCTCTTTGCCGGGGATTACATTTGACAGGCAGTTAAAAGAAACAAAATACTTATATTCAGATTTGACAGAGGTACAATTTAAAAATTTCAAGAAAAATAAAGGGTTACTTTCTCCAGATGAAATTAAAGCTCTGCAGGAAATCGCAGGAATTAAAAGGAAAGAAAAACCTGTCTGGGGAGTTTAGGTAAATTTATAAACTTAAATTAAATCAAATTAAAGAGGTGTTCAGCCTCAGACTGAATTCTGAGAAATTAAGATGGATATTAGATTAAAAAGAAAATTAGAGGGGGCAGTTAGATTATGCAAGAAATGTTATTCAGAAGCATTAGATATGACTAGAAGAGGATATGGCCCAGTACTTGTTGAAAGTCAGACAAATGCTCTAAGATATAGAAATCAGGCACAATCAACATTAGGCGAGATTAATCATCAAGTATCTGAAGAGGCATTAAAAGCTTGTAGAAAATGTGATTATCAAAACAGAAGAATATTTGATATAATTTCAAGCTATGCTAGAAAAAGAAAGAGAGGCAAAGATTAAATTTAAAAATCAAATTAGCTGGTTCTTTATATGAATACATTAGAAATTATACTTGCAACTATATCTGCAATGCTCTTAATTGAAGGTTTGATAATCGCTATATTTTCAAAAAGATACATCAAAACAATAAAGAAAATGTTTAAAAATAGGAAAGAAGTGATAAAAACAGGCTTGATTGAAATCATTCTTGCCCTAATAATATTATTTATTATTGCACTATAAAATGGCATTTAAAATAAATATAAGTGATAAAGGGAAAACATTTAAGCTAGAAGGAGATATAGAATCATTAGTCGGTAAAAAAATAGGTGATAAGATACCTGGAAAAGATATAAAACCAGACTTAGAAGGATATGAATTAGAAATTACAGGCACATCTGATAAGGCGGGATTCCCTGGTTCAGGTAAAATTGAAGGTTCTGGATTAAAAAAAGAATTATTAACAAAAGGTTTTGGAATGTGGACTAAAAAGCCAAAAGGGTTGAGAAGAAAAAAGACATTAAGGGGGAAGGTAATTTCCAAAGATATAATACAGATTAATACAAAAGTTGTAAAAGCAGGTGGGAAAAAATTAGAAGAAGTTTTCCCAAAAGCTGAGGAAAAGAAAGAAAAAGCCCCAGCCACCCAACCCCAAGCTCAAGAAAAGGAACCTTTACAAAAGGTTGAAAAAGACAGTGGACAAGAGTCCACTACAGAAGAGAAAAAAGAAGAAGAGAAGCCAGCTGAGCAATAACTTTAAAAGATAACTCTATTTCTTACAATCATGACAGAAAAAGAAGACATATCAAAATTACCGAGCATAAATGTAGGAATAGTAGGGCATATTGACCATGGGAAAACCACTTTACTTTCACAGCTCACTGGCAAGTTTGCAGATACACATTCTGAAGAACTAAAGAGAGGAATTACAATCAAGTTAGGATATGCAGACACAATTATTAGGAAAGGTAAAGAAGGATATAATGTAAAAGAAGGGGAAGAAGTAAGATATGTAAGTTTTGTAGACGCACCAGGACATGAAATGCTCATGGCAACAATGTTATCAGGCGCAGCAATGATAGACGCAGCCATCTTAGTAATTGCGGCGAATGAAGGGATAAAACCGCAGACAAGAGAACATCTAATGGCATTAAAAGTTAAGAACATCAAGAATATCATTATAGCCCAGAATAAAATTGATTTAGTTTCAAAAGAAGAGGCAGTAAAAAACTATGAACAAATAAAAGAATTTGTAAAAGGTACAATTGCAGAAAATGCAATAATAATTCCCTGCTCTGCTCAGCAGGGAGTTAATGTAGATAAAATCTTAGAAGAGCTGGACAAAATTCAAATCCCAGAAAGAGATAAAAAATCTGAACCTGTTTTTATTGTTGCAAGAAGTTTTGATATAAACAGGCCTGGTTCAAAAATTGATAATTTAAAGGGCGGAGTTTTGGGTGGTGCATTAAAAAAAGGAAAATTAAAAGTGGGTGATGAAATTGAAATAAAACCAGGATTAAGCTTGAAAAAAGAAAATCAGCAGATTTATGAAACAGTAAAAACAAAAATTTTAGGAATATTCAAAGGAAAATATAAAGTTGACGAAGCAACTCCTGGTGGAAGTATAGCTTTGGAAACAGAACTTGACCCAACTATTGCAAAATCTGATAATTTGTCAGGATGTTTGGTGGGATTGTCTGGAAAATTGCCTGAAATCAAAAATAAAATCAAGGTAAAGTTTAATCTTTTCAAGGAAGTTTTCGGCTTATCAGGGCATAAGAAAGTTGAAGATATAAAAACAGCTGAAATGCTCTTATTATCTGTAAATACATCTATTACTATTGGAATAGTTATTAAGATTCAGAATAATGAGGCAGAACTTAATTTGAGAATTCCTGTAGTAGAATTTGTTGGAGATTCAGTTGGGATTGCCAGGAATATAGATGGGCATTGGAGGTTGATTGGTTTTGGAGAAGTATTAGCTTAAGTTTTCCAAGATCTCAAAAAAGGAAGTTGATTTATTATTAAGTTCGATACTATAATTAAAAGAAATGCAATTAAGAACCATGTTAATTGATATGGAAGCCCCAGAAAAATATTTATGCAAGGTTCAAATACACAATTTATATTTGCTTCTGGTGAAGTAAACAAGATTCCTAAGAAGAAAACTAAAATAATTTGAATGAAACTAAGTTTCCACGCATCTCTTCTCTTAACTCCAATTAAATAAACTAAATATATTGCAAGTGGAATTATAAACAAGTGCTGTAATGTTATTATTTTCCCTATTTCAGATAAGCTTCCTATAAAAAAATAATCAGTAACTCCTATTAGAGACTTTTGCATAATTAATCTATATAAAAAATCAACATCCCACAATAACAGAGGAATTGTAATTATATATAGCTGGCTCATTATCAGAAAACTGCTTCTTATTAGAATCCCTATACCTATAAGTAAAAGACAGATATAGCACATCCAGAGAACTTGTACAGAACCCTGGGTCCATAATGTATTAATAACTGCTATAATACCGAGGAGTAAGATAAATATGCCAAAGACATTTAAGATAAGATTTTTCCACCACTTTTTCATAAATATTATAGAAAACACATATATTTATGTTTTATGTAAATTATTATACTGCTTCATAGATTTTTCTCTGCACCTTACTAAGAGCTTGATTTAATACCCCACAAGTTTTAATTGAATTAGGAACTAATACATTTCCAGGAAATAAATCCTTAAGCCCTTTGACATGCATAAATCCAACTAGTACTGCATCTCCTGGATTGATTTTACTTATTGCAACTTCATTTCTTTGCTCAATCTGTATATTATCTACAGTTTTCCTTAGTCTCTTATAAAGCCCCCTTAACCTATTTGTATTTTCAAGCTCCTCTTGTGAAAATTTAAAACCAAAATTTTCTAGTCTCTTCTTGATTTCTTCTATGGGAACTTGTCTTTTATCAGAAAAATTAAGAGAGATGTCACTAAGCAAATCTAGCCCAATTAAACACCTCTCATATAATTTAACATCTTCCAAACCATAAGCTTGAATCCCTGACTGCTGTCCTAATAAAAATCCATAATTCATATAAAAAAGAGAATCATTTTTTATATGACTAAGATGTTCCAAATAAGTTCCTGCTGTTGAACGCCTTGTTCTTTCCAAAATATCTTCTCCACGATTTCCAACCACATTCTCCAACCCACAACCAGTAATAAGTCTTAATCTAATAAAATCTTTAATACAACTAGCTACAAAAGAACTTGAAATGTTGTGAATCTCTCCTAAAATAATAATATATTCCGGACTTTCTGCGTCAACTACTTTTTCATCTAATAAATCATAGCCGCCCCCCTTCAATACTCTTCTTGCTTCTCCAAAAGAATATCTTCTTTTACCACCAAGAAAAAAATCTCCTGCTAAACCCAAAGCTAATCCGCCCGCACAAACTTTCAAAAAAGTTCTTCTGCTAATCTTCATCTCTTTTAGAATTAATATAAAAGTTTAAAAACTTATTCTTCAGCTTCCGGAACTTTTACAACATCGCATACTTTATCACCCTGCTGTAACTTAACTATTCTTACTCCCTGAGTTGCCCGCCCCATCACCCTAATGTCCTTAACTTTTGTCCTGATTATCATGCCTTTAGCTGTAGTTACTATTATGCTGTCTGTATTTTTTACAATAACAGTAGATACAACTTTTCCTGTTTTTTCTGTAACTTTAATATTTATTACACCCTTGCATGCCCGTCCTGTTAATCTATAATCTTCTATCTTGCTTCTTTTTCCATATCCCCTTTCTGCAATTGTCAAAATTGTCTCTTCATGATTAGGAATTTCCAAGCTTACAACTTCATCATTAGCTCCTAATTTTACTCCTGTAACTCCATAAGCAGATTTCCCCATTTCTCTGACTTCTTTTGAATTAAATCTAATTGCCTGCCCTTTTGCAGTAATTAACATAGCTTCCTGCCCTTCTTTAATTGGCTTTACATTAATTAAAATATCATCTGCAGGAAGATTCATAGCTCTTACTCCTGTACTTCTTGGCTTGCTCAACTGCTTTAATGAAAGTTTCTTTATCTGCCCTTTCTTTGTAGCAAAGATAAGATAATCTTCAAAATTCTTTATATTTAGAATACTTGCAATTGTCTCATCTCTTAAATTAAGTAAATTAATTAATGCTTTTCCTTTTCCATATCTAGTAGTTTCTGGAACTTGATATGCTTTTAACCAGTATATTCTTCCTTTTGATGTAAAGAATAATAGATAATCATGTGTAGAACAGGTAATTAATTGCTTAATAAAATCTCCTGTAGTTAAATCTGAGCCAATAATGCCTCTTCCACCTCTTTTCTGCTCTTTATATGTCTGCAATCCCATTCTTTTTACATACCCTTTATCTGTAATGCTGATAACAACCTGCTTTTTCTGCACTAAATCTTTTTCTTCAAATTCTTTTATGTTCTGTAATATTGAGGTTTTCCTATTATCTCCATATTTTCTTTTTATTTCAAGCAGTTCTTTTCTAATTACATTGAGAATTTCTCTTTCACTTCCTAATATCTTTTCCAATTCTTTTATTCTTTCAATTAATTCTTTTTCTTCTTTCTTTAATTTATCCTGCTCTAATCTTGTAAGTGCAGATAATTTAATTTCTAAAATAGCTTCTGCCTGCTTTAATGAAAGCTTGTAATTTTTGATTAATCTATCTTTTGCTTCTGTTGTATTTGCAGCTTTTTTAATCAAATCAATTACTTTGTCTATATCTTTTAGAGCAATTAATAATCCTTTTACTATTTCTAATCTATCTTTTGCTTTATTTAGTTCAAATTTAGTTCTTTTTATTACTACATCTTTTCTGTGTCTGACATATTCTACTATTATTTTCTTTAAATCAAGAACTTGAGGTTTTCCTTTTACAAGTGCTAATAAGTTTACATCAAAGCTATCCTGCAATCTTGAATATTTGTATAATCTGTTAATTGTAAATTTAGAATCTGAACCTTTTTTCAGTTCAATTACTATTCTTACTTTTCCTTTAGATGATTCATCTCTTAAATCAGATACAGCAGATAATTTCTTTTCCTGAACAAGTTTTGCAATCTGGGTAATTAATGTAGTTTTATTTAGCATATAAGGGATTTCTGTGATTACTATTTTCTGCTTTCCTTTGCTTTCTTCTATTGTTGTTTTTCCTCTCATTAATATTCTTCCTTTTCCTGTCTTGTATATCTGAGTTATATCCCCTGAAATACTTCCTCCTGTTGGGAAATCAGGACCTTTAATTATCTGAGCTAATTTCTCTATTGTAATTTCTGGTTTTTCTATATAATTGATTATTGCGTCACAGACTTCAGTTAAATTATGCGGGGGGATATTTGTTGCCATACCTACTGCAATTCCGCTTGCACCATTAAGGAGCAAGTTTGGCAATTTTCCTGGCAAAATTTCTGGTTCTTTTATTGTGTTGTCAAAATTTGGCAGAAATTTTACTGTCTGTTTTTCTAAATCTGCTAATAGTTCTGTTGAGATATTAGATAGTTTTGCTTCTGTGTATCTCATAGCTGCTGGACTATCTCCATCTAAACTTCCAAAATTTCCCTGCCCCTTTACTAATGGATATCTTAAAGAGAAATCCTGAGCCATTCTTACTAATGCATCATAGACAGCTAAATCTCCATGTGGATGGAACTTACCTAACACATCCCCTACTATTCTTGCACTTTTTCTTGTCTGTTTACTTGGCTGAAGCCCAAGTAAACTCATTGCATAAAGAATTCTTCTGTGAACTGGCTTTAATCCATCTTCTACAGCTGGCAATGCCCTTGCTACTATAACACTCATAGCATAATCTATGTATGCTTTTTCCATTTCTTCTGTTATCTCAGCTCCCACTATGCCTTTTTCTATTTCCTGTTTTGCATCTGCTTCTACTTTCATTTTATTTGTTTTCTAAATATTCGAAAAATTCTTGACCCCAAGCAAGAATTTTTCCATTTGGTTTTAGTAAAGTTTGAGCTTTATTTTTAAATTTTTTATAATCATCTAAAGCTTCTTCTTCAATATCTTTCCATATATCTCCGATAACATAATCAAATTTTTTATTTGTTTCAAATTCAAAGAAATCTTGTATTTCAATTTCGCCATATAATTTGCCATAAGCTTTTTCTGCTTCATCTACAACTTCTTTAAATTTTTCTATTGTTACGATGGAATTTACTTTTGGGTTTGCTGATAAATATTCTTGGACTACTCCTAAGCCATAGCCTGCGACTAAAACATCTCCAGATGCTTGATCAGCTAATTTTTTCTGGGCTCTTCTTTCCACAGGTATATCCCACATCATTAATTCCCCATTTACCCAGAGGAAATTATATTCTTTTTGTTTTATTATTTCTACTTTCATTTTTTATTTAAGTCTTTTTTAAAAGATTTATTTACTCCCACTTTAATACAATTCTTTAGAAAAACACAATTCTTACAAATCTCTCTTATATTCTTAGGATTAACTTTGTCCATTGCAAGATTAAATATCTCTTTAGCTTTGTGAGCAGAGTTTTGTTTTAATTTAAGATGCTTTGCAACCTTTTTATCTTGAGATATAACCCATTTTCCTATTTTCTCACTTTGAATACAGTTTCCATTGCTAAGATAAGGACATTTATTGCATATATCATCAGACTTACCAATCACAACTTTAAGTTTTCTATTCGGGTTTTTCCTTATTTGAAGACAGATTTTTTTCATATTCTGAGCAAATTCATTATTATACCCCCCACTATAGAATCTTGGTATGCATAACAAATGGTGTGCTCTTATTTTTTTCATTTTTTATTTATATTAATCCTAATTCTCTTCTCCTTTCATTTATTTCTTCTCCTATTCCTAATAAATCAGCATGAGTCATACCATTTGAGAATATTGAATCATGTTCATATCCTCTCCAAATCCTGCTTGTTCTTGCTAATTCTGATATACTACTTTGATATTTTAAAAATGGGTCTTGTTTTTCAATCCATGCAAGTTCACATCCATTAGCTAAGGTTTCTGCAAATGTTCTGGGCATCTGAGAAAGAAAACTGTATATTGTAGGATTTACTACATAATGTAAACAGTGTCCATTTTCATGAGATACTACAGGTTCAAAACAAGTTACTAAATCTCTTCTCCTCAAAAGAATTCTAGGTGGTTGGTCTGAATTAAAAAGTGTAATTGTTGTTTTTACATAAGCAATTTTTATTGGAAATACAGGAAATTCAGAAATATTAAAAAATTTGCTTAAAGCATGAGCTATTTGATTTGCTCTTTCTTGTATTAATTTATTATTTGGGGTTTTTGTTTGTGTTTGAATTGCCATTTTAAATATCTAACAAAGCTTCGTGAGCTTTCTCCATTATGAATTGTTTTCTGGGAGCAACATCGTCTCCCATTAAAGTGGAAAATATTCTGTCAGCTTCTACTGCATCTTCTATTGTAACTTTTTTCAAAACTCTTAATTTTGGACTCATTGTAGTATCCCACAACTGCTGTGGACTCATTTCTCCCAATCCCTTGAATCTTGTAATATGAGCCTGCCCGATTTTTGCTATTGTTTTTTTCAATTCATCATCAGAATAAACATATCTGTCAATTTTCTTTCTTACTTTGTATAAAGGAGAGACTGCAATGAATATATTCCCATTTTTAATTAAATCAGGAACAAATCTGAAGAAAAATGTCAGCAATAAAGTCTTAATATGCTGGCCATCTACATCTGCATCTGTCATAATTATAATTTTGTTATATCTTAATTTTTCAAGTCTGAACTGCTCGCCCACCCCAGTTCCTAATGCAGTAATAAGATTTGCAATTTCTTCTGAAGAAAGCACTTTTACTGGATTTGCTTTTTCCACATTTAATATTTTTCCTTTTAATGGTAAAATAGCTTGTATTTCTTTATTTCTTGCTTGTTTTGCTGAACCTCCTGCAGATTCACCTTCTACAATAAATAATTCTGTTCTTTCTTTTTTCTTGCTTGAACAGTCTGCTAATTTACCTGGCAGACCAGATAAGCCAAATGCAGATTTTCTTCTTACTAAATCTCTTGCTTTTGCTGCAGATAATCTTGCTTTTGCAGATTCACATGATTTTGTAGTAATCTTTCTTGCAATTGAAGGATTTTCTTCTAAAAATTGAGATAAAGCAGGAGTTACAATTGAATCTACATATCCTTTTACTTCAGAATTTCCTAATTTTGTTTTTGTCTGCCCTTCAAATTGCGGTTCAGGTATTTTTAAGCTAACAACTGCTGTAAGCCCTTCTCTTACATCATCTCCTGTTAAATTTCCTGATTTAATTAAATTCTGCTTTTTTGCATAATCATTTATTACTCTTGTTACGGCTGTTTTAAATCCTGATATGTGTGTTCCTCCTTCTACTGTATTAATTGTATTTACAAATCCGAAAATATTATCCTGATATCCTGAATTATACTGGATTGCAATTTCTATTATTGTAGAATCTGTCTGTTTTTTGAAATAAATTGGCTTGTGGAGTGTTTCTTTTGATTTATTTAACCATTTTGCAAATTCTACTAATCCGCCTGAATAGTGGAATTCTTCTGATTTCCCTTTTCTTTCATCAGTTAGAATAATTTTTAATCCTGCATTTAGAAAAGCAATTTCTCTCATTCTTGTTGCAAGAGTATTGTAGTCATATTCTAATATAGAAAATATTTCCTTATCTGGAAAAAATGTTACTATTGTTCCTGTATCTTTTGATTTTCCGATTACTTTGATTTTTCCTGTTGGCTTCCCTCTTTTATATTCCTGTTCATGAATTTTCCCGTCTCTTTTTACCTGCACTTTTACTTTTGTACTTAATGCATTTACTACAGAAATTCCTACTCCGTGTAATCCACCTGAAATCATATATGCTTTTTTTTCAAATTTCCCACCCGCATGTAGCTTTGTCATTACTAATTCTAATGCAGATTTTTTGAAAACAGGATTTATATCTACTGGGATTCCTCTTCCATTATCTTCTACTGTTACAGAATTATCTTTGTGTATTGTAATTTTTACTGTGTCGCAGAATCCTGCTAAAGATTCATCTACAGAATTATCTACTGCTTCAAATACTAGGTGGTGTAGTCCTTCTTTTCCTGTACTGCCTATGTACATACTTGGACGAGTTCTGACCCCATCCAATCCTTCTAATATCTTGATGTCTTTTGCTGTGTATGATTTTTTTTCCATTTTTGATATTTTCAAATAATTTCTATTGAGTTTTGAAATTATTTGGCTGGAAAGAGAGAGAATTTTTATCTCTTCTGTATGTTAAAAATCATTGCAGTTTATAAAGGTTACTGGCAGAATTTTGGGGTTTGGGGGGCTGAGGTGGGCAAATTTGTATTCTGTATTCTACAAAGTATATTTTAGGAAATATATATCAAAGTATATAGTTATTATTCAGTGTGTTTTGATTTGGGTTTTGTCCACTTCTTTTTCTTCCGCTTCATCTCTGAATTTTTCCTGCACTTGCTTGAACAGAAATTTTTTACTTCTCCGCTTGTACTATCTACAACTATTGTTCCTTTATGCTCTGAATAATTTTTCTCACAAAAACTGCATTTTGGCATTTTCAAAAATACCTCCTATTTTTGAATAATTGAAAATTTTTCATTTTCATGTTTTTAAGTAAATACTCCCTTGCTTACCTTGCTCCTTATTCTTCTTGCCTCTATTTGTGTTTCTCTTAACATTAAAATATCATTTAATTGAATAGGGCCCTTTACATTTCTTCTTATAACTCTGCCTTCTTCATTTCCTTCTAATATTTTACATCTTACTTGGGTAACTTCTCCTCTAAAACCAGTTCTTCCCACAACTTCTTCAACTACTGCAGGAACAGCTTTGCCTATAACTTTTTCTGTCCCCTTAATAGATTGTGACTTAACTTCTCTTGGTTTTTGTTTTTTATTTCCGCCCATTTTATTTTAGAATTATTTTCCTTCTGTTTCTATTATTGCAATTGAACTGCATGGAACTTTAATTCCTGCTGCAATTCCTAATTTCTCTTTGCTGTCTGCTTCTTCAAAAGGAATATTTTTTTCTTTGCATAAAATTGGTATATGCTGAATTATTTCTGCTGGCTGTACATCTTTTGCTACTACTACTAATTTTGCTGTTCCTCTTTCTATAGCTTTTGTAACTTCGTTTATTCCTTTTTCAATTTTTCCTGTCTTTCTTGCTTGTTCAATCTTGTCATATACAGAAGGCATTTTAGAATTTTATCCTCCCATTATTTAGTCATTGGATAGTTTAAGTTTATTATTCAAGTTTATAAATCTTTGCTTATGTTTTCTAATTTGTATTTCTACAACACAATAATGCTTATATAACCATCTTACAAAATATTCAAATGAATCATAAAAGATTAGGTGAATTAGATGAACAGCTTCATGAAGCTTTTGATGATTATTTATCTATGCTTGCAGTAGGTTCTATTGCAGTAGGAGATCCTTGGATAGAAGGAAGAAGTGATATGGACATATTATTAATTTTTAAGCCAGATTCTACTATTAAATTTCCTCAAATTGAACAAATCTTAGGAGAGTTTGATTTTGATGATACTTACGAATTTACAGCAATGCCAAGAGATCATTTTGGACAAGCAAATTCAAAATATGCATTTTCAAATAGGTACAGAACTAAAACATTATTTGGTCCAGATTTTGTTCCAGAATCTGAATTGCCTGATGATGAATCAATATCAGATATATGGGCTCATGGTCTATCAGATGATATACATAGATTAAAAAAATATGTTGCAAATTCTGTTTTCTGGGGGGTTTCAAGAATTAGAAAAAAATTATGGAAGCAATTTAAACATACATTTATGCATCTGGCAATTAGAGCATATGGTTTAAGTGGGGATTATCCTTGTACAAGAAGAGAAATTGTGGATAGATCTCAATCTCCAGAACTTGCTGAAGTATATGAGGTTCTCCATTCCATAGATCACCAAGAAAAGGAGAGAATTGTAAATTCTGCCAGAGGTTTAGTTTCTTTTTTAGAAGATTTAGATTAAAAAGCTTTCTAAAGATCATCTTTGCTTATGTTTTTTTGATACCAGTCAATTGTTTTCTGCAGTCCTTGTTCTATGCTGTTTGCAGGTTCATATCCGAGTTTTTGCATTTCTGTTATATCAACTTCTACATGCTGTGGCTGGGCTATTTCTGCTTCTTCAAATACTTTTTCGCCTTTTCCAATTTGTTTTATAATAAAATCTGCTACATGACTTATGCTTGTTGCTTTTCCGCTTCCTATATCATATTCCTTGTTTTTCTGCTTCATTGCAAGAAGGAAGCCAGAGACAAAATCATCTACATATGTGAAGTCAAGTGTTTTTGTTTCATCTCCGAATATTTTAAGTTTTTCATTTTTCATTGCATTTCTGATGAAAATATCTACTAATCTTGAAGTTATGTCATTGAATGGGCCGTATACTGTGCTTAGCCTGATTATTATGTAGTCTATATTGTAGCATTGGCAATATGCTTTGCATAATTCTTCTCCATAGATTTTACTTGCTGTATATGGGTTTTTTTCATTTTCCAGAATTCTTGATGAGCTTGTAAAGATAATTTTAGGGATTTTATTTTTCCTGCAGAATTCAAGTATCTTGTATGTTCCAAGGACATTATTTTCAAATGCAAGTTCTGGGTTTTCAATTGTTTTATTTATTTTGCAGAAACTTGCAAGATGAATCATCATGTCTGCTGGTTCTGTTATTTTTAGTTCATCTATCCTGGCAATATCTGTGCCGTCTCTTTTATCAATTAGCAGGACAGGTTTATGTCCTTGCTCTTTTAATCTTCTCAGCAGAGAAGTTCCTATTAATCCTTTATGTCCTGTTAGTACAAAATTCATTTCCAATCTACCTCCACATCATCTGTTCTTTCTCTCGGTTTTATATCTAATTTATCATAGTCATCAGTTTTTATTCCTTTGTTAAACATAATTTCTCCTAGAAAACCTATCATTCCAGCATTATCAACTAATAAAGGTCTTTCTGGACAGAAAAACTTTGCACCTCTTTCTTTGCACATAATTTTGCACATCTCCTGCAATCTTGAATTGCAGGCCACCCCACCCCCTAACAACAACTCCTTACTATTCAAATGAGCTAATGCTCTCTCTGCTGCTTCTACTAACATAGCAAAAGCTGTCTCCTGAAGTGAAAATGATAAATCTTCTAACTTATATTTGCCTGATTCCAATTTCTGTTTTAAATTTGTAAGAATACCAGAAAAACTTACATCCATACCTTTAATTGAATATGGAAGAGAGATATAATTTTTGCTTTTGTCTGCAAGTTCTGCAATTTTCGGTCCCCCTGGAAATCCTATTCCTGCATACCTTGCAAATGTATCAATAAAGTTTCCTAATCCTCTGTCTAATGTTTCTCCGAATATTCTATATTTCCCAGAAGAATAACTGATAATCTGAGTATTTGCGCCTGATACATAAAGTAAGACTGGATTTTGTGCTCCTGTAATTTGTCCTATTTCTAAATGTGCTATGCAGTGGTTTACTGGGACAAGTGGAATTTTTATTTTTCCTGCTAATTGTTTTGCAAAATTTAATCCTACAAGTAGGCATGGAGCTAATCCTGGACCTTGTGAAAATGATATTGCTTTTAATTTGCTTTCATCTATTCCTGCTTGTTCTAATGCTTCTTTGTATGCTTGCTCTTTAATTTCCTCATGATGCTTTGCAGAATCTGTTGGTATCATTCCTCCTGACTTTGTAGTATAAGAATCCTTCACATTTGCCAGAATTTTCCCTTTGTCTACTACTGCAACTCCAAAAGTATGTGCTGTTGACTCAATTCCTAAAATCATATAAGAAGTAGATATAATGTGTTTTTAAAATTAATCCGGTCTGGAAAAAAGGTAATTAAGGGCATTAAGGGTTCTTGAAAAGGCCTCTCTTTCCCTCCCTACATTACTTTTTTGATATTTAGTATGGTCATGTTCTTTCAGCCATCTAGCAAAACTTCTTGGATCTAAAATATTCATATGCTCTAATCCATCTAACTCCCTAACACAACCCTCATTTTCTGGTTCTCCTCTTTTTCTCCCTTTGTCTGAATAACTTTCAAATTCTTCTAAAAAAACTTTCAAATAGTCTCTTCTGTCAATTTCGGGTGGAAGCAATTCTATTACTTGCATTAAGAACTCAGCATTAAATCTTCCTAATTTAGCATATCTTCCTTCATCCATCAATAGACTTGACTTACTATTGTTTTAAAATATTATCATATTAGAATATATATAAAAATAAAAAATAAAAAATGAAAATAAATTTATCTCTTTTTCTTCTTTTTTGCTGCTGTCTTCTTCTTTGCTTTTTTCTTTCTTTTTCCGCCCCTTGACATTTTTGCCTCACATACATTGCCTTTTCCGTCTACATAATAAAGATATCCTGGCTTCCTCTTGACAGCATTTTTTACAACAACTCTTCCCATTTTGTACCTCCCTTTTAAGATGTGAAAATCAGTTACAGCTAGTATTTAAATGTTTTTATCTTCGAGGAGAAATTGAATAGCTGGCGAATATTTATTGTTAAGTGGTACCTCTAAAAGTTTGGAAAACTTTTCTTGCGGTCTAATTGACAGCTTGTTTGAAGTTACAACTTGCTTATCTACTATTTTGCCTGATTCATCTAACCATAATGCAAGGAAATCAGGGCAGAAAAAAGAGTGAATTGCCTGTTTGCAAGGATTGTCAAATTCAAATAAAAGAGCATTAGAATCTCTACTTTTAAACATTAATCCTGTAAATTTTTTGATTCCAGAACATTTTTCTATATCTGGAATTTCAATTATTTTATCTTTAAATCTTATTTTCGCTCTCATCTGATAAAAACTTTGAGTATAATTTATTTACATTTCTTTGAGTTACAAAGTTGTGGTGCTTAAATCCACCGCCAAAACAATTTGGTATATGCATTAGCTCATGTATTATTGTCTTAATCTTATCTTCTTCATTCTGTTTATCAAATCTTTCTGAAATAAATTCTAGTACATAGAAAGCTTTTCTCTGCAATGCTTTCTGCATAATTTTTCCTAATGCATGGCATCTTGCAATTACCCCTCTTGATTTGCTTCCAAAACTCCTTATACATGCAATATCATTGACCCGGATATGATTTAACTCTAATTTCTCAATTATCTCTTTTGCTTTTTGCTCAATATCTAGTGCAGATTCATATTTCATTTTCTATCAAGACATAAGAAGATATTTAAATTCTTTTCTTTTTTGCTGTTAATGGTTGAATATCAGAAATCTGCGGGGGTTCTTGTTTATTGTGATGATAATGGCATAAAGTTTTTGTTATTAAAGTATAAGACTTATTGGGGTTTTGTGAAAGGTTTGATAGAGGGCGGGGAGGGGGTGGTGGATGCGGCGGTGAGGGAGCTGGGGGAGGAAACTGGAATCAAAAATGTTAAAATAATTCCTGGATTTGAGAAGAAGCAGGAATGGTTCTTCAGAGCAGAAGGAAAACTAGTAAGGAAAAAAGCCATTTATTTTCTTGTAAAAGTTAGTAAAGAAGCTGCAGACAAAGTTAAAATAAGCCATGAGCATGAAGAGTTTGCGTGGTTAAGTTATGATGATGCAATAGAAAAAATGAAAATTAAAGCTAATAAAGAATTATTAAAAAAAGCTTATGACTTTATTAAAGAGTATGAGAAACAGGGAAAATTATCTTAAAGATTCATATGCCCAAACTCTTCCATCTATACATACCTCAGCACTATCGCCATCATTTAAATCTCTCACAGCTTTTCTTAGATACTTTCCATAAAAACGCAGATTTAGATTATCCCAAACTCCAATGACTTTTCTTCTTTTTTCTGTCATCAGTGGAGCTAATCCTTCTTCTACTCTATCTGGAGAACTCCACTCTTCAGCCTCTGGGTCTTGGAAGAAATCATTGTCATTACTACCAATCCTAAATTTCCTTGCCCCCCCAACATCAAGAAATCTTAAATAATACTCATAGGTTTCTGGAATCTGAGGCACACATGATTCAACAATAATTGCGTCGCCAAGTTTACCATCTTTTAAAGTTACAGTACGTCTTGTAACTGGCTTAGTTCCTGTTATCATAATTCTATGATAAAATTCTTATTTTTAAATATTATCGAGATAGAGAATATACTTTAAACTTTCATCTTGCAATAATTTCAATCCCATCCCTATTCTTCAGCTTGTACTCTTTTCCTACAGCTTTCTTAGTTCTAACATCTATTGCTCTAATGAAATTCTTGCCCAAATCCTGATGCACTTTAAATGCAAATTCTAAAGCAGTTGAGTTGGGAGGCATTAGATAGCAGTCTGGCAAAACTCTCCCTTCACTATCTGTTAACTTATTTGTACCTGCAGGAAATACTGCTATATACTTAAGGAGCTCAAATACAGCATGATTTAATATGTCTTGCACGCCAGTTGTCTTATAAGTATCTAAAACATTTTTCTGTATAAAATCTAAAGCCTGTTTTTGCTTTTCATTTAATTTACCTTCTTGTAAAATTTTGAATTTAGATTCTCCTGGAACATATTCAATTATCTCATCTCTTGCAGCTTCCCTTAATGCAAGTTCTGATTCTGCAGAACAAGGAATAATAGGATAATCAAATTCTTTTTTAATTTTCTCAAAATTCTCTTTAGCTTTTTCTGTGTCTGATTTATTTGCAGCTATTATTAATGGTTTTGATAATTTCCTTAATTCAGAAGCAAATTTTGAAATTTCTTCATCTGTCCATGAGGATGGTTTTTCTGAATTTAATTCTGTTTTTAATAGAACTTCTTTAATCTGCTCTTCAGTTACTTTTAATCCTGAAAACTGCTTTTCTACTGCTTCTACAAAATTCTCCTTGCTTGATTCTAATGTTCTTGAGAAAATTTTCCAAACTTTTTTTAAAATTCCTGAGAACCAAAAATCTAATTCTTGCTCTAAAAATGTTATATCATTTCCAGGATAATAATCTTTTGCAGGTTTTCCTTCTTCATTTGTAGTTCCTGACAAGTCTAATACAAGAATAAATGCATCTGCCTGCCTTAAATCATCTAAAAACTGATTCCCAAGCCCTTTCCCTTCTGAAGCTCCTGGAACTAATCCTGCTACATCTAGTAATTCTACTGGAACAAATCTTTTGTGATTTATGCAGAAACCTTCTCTTGGCTGGCATTGTGTATTTAGTTCTTTATCTATACAATCAATTTTTACATATCCTATCCCGTGATTTGGCTTAATTGTTGCAAATGGGTAGTTTGCAATTAATACTTCTGACATGGTCGCAGCTTTAAAAAACGTTGATTTTCCTGTATTGGGACGGCCTACTAATCCAATTAACATATTTGTTCTAAAAATTAGGAATATAAAAACCTTGTTAAAAAAGAAAAACTAAAAATTTATTCAGCTGAACTTTTCTCTGCTTCTTTTACTGCATCTTCTGCTGCTTCGATACTTTTTTCAGCTTCTTCTAAATTTTCTTTTGCCTCTTTTAAGTTATCTTTTGCTTCACCTTCTGTTGATGCAGCAGCTTCCTTTACTTCTTCTTGTGCTTTTTCTACACTTTCACCTGCATCTTCCACAGCTTCTTCAGCTTCCTTTACTTCTTCGTTTTCGCCTTCCATATTTTTTCGAAGAAAGTTAAGTTTAAAAAGTTTATTAATCTGCGAAAAAGATGATAGTTTTAGCTTATGGGGGAGTTAATATACGTAAAATAAGGGAAGGACTTCAGCTTTATCATTGTGAAATAATTCATACATGCTCTGCAAATTTTGTTTTAGAGAAACTTTGCGAAAACCATTCAAATATTAATTCTGTCATAGTTAGAAAAGGAATGGCATTTGAAAGAACAATTCGTGGAGTTATTGAAGAAGAGAAGTTGGGCGTCCTTTATTATATCTATGATCCAGAAACAGATAAGCTAATTCCTAAGGGCGGACTTAAAGTTAGTGCAGGTACGCAATAACTTTAAATATTCTTTTTATCTTCTCAAATTATGAGCCTGTAGCTCAGCCAGGTTAGAGCACCAGTCTTATATGACGCTGATTCATAAGAATCAGATAAGACTCTATGAAAGCTGGGGGTCCGCAGTTCAAATCTGCGCAGGCTCATACTACCTTTACAAAGGTAACCAAAGAGATGGGCTAAAGCTCATAAATAAATAAGGAGAAAATATGGCGAAAAAAGGAGATAGTAAGTTATTTGCATTTATTGCAGTTTTGCTAAGTGTACTTGGATTTGTTATTGCGTTACTTGCAAAAAGAGATGACAAGTATGTCATGTTCTATGCAAAACAGAGTATTATTTTATTCTTAACTGCGATAGTTGCCCAAGTAATAACTTTCCTGCTTGCTATTACAATTATTGGGATAATTGCAGTTCCTATTGTGTGGCTGATTTATCTAGTAATATGGATAATTGCATTAGTGAACTCAGTTTCAGGCAAGGAAAAAGAAACTCCATTAGTCGGGCAGTATGCAAGAAGCATAAAGCTGTAAATCTAATAGTTAGATTTAAAAATTAATTTCTTTTCTAATTGGTATTGCCCCTGTAGTCTAGTGGCCAAGGATTCTGCCCTTTCGAGGCAGGGACCCGGGTTCAAATCCCGGCGGGGGCATTTTTTGAGAAGATGAAAAGACACCCAAATATAATATATCACTTAGTACCAGAATATATCTATAAAAAATCAATAAATAGATTAGGCAATTATAATTGCAAGGGATTTGAAAACTCTAACTTTATCCATACTACTCGGGACCTAAAAAAACTGAAAAGAATAGCAAATATCATATTCACAAAAGCAGTTAAATTTCCAGAAAGACCAGAAATAGTTGGGAAATTTTATGAAAAGCCTTCTGTTAAGTTTATCTTATTAAAAATTGATAGAAAGAAAATAAAAGCGAAAATGGGTTTTGTTAAACCAAGTTGTTATCATATTTATGGTTCTATTCCAAAAGATGCTTATAAAATCCTGCCTATTAAGAGAGACCAGAAAGGAAGATTTTTATAAGCTAAGATTATAATTTATTTATGAAACTAGTAACTCCCTATAGGCAAACATTATCTCATAGTTGCTTGATAGCATGTTTTCTTATGCTGCTGAACTCGAGATATGATATAAACTTTAGCTCAAAAGATGAGGAAAACTTATCATTAAAAGGAATGAGCAGAAAACATCCTTTTTTTGTTGTTGGGATGGTGAAAGAGATATTCAAAAAATACAAAAAGAAAATAAATTTAGTCGTAAATAATAGATACTTTACAAATATCCTGATAAAATTAATTAAAGATAAGAAAAATTTTAATGTACATTACAGGAAAATTGATATTGCAACAATAAAAGCATTACTAAAAAAGAACGCATTAATCTGCCATATTGATAATAATCATCTGGGAGATTACTCACATTCTTCTCATTTTATAGTTTTAGAGAAAGATAGTGGTAAAAGAGTTACAATTATAGATCCACTTGCTGGAAAGAGGAGATTAATTTCATATAAGAAACTTGAAGAATCTATAAAAAGTTTAAGGGGACATGTTAAGATGTGTCCTTTGTTATTTTATTTGTAGGGGTGGGGTGGATGTGGTTGTTTAATTTGTTCAAATCTCTACTGAGGATTGCTGACAGAAAGAATTAAAAACTCTTAGTCCTATTATTTATTATAAAAGAAGTAAACTTTGTAAAAAAACAATGCTAACTTTTAATGAAATATCTAATCTGAAATTGAATCCTCTAAAATTAACAGCGTTCTTAGAGCAAAACAATGTTGGTTTAATTAAGTTTCTCCTCATGAGATTCGGAAAAATCCCAGAAGAATTTGACAAAAAACCCCTTCTTTCCTTACTAAATAATAAAAATTCTAAAGTTAGATCTCTCGCCATTAAAAATTTAGCAAAAGTTAAAGATTCATCCTTGATTGAAGAATATTCTCATATTATCAAGACAGATAAAAGCACAGAAGTGAGAAGGGAGGCTGTTTCTGCTCTAGGAAGATTGCATGATGAAAGCACAATTCCAATCTTAATGAGTCTCCTAGAAGATAGAGATCCGGAAATAGTTATGCAATCTATAAGGGGCTTATTAGTCTTTAAAAATGTTCCCGCCATTAAAAGTAAATTAAAAAGTTTAGATACACATCAAAACGAAATTATAAGGGGTGTTATTAAGAAAGAGTTTTATAACCAAAATGGAAAGAAAGAAAAGAACCATGCTAAGTCTCCAAATGATATGAAGAATGTAGTAGTGCAAGGAAATGTTCTAAATATTCTAAAAGAGATTCCAGATAATTCAATACACTTAACATTTACTTCTCCCCCCTATTATAATGCCAGAGATTATTCTATTTATCAGAGCTATGAAGAATATCTACATTTTTTAGAGAATGTTTTCAGAGAAGTTTATCGTATTACAAAAGAAGGGAGATTTTTCATATTAAACACTTCTCCCATTATCATCCCAAGATTCAGTAGACAACATTCTAGTAAAAGATATCCTATTCCTTATGATATTCACCCATTGCTTATAAAGATGGGTTGGGAGTTTATAGATGATATTGTTTGGGTAAAACCTGAAGCTAGTGTAAAAAATAGGAATGGTGGGTTTTTACAACATAGGAAACCATTAGCTTATAAGCCAAATGCTAGAACAGAACAAGTCATGGTTTACAGAAAAAGAAGTGATGAATTAATCGATTGGAATATTAGACAATATGCTCATAGTGTAGTCAATGATAGTAGGGTAAATGGAGAATATCTCACAAATAATGTATGGGAGATTGATCCCGTTTTCGATAAAACGCATAGTGCAGTTTTTCCAAAAGAATTGTGCGATAACATAATAAGGTATTATTCTTTTGTTGGTGATCTTGTTTTTGACCCATTTGCAGGAAGTGGAACCTTTGGAAAATCAGCATTGAGTCTAAATAGATTTTTCTTCCTTACAGAAATAAATGAAGAGTATATAAGAAGGATTAAAGAAAATTTAAGTGTTGATATCCCTTTAACAAAGAATTACAAAAAACCAATGTTTTTAAGTGCTGATCTCTTCAAATCAAGTATAAAATGACAATTACATTAACAGAGCAAGTTGCAAAAGGAATCATTGAAAAACTTATGAAAGGTGAAGATTATCGTGTTGAAGTTATTGCATTAATAAATGCTCAATTTTTACAATATACAATTGAGTTTTTTAAGAAAGTTGTCGATGCAAAACTAAAAAATAAAAATATCACTGTGGATTGGTATAAGAAGGAGTTCATTAATGATTCTTTACCTTCTGATGAAATAGCAATAAACGCAGGATTAAATAAAAAAACAATTTCAAATATGTATAATTCTGCTACAAAAGAAATTGTGCTTGAAGCATCAAAGAAGCATTATGAAGAATTGTATAAGGTGATTCAAAGTCTTGTTGACAATGAAAATGAACTAGATGTAAAATTAACACTCAAATTGAAAGGAGTTAGTGTCGATCTCAATGTTAGTGAAAGTTTGATTGTTATCAACACCTTAGCTGTTAAGAGGGCTGCATTAAGGGGGGGGCTCTGGAGTACTGCAGGAAAAAGAGTTGAAAAACCTTTGATGTTAACGTTATGTAAATTATATTCTGTTCCAGATGAAAACTATGGAATAAGAATTAAAGGAAAACCTATCAGCGATGTAGATTTTGAGAGGGAAATAGATTTTTATTTGCTCAAAGAAAAAGGGACTCACAAATGTGAAGTTAAATTAATGGGAAAGGGAAATCCAGAAAGTGCTGATGCTGTAATAGCAAGAGATAGTAAAGTATTTGTTGCAGATAAATTATCAAAGACAAACAAAAAACAATTAGATAGTTTAAAAGTTGAATGGGTAGAATTAAGAAATAAAGAAGGGTACAGAAGATTCAAAAAAGTTCTTGAAAATCTCAAAATCCCTCATGAAGATTTTAAGGGCAAGATGGATTTTGCTTTAAAGAAAATATTTCAAGAGATTTTTCAGTGACTGATGATAAATAGTACTGATTATTAGCCCCCAAGTCTTTTATTACTAAAATAGAAAATTAATTAAATTCTAACTGCCTGTTAATTATCATGACACAAGGAAATTTTTATATAAAACTTGGAGATTTACCCCCCATAGCATGGATGCTTATAGTTGGAATTGCCTTAATGATTGTGGGAAAGCTCGTCGAGTTGAATTTTCTGTTTTGGTTGGGTGTGATAATACTTATTATTGTTGGTGTTGGATTAATTATTGGCATGTTACAGGATTTATTTAACTAATAACCCAACCACCCCAGCTCGCCTCCTCCCAGTCGGCTCGCCCACCCCACAAAATATATCTTACATAACAATTATGTTTTTAAAAGTAAATTAATTCTAGTTAAAATATGGGAAGAGAGCCTGGAAGAAAACAGGCATAATTAGAGTAGTTTTATAAATAATCTTAGTATATAAATTTATGATAAAGGCAATTATTTTTGATATAGGTGGAGTTATTTATGTTGGGAAACAAAAATCTAATCAATCTATGCAAGAAAAATTAGGTTTGGATAAAGATTCTTGGTTTAAAGCAACAAGGGAAGCATGGAATAATCTGGTTGTAGGAAAAATTAGCGAAAAAAAAGGTATTTCTCAAATGGCCAAAAATTTAGGGGTTAGTGAGAAGAGAGTAAGGGAACTATGGTTGCAAACATTCAAAGAAAGATTTGTATTAAATAAGCCAATATTAAAGATAATAAAAAAATTAAAAAAAGACTATAAATTAGCAATTCTGTCTGATCAATGGATAATGCCTTATAGAATTTTGATAACAAAAGAAATAAAAAAAATGTTTGAGGTAAAGGTATTTTCTCATCAAGTTAAGACAAAAAAACCAGAAATAAAAATATATAAGATAACTCTTAAAAAATTGGGATTGAAATCTGATGAATGTATTATTATAGATGATGTAAAGCATTATTTAGATTCAGCTAAGAAGTTAGGAATGAAAACAATTCTTTTTAAGAATAACAAACAATTAGTTAAAGATTTGAGGAAATTTGGAGTAAAGTTAGATTAAAAATCACCTCTTTCTCTCTACAACATCCCTAATTCTAAACGAAATTAAGAACATAATAAACATAAATCCTGCGAATATTAAGAAAATATATCTAAATGGAAGGAAAATTAATAATGTAGAAGCAATAATTTTCCCTATAAAATTATTTACATCCATTGTAGTATTATATGGCCCGTAAAATCTCAGTTCTTCTTTCCCCTTTAAAATATCAAAGAAATAGGCTTCAGTAGTAGGTTCTAACATTGCAAGTCCAATACTGGCCAATACAAGCAAACTCAAAATTATATACACATTACTGAAAAAGAAACATGAAACTGCAAAAATACATGGAATTAAAAATCCAATCTTAAACATCTTCTTAAAACCAATTTTTCCGGCAAGTTTGGCGAAAATAAATTCTAAAAATATTAATGGAACTGCAACTGCAAAAAGAAAATACCCAATCCACAATTCATGCAAATTATTCCTTATAATAAATAAAGGAATAAACAAATAAATTAATATCCACCACAAATTCACCCCACCCCCAAGAATATAAGCAAGCACCCTCTCTTTACTTTTGAAAAAATCAAAAAAATTCTTCACTAAACTTCCATCAGTTTTCTTCTTCACATTTTTATCTTTAATGCTAGATATTCTAAATACAAAGAAAGCTAAGAAAACAAATATTGCAGAAAGAGTGAATACAATATTTATGCCAAATTTCTCTGCAACATAACCAGCAATTAACGGCCCAATTACAAATGATAAATTGAAAAAAGTATACATTACCCCTTCATTTCTTGACAGCTGTTTTTTAGCTGAATAATCTTTTACAATTATGCCAAAACTTGTAGTTCTTAATGTATACATAATTGTGACAATAAAAGCCAGGATAATGAAAATGTAAAATTTAGTATTTATTGCAAAAAGCAAATATAATATTGCAATTGCAAGGAGAGAAAAGGAGTAGATTTTAGATTTGTCTGTTCTTTCAATTAGTGGAATAAAATAAAAATAAGAGATAAAAGAAACTAATGTAAGGAATGCAGAAACAAATCCTACGATTACTACACTATTTACAAAACTATCCATATAAACTGCCCAGATAGTGCTGATATATGCAGATGCTAATGCTACAATAAAACCAATTACTGCTAATTTTGCAATCCCAGTAAATACAAATATCCCCTTTTGCTTTCTAACTAATATTCCCACACAAAACTGATGTTTTAGAGATTTAAAATCCTTACTGCCTGATAAATCTGTCTTCCCAATTTCTTACATACTGTTCAGGGAGTTCTATTTTGTAACTAACTCCCGGACTTACTTGTTTTCTTTTAAATCTAAAATATAATCCTAAAATTAATCCCAAACCGAGCCCAGATAGGTGGGCGAGGTTTGCTATGTTGCTTGGCATGAATATTCCCATTAAGTCCCCTGCTGCCCACAAAATTGCAGCTAAAAATAGGGGCATTGGCATGGAAAATGCCCAGACAGTCATCCCAGGCCTGATTATTGTGAGTGCCCCTATTACACCAAAAACAGCTCCAGATGCACCTAATGCAGATTCATAGAAGTTTACTGAAATTAGATTTGCCAGAATTCCAGTTAATAAAAATACAAGTAAGAATTTCCTGCTTCCTATGAATTTTTCTAAAATTAACCCGAAGAGAATCAGAGCAAACATATTATATGCTAAGTGCATTATGCTTCCATGAAGAAAAATTGCAGATACAAATCTCCAGATTTGTATATATGACTGCTGATTTAGCACAAACATATCTGTAAACTGGGGAAATGAATACTGAATTATGAAAATTATTATGCAAATTAATGCGAGCCAGAGTGAGTAGAATTTATTTTGTTTCATAAAAATTACGGGTTTTATTCTGATTTAAATGTTTCTAGAAACAGGAGAATTTAAAAATCAAAAGAATTCTGTTAGCTTATGAGCTATTATGTAATTATTCGGGGGCCTCTTGGAATAGGCAAAACTACTGTATCAAAAATGTTAGCTGAAGCTCTTAATGCAGATTATATTTCAATTGATAAAGTTCTTGAAGAAAATAATTTAGATGAAGTAAGTGATGAAGAAGGATGCATTACAGCTCAGAATTTCATTAAAGGGAATGAAATAATTATTCCACAAGTTAGAGCAGAACTTGAATCTAAAAGAAAAGTAATCATAGATGGAAATTTCTACCATAGGGAACAGATTGACCATCTTACTAGCAGATTAGGCTATCCTCATTATGTATTTACATTAAAAGCTCAATTAGATGTTTGTATAGACAGAGACAAAAAAAGAGAAAAAAAATATGGAATGGAAGCTGCAATGGCAGTTCATGAACTTGTATCAAGATTTGATTATGGAACTATAATTGACACAGAAGGCAAAAATGCTACTCAAACAGTTAAAGAAATTTTATCTCATCTGCCAAAAGGTAAAGATTAAATCAAAATATTTAAATACCTAAATTTCTAGATAAAATCATGACAGCTAAAATTTGGAGTTGTCCCCATTGTGGGATGTAAGAATTTTTCTAGCTGTGGCTTTCTTAGTAATGTTTTTATATTATGTTTGAATAAATTAAATATTGGAATGGCGGATGTAGTACAACGGCTAGTACATTCGGTTGTGGTCCGAGAGACGAGAGTTCGACTCTCTCCTTCCGCCCTATTACCTTTACAAAAGGTAGGCCAAAGACAGCAGATTAAATCTGCTAAGGAAAAATGGAAACAGTGAAAGGATTTAGAGATTTATCAGGTGAAGAAGCTGAAATTAAAGAGAAAATTAAAGAAATCTTAGTGAGAAACTTTAAATTATATGGTTTTGAGCCAGTTGAAACCCCAATTATAGAAAATGAAAAATTTGTAAGAGGGGAGAATACAGGAGATGAAGCTGTATCTGATATTTTCAAATTGCAGGATAAAGGTAAAAGAAAACTTGCATTAAGGTATGAATTTACATTCCAGTTAAAGAGATTAGTAAAAGGAAAAAAACTTCCGTATAAAAGATATCAGGTAGGAGAGGTATTTAGGGATGAGCCAACAAAACCAGGAAGATTCAGGCAATTTACCCAATGTGACGCAGATATTGTAGGAAGCAGTGAAATTACTGCAGATGCAGAGATTTTAGCTTTAACATCCAGTATTTTCAAAGAATTAAAAATCCCAGTAGAAATACAAGTAAATAACAGGCAGTTACTTACTTCAATTATAGAAAGTTTGAAAGTAGTCAGAGATAAGAAGACAGAGTTAAAAGTTATGAGAGAAGTAGATAAATTAGAGAAAAGTAGAGATGAAGCTTACAGGAACTTGAAGAAATTAATCGGAGCTGAAGAGACTGATATGCTTCTTGAGTATTTTGACAAACCATTAAGCTTTTTCATTAAGCAGGGATTTGCAGGAGCTTCTGACATAGAACAATTAAAAAAATTGCTGAAAGTCTATAAAGTAAGAAGCAGATTTGTGCCAAGTTTAGCAAGAGGATTATCATATTATACTGGCAATGTTTTTGAGATTAAAAGTAAAGGAGCAGAGTTTACAATTACAGCTGGAGGAAGATATGAAGTAAATAATTTACCTGCTGTAGGTATTTCTTTTGGATTAGATAGAATTATAAAACTTGCAAAAATTGATGCAGATAAAGAGAAAGTATTAGTTATCTCTATTGGAGAAGATGAAAAAGCAGCTAAGTTAGCTGAAAAGTTGAGGGGTGGCGGGGTTGGGTGTAAGATTATGTATAAGAAGATAATTAAATCCTTAGAATATGCAAATTCTAAAAAAATTCCTTATGTAATTTTTGTAGGAAAAGAAGAAGCAAAGAAAAAGAAAGTAAAATTAAGGAATATGAAAACTGGAAAAGAAAGTTTAGTAAGTGAAAAAGAATTAATTAAGAAATTGCAGTAAACAAAAGTTTAAATATAGTATTCTTTTGCCATTTCTTAATGGTATTCGATAATATCGAGGACTTTAAAGATAATGCAAAAATTGCAATAATAGGCGGGGCAGGAAGAATGGGAAGATGGGGTTTAAATTATTTTGATCATGTCGGCTGTCAAAATCTACATTATTATGACATCAATACTGATTCCGCAGAAGAAATTGAAAGAGAGACTGGTGCACAGTTAGTGGTTGATAAAAGAAAAATGGTAAGTTTAGCTGATTTATTAATTGTCTCTGTCCTACCAAAGGATAAAAAATTAGACGCAGAGGGGGAGATATTAAAAGTAATTGATGAGGTTGGTCCTGAAGTAAGACCAGATGCAATTTTCGCAGACTTTTCTTCTGAAAAACAAGTAACATGTGAAAGAATGTCAAGATATTCAGCACATGCAATTGGCATACATCAAATGTTTAAAAATACAGTAGACCCAAGAGCAAGTTTAGAAGGTATGACTATTGGGATTCATCCACAAGTTTATGAGGGAAATGAACCTTACGTTAATCTGTTAAGTCAAATTTTTGGAGAAACAGGAGCTAGCACCCCCGTAATATCCCCACAAGAGCATGACCAGATCACTAAATTCAATCAAATGGTCCCTCACATTCTATTTGAACTATGCGGAAGAATGCAAAAAGCATATTGTAGGGCAACTGGTTTATCACCTACTCAACTTACTGCTTTAGATACTCCAAATTCAGCTTTGCTTAATATGCTTATGGGCAGGAGACTATTACAAAACCATGAACTATTGTGGTCTTTATTGAATAAGCAGGGAGCTGAAGGAATGTGGAATCTTGCTGATTCAACATTACAAGGACTTTTACAAACATTAAGAGAAGGCGATAAAAGACAATTTCTAGCTGATGTCAGGTCTACAGCAAGAAAATTTGGACAAGTAAGGACAATTATTGCGGGCGATGAAAGCGATAGAGTAGTGGGCTCATTAAAAAAATCTGGATACTATGAAGCAACTAAACAATTTTTAGAAGAAGAAATTTCCAGAAGATGTTATGCATTGGGAATTCGCAGTGGAAATAATAATAACAGGAATAAAAGGAGAGATTTTGAAGTAGTTATGGGACATACTGTTAGCTTATACCAAAGTATGATAACAAATTTTGAAGGGCAAAATTATACGGGAGCAGCTGATGCTGCTATATCTTTAAAAAGAAATATTCAACGTCAAGTATTAAAAAGCGGAAGAAGATTTAAAGAAGTTAGAACCAATACTGAGGAATATGGAGCCCTTATAAATGCCTTAGGTAATTTTATAGGTAGATGCCAAAATTTACAAAAAGTTAGATAACTTATTCCAAGATAGGTTCAGCAATAAATAAAAGTTCTTCTTTCATTTCTTTATCTACTAAAATTGGATAAAAATCTTTTTCTGCCTTCATAGGTTCATCTTTATAATACCCAATAATCTCCCCTTTTTTTATTTCTTTAAAACTTTTTAAATTTTGATTTGGAACAAAATTCTCTTTATCTCTAATATCAATTTTTCCTGTAATTTGATATTTTTCTGGTTTAGTTTTCTTATCTTCCCCTTTCACAATCCCTAAACCAATCAGAAGATTCATAGCTATTTCCTTAGCATTTTCTTTAGTTGTCTCTTCTGTATGTTGTCCGCATTCTACAGCTATTCTTAACTCATTACCTTTTTTTTCTAAACTAGAACCTTCTATTACTTTTCCTAAAACAACATATTTCCCAAGCCCCATTACTGATGCAAGCTTATAATGTTCTTCTGTATCTTCAGAAACTATTGCAAAAGGAGGAGTATCTTCACTTGATGAATGAAGGTCAAGTAAATAATCGCAATCTGCCATATAATTTGAAATATCATATGCTATTTGTTCTTCTAATTTTCCATCTTGCTTCCCTGGAAATACCCTATTAAGATTTATTTCAACAAATCTTTTATTTTCTTTATTAGCTTCTAAATTAGCTCTAATAAGATTTAGTGTACCCTTAATATTTCCTTCAGGAATTTTTTTAATATCCTCTACTGCTGATAATCCGCAAATTTCATTTCCATGAACAATACTTAAAATGCAAACTTTTGGTCTGCCACTACCCAGAATCTCTATTCTTTTCATGCTGCCGCCACCTCCACCACCCCAGCAATTCCTCTTTTTTGATATGCTTCTAAAATTCTATCCCCCGGATTTTTCTTCTCACTTAATCTCCTATCTAATGGTTCAAGATAAACTTCTTCTCCAAGACCTCTCCTTTCTAATCCGGTTCTTGCAACATCAACTAATCTTTCTGCAACTCCCAAAACTTTTTCATCTCTATATTTTCCTGCTAATCCATAATTGATGCATAATAATCTTGCTTTTCTCGCATCATCTGTTGAAAATCCTTCCAAAGCTTCTTCTAATTCATCTAAATTTTCTACTAATCCTAGTGCAACAGCTGGTACAACCATTTGCTCTTTAAGTGGCTGTTGAGAGCAGCACCTTAATTCAACTGTTCCATACTCTGCCTTAAGTCTAGCTTCATACCAGGAGAAACTATCTTGAGCAAAAACATCTATATTATCTGGTTTTAATGTACTAAGTCTTTGAGTTGGATTTAAAGCTGCTTTAACATCTTTTGTTTTATCGTAAACTTCTCTATTTACAGAACCAGGTAAAACAACTTGTATTTCTCCCCTTTCAAAACAATGTCTTAAACTATCATGCCCAACAATTTCAAAATATGAAACTCCTTCATCCCCAACTCTTGCAGTCATTACAGGTTCAAAACCTAACTGGCAGTTAACATAATCTTGCAAATCAGAGAACAATCTCTTTGGCACACCTTTCCTATAAGTGTCTTGAGGAACATTTACTACCCAATCCCAGAAAATTTGTCTTGCATCATTATATTTTACTCCCTGACCATTTAACCAAATTGGTGAATTTCCCATTAAAGCTATAATTGCCGGACTTGCAAGATTCAAAAGATTTGTTGCTCTAACTGCTTCCGGAGCATTCCTTAAACTTACATGAACTTGCTGAGCTGCATTTATTGTATGGAAATGAACATCAGTGCAACCATCATGAATCTCTTTTCTTTCTCTTGTCCAGAACCTCTGCTCTAATGTACTATATCTGCCCTTTTCAGCAACTAATTCTTTTGCTGGGGGAGAAACTGGCTGAATTCCATAACCTAGTAGTAAAAGATCATTTTCATCTAACTTCCTTGAAACATAAGAAAGTGTTTGATTTAACTCTGCATCAATCTGATGCAATGTTGTTCTTGGAATAAAATTTATTTCTAATGTGCCTGTTCCAAAGTCTGTTGAAACTTTAACTTTATCACCATTATGTTTCTGAGAAACCCCAACTAACTTTCCTGTTTGAAGATCCCAATCTGGTTCCCATCCATCTCTTACTAATGAAGAAAAAAACTCCCGCACATCTGTTCTGCCTGCAGATTTAAAATCACTTCTCCTGACAACTAAATATTCGCCTTCTGGCCCGATTGTCCTACTATCAGAATCCGTCATATTGGATGTATATAAATCACAAACATCATTTACTCTCATTTTAACAGAAGCTAAAAGAGATATCTAACTAAAAAAGAAGAAAAATTCAAAACTGGATCTTCTCATATCTCTCATGTATTTTTAATAAATCCTGTATTTTTAAACTTTATTGTTGCTTAAACCACTCTTCATAATTTCACTTGTAGTGTCAAAGAAGTTTGCAAGAGGATTATCAAATCCTGTTTCCTGAGCTATTTTTTCCTCTTCAACTAATTCTTTTGTCTCTTTTACAGCTTGCTCTTTAATATAATGACTATATAGCCAGACCCAAATTTCATTAAAATGCTCTTCCTGCTCAAGAAATAATTTATGCTGATTATCAAGATGGAGGCATGGGAGAAAGCAGGCAATCCTTTCTTCTTTATCTCCCCCTGCAATATCTGAATAACTTACCTTTGTTTTTTTCTTCTTAAATGCAGTAAGTATTTTTGAATATATTTTTCTAATCCTGTCTCTTACACTGATTTTAACTTTTGGCAATACAATCTCTGAATCTTTTTCCTGCTGAACTTTTACTACTTCTTTTTTTATCCTTCTATTTTCTGTTGAAATTGCTTTATTTAATGCAGACATTAACTCCTGCAATGAAACTTTTTTATATCTTGGGAGTGGGGTTTTGGGATATAATGCAGGTAATTCATTTTCATCTATTTCTATTTTCTCAAATGGCTTAGATTCTTCTTTTTTTCCAAATAAAATCTCATCCAAGCTCTTGATATACTTATGAATGAGAATTTCTGACTTTAATCTTAGCAATATTGATGCTGCTAACAGTACTTTGCTTGAAATAAAGAAATTTGCTTCTTCTAATTCTTTTATCTTTCCCAGATATTTATTTGAGAGTATGGCAAGGTCAATATTCCACGGGTCTAACTGCTCTGTATTTATTAAATCATAAATTATTGCCTGCCAGCTTAATTCCTTGCTTGTAAGTAACTCATATACCTCATTTTGCCCTATTTTCTCGCCTTCTTTTATCTGCTCCATAATATAGTTTCTAGCTTGATAAAACTTATAAAGCTTGTCTTTTACTTAGTAGGACACAGAATACATGGTGGGTAAAGAGTGTATTCATTGAAAAAGGGTAACATACCGAAAGGTTTATAAAGATGGAAAAACTGCATTAATTATCACCTCTTTTTACCCAGAAGAGGCGGTTCAGCATCTCTTTGTTTTGCTGGACATTGCCTCTTCCAGGGTTTTATGTTCATATTGTAATCTTATTAATTAATAAGAATCCTGTCTAAAATCAGGCACTGTTATGATTTGAGATTGCAATATAGTTATTTTATATTCTAAAATATAATAAAACTTAAAAACTATAAATCGCCCCTATTTCCATGTATTTTGATTTTTATTTGCAAGGAACTTCGAAGAATAAAGATGGCGAAATTATGTTGTGTTTATCTGAAGATGAATTGAGAGTGGTGGTGGAACATAATTTTAGAAAGACACGGGTTGTTAGAAATTTGGTCGAGAGGGCTGTTAGTTCTTTAACAGAACCACGGGCTGGGATTTTAACACCTTTACAATTGAGCGGATTTCTTCCAGAACTACAAGAAGAAAGAGAAGGAATGAATGAAAGAGTAGTATATCCTAATTCTAAGAGGAATCCCCAAATTCAAATTGATTTTTATCTAAACCAAATTTATTCTATTCTTGGGGGATATGCTGAAAAAGCATTAGCAGAAGAGAGGAATTGGTTGATAGTTCCAGATACTTTTGAAGTTTGGCCAGAACATATAGTTTCCCCACCATTTATTAGAGAACCAACTGTTTCAATGGGAGCAGCAAGTATTGTTGGAGCAACAATCACCCATGCTGATGTGAGATACAGAAGATTTGAAGGAACTGTGAGTTTTTTAGATCATATCGAAAGAAGTGGAGGGGATGATGGATGGATAGCTAAACCAATTCCCGAAAGAGCAAAAATTGGAACCAGAGGAGAAAAATATAAAGATCTACCTTTCTATGTAAGAGAGAAAGACATAAATATTTTAACAAATGGTTATCATTTTACTTTAATTGAAGGCTTGAATAGAGCAATGAGAGATTATGTTGTTGACACGATTAGAGAATTCAGCGAAGAAGTTAATAGACAAAGTGCATAAATAACAACAAGCATTTTTTTCACATCTTTATTAAATTATTCTTTTGTCTCAGATGTAAATTCAGTATAACTTCCAGACATAACTTCCATCTTTTCCAAATTCTCTTTTGACTATTTTTCTCTCAAAAAGTTCTTTCAAGTGGTGTGTAATTGTACAATGAGCATATTGTGTTAACATTGATATCTGTGTTGCAGTGAATCCACCACTTTTTAAAACATTTAATATTGTTTTATCTGTTATAATCTTACTTCTAGGATTTTTCTTTTTTCTCCTATCTAGAATGAACCTCAAATTATTTTCCTTAAATGAAAAGTTACATGTTGGAAACTTTTTACGCAACTTTTCACTATCATCAAAAAATTTCTTAAGACTTTTGTTGCTTAAAGTAAAATAATAGCATTTTGCTTTTTTATTTACTTTAATATTAGAACATTTGTAATTACAATTTAGTATTAATTCTCTTATTTGGGATAGAAGTGTGTTATTTGAGTTATATAGGCAGATGACATCTCTTATTTGTCCCTCATCAACTACAAAGGAAATTAAACAAGCAAGTTTATTTTGTTTGTTCCTCCCATTTAATATTTTTTGGGGGATAGTTGATCTGTAAGTTTTATACGATTCAATTGAATAATATTTTGATATGATATCTGTAATTACTTTTGGAAACTTAACCTGACATTTTCCTTGTGTAAAATATACTGATTTCTGAAATTTGCCAAAACAATTTTTCAATTTTCTAATAAAATTATCAAGAGCTTCCTTTCTCTTTTGTGTATAAGAAGGAGTATACTCTCCAGCAGAGCCATCTCCAAATAAATGTATGACAATGCTGTCCAATTCTGAGGTTACTTTAATTGGAAGAATTGGGGCATTTATTATCATACCCCTCCCCCCAGAACGATACGCAATAACTTTCTCATCCAATATTGTAAGTTTGTCATTGGCCAATTTTATTAATTTAATCCCCAACCATAAAGGCATGAATTTTGGATGTTTTTTCCCTGTTCTCTTATCTATTCTTGCCCCTTCTATCCAATATTTGACATCCCCCCCATTAAATTTCTTTTTGCTCTTTCTATTAATCCATAAAGATAATTCGTAATAGTTTTTACAGCCAAGTTTCCTCATACATTTTTTAAATAGTTCTCTTCTATATTTCTCGTCTAAAATAAAATATGTATTGTTAGGAAAATTGAAAAAATTTATAATGCCCATATAACTTTGAAGAATCCAATGTATATAAACTTTATTATTTACTCTTTTCCGCAACTTCTTCTTTCCTTGATTCTCCAATCTCCTCTTTATCAAAAGAAGTATAATGGCATTTGCCACAATATAACCTGTTCTTCCCTTTCATTAAGAATATTCCTGGCCCGCATCTTGGGCATGTTTTCTCTCTTACAACTTTATCACCTTCAATTTTATACTTTTTCCATCTCTGACTTGAAGGTTTATTTTTATGTGGTTTTTTTCCTCTTTTCTCTTTTTTCTTTGCCTTTTTTTCTTCTGGCTTCTTTTCTTCTTCAGTTTTTTTCTCTTCTGCCATATTTATTTGCTCTCCTTTTCTTCAGGTTTTGCTTCAGCTTTTTCCTCTTTCTTTTCTTGAGGCGGGATGGCTGGGGCTTCTTTTGCCTCTGGTTTAGTTTCTTGGGGTGGGGTGGCTGGGGTTTCTGTTGATTCTTTCTCCCCTTCTTTCTTTTCCACTTTCTTTGGCTCAAATTTCTCTTTATCTTCTTTTGTCTTATAAATAAAAGCTGAAACTCTGCAACTATGTGCACCAAACTGCCCTTTCACCTGCCTTAAAACAATAGCTTCTTTATCAGCTTTAAAATGTTCAGCTAGCATATTTTCAATCTGCTCATAACTTGGAGTTATATCTGATTCTACTAAAACCTTCACTTCTCTCCTATTAAAAAGGAAATTTTCTTTGTCTTCTATAATTTCAATTGCCATTCCAATTATTTTGATTTAATAGTATACAATCCTTTTTTACTTATCCCAACTTTTTTTGCAATCTCAGAATTCTCAGGATCAAAAACCATAATTTTACCTTTAATATCTTCTGCATACTCCTGACTGCCACATCCAGGACATTTGTCTCCTTCATATATTAAGTTGCAATTTTTGCATGCTCTTTGTGTGCTCATTTTTTCTTTTTCCCAGCTTTAGCTTCTTTCTCAGCAGCTTTTTCAGCTTGTTTTGCAGCTGCTTTCGCTTTTCTTTTTTCATCTTTAATCCAGTCTAATTTCCCTAATCCTGGCTGTCTCATTGTCAGCCCGATTTTTAATTCTCCCATCTTGCTGCTTAATGCAACAATTCTCGCAAGGCATAAATCATTTTTTTTCAAGCTTTTCTTGCTTGACTTACCAACTAAAGTATTTGATTTTGAAAATGAAACATAATCTTCCATTGTCTGGCTAATATGAATCATTCCTTGCATTACTCCTAAATTCATAAATGCCCCAAAATTTGTAATCTCATTTACTGCTCCGAATACTAGTTCTTGTAATTCAGGCTTCCATGTAAGCAATTTAAACTTGCTTTTATAAAAAGCAGCTCCATCTCCAGGAATTATTATTCCGTCTCCAACTTCAAAAACATCAACTATAGCTACAACTGCGCCAATTTCCTTGCTTATGTATCCAGTATATGTCTCTTTTAGCTGCTGTTTTACTGCATCTAAAGTTACAAGCCCGAATAATTTCGGCTCAACTCTTACATAATCTTCAATCTCAGTAAGATAGAACATTGTAGAATTTTAAAAGAAAATAGATTTTTAAAGCTTTTTATACAATCTCAAACCTCTTCTTAGCCCTAATAACTAAAATCTTCGCCTTATTTTTCAAACTCTTTTTCAGCTCTCTATCTAAAGTAGCCACCACCACCCCACCCCCTTTCTTCACATATTCTCTAATCCCTTCATCTACAAACTTCTTTTTCAGCTTAATTATTTTAAACTTATTTGCACGGATAATATCCAAAGCCAATATAGCTCTTTCTTTTTGCAAACCCCTGCTCTTCTCACTTAATCCTTTCAGCTCATTAATAACTTCTTCTGGAATTACTACCTTGCCAAACCTGCTCGCATCACTAAAATCAAGTTTCTCTTTAATACATGTAAGTATAAAATTCGTATCAAGCAAAATTTTCATATTTTATCTAAGATAAGCAAACTTTTAAATATTCTCCTGGCATTTTTCATTTATGCAAGAACCAGAAAATATCCTGCGAATTTTGCGTGGAACAAAAGAGGCAATTAGAGACGAAGATGTAGTAAAACTAAAAGATTTAAGCAATCAGACAATTCACTCTGCTTCTGTAGCCCAAGATACAAACAGCATACTAATCGCAGTAATAGTCTACTCATTAAGCAAAATTCTCGAAAGAACAAATTACAAACAATATCCCGAATATAAAAAATTCTTCAAACATCTCACAGCACATATTGACAAGGCAATTACAGCAGTAAAAGCTAACAATGAAATAAAACTTAGAGATGAACTAAATAATATACGAAAAGATATATCAAAACTTACTGGAAATTTCAAAAGACAGGTGCAAAATGTATTTCAAAGGGCAAAAATAAACAAAGCTTCACGTATCTATGAACATGGAATAAGTATGGAGAAAACTTCAAAACTTCTCGGAATTACAATATGGGAACTTGCAGAATATGCAGGGCAGACAGGAATAGGAGATGTAGATTTGGGAGTTACAATGCCTGCAAAACAGAGAGTAAAACTTGCCGTGGATTTTTTTAAAAAATGATTAGAAAAGCAACAAAAAAATCAAAGATTTTTGGTGCCCCAAAAACTAAAAGTTTTTGCGGTTTTCAATCATTCAAAATTTTAAAAGTAGAGAAAAATTTCAAATAAAATGAAAGTAATAATTTTTGATTCAGGAACATTGATTAATCTATCAATGAATGGCATGACATACCTATTAAAAGATTTAAAGAAAATTTTCCCTGGAAAATTTATCATTACTAGCAATGTAGAAAATGAAACAATAAAAAGACCATTACAAATAAAAAGATTCAGTTTGGGCGCATTAAAAATAAATGAACTGCTGATTGACAAAACAATTGAAATGCCATCTGCAATAGGCATAAAATTTGAAGAAATCAAAGAAAAAGCAAAAGAAATACTAAATAAAGTAAATAACTCGTATTTCGCAAGAGGGGAATATATGCATATAATTGATTATGGGGAAGCAAGCTGTCTAGCATTAAGTATTCTTTCCAGAGAAAAAGGGATAGATAATATAATTTCTATAGATGAAAGAACAACAAGGATGATTGTAGAAAATCCAGAAAATCTAAGGAAATTATTTGAAAAAAAACTGCATACAAATGTAAGATTAGAAAATGACTTCTCATTCCTAAAAGGCATAAGATTTATCCGGTCAGCAGAACTTGCATATATTGCTTTCAAAAAAGGATTTGTCAAGCTAAAAAATGGCAATGTACTTGATGCATTATTATATGCAACAAAATATAAGGGCTGCTCAATTTCAAGACAGGAAATTGAAGAAATGAAGAGAATCAAATAAGAAAGCTATTTAAATTACTTTTTTCTGAAGATATTATGGGTGCATAGTTCAATGTCTAGAATTGCCGGCTCCAGCGAACAAATTCCAAACGAACAGGATTGGGTTTGTGAGAAACCGGTAGATGGGGGTTAAATTCCCTCTGCACCCATTTTCCCAATAAATTTATAAATTAACATACATATAGATTAATATGGTAAAAAAAGGGGCAAAAAAAATAATAGCAAAGACTTCTAAAACTCCAAAAGTAAGCAGGGAAGCAGTAAAGCTAAATACAATTTTAGTAGAAAACTTTACAAACTTGCAAAAAGCAGTTACAAATCTCGCAGTAAAATTTGAATCTTTAAATGAACAGATTTCAAAACTATTGCAGTTATTTGAAATTTCAGCTAAAAGTTTTGCAGAGAAGTTATCTACATCAACTCCGGATATAGAAAAAGATAAAGAATTTCTTGATAAATTAAATAAACTGCTTGAACAGAATAAAGTTATAGCAAGGGGCTTGACTTTAATGGAAGAAAGAGTAAGAGAAAGATTGCAAGGTAGACCAGCACCTTCTTTTAGACAACCTTCTGCAGCAGGACAGACAGGTATGCAAAGTCAACAGAGAGAAAGTCTCAAAAGACCCCCATATTAAAATGGCAGTTCAGCATAAAGACAGAATCTTATTCTTAAAAGAATTTACTAAACACTTAATCATCAATTCAGTTCCAGAAGGAGAAATTAGACCTCCAGTTCAGCAGATGCCAGCCCCAAGAATGATTCCAGCCCCTCAAAAAGTTATGCCAGTTGCGCCTGCATTTAGAATGCAGCCAAAAATCCCGCAAGAATTTAAACCATCTCTTCAACCACAAATTAAACCAAAAACAGAAGAAATCCGACCTTCCCCAACTGCTCTTCCAGAAGAATTTAGTTTAGGAAAATTAGAGGCATTAACTAAAGATCCAAGAATTACAATGATTGAATGTCCCGGACCAGATAAGTTAGTTCTTGTAAGAGTTGCAGGAAGAGTTAATACTACTAAAATTTCTCTTTCACAAAAAGAAATCCAGCAGATTGTAGGAGAATTTTCAAAAGCTTCAAAAATACCTATTATATCTGGATTATTTAAAGCTGCAGTAGGGAATCTTACAATGACTGCTGTAATATCAGAATTTGTTGGTTCAAGATTTATCATAACTAAAATTACCCCAAGATTTGTTTTAGAACAGAGACCAATGGGATTACCTTCCAGATCTCAAGAACAACCAAGCTCTCCTAAACTTTCTCTTCCATAAATCTCTTCTGTACTTTTCTCTGAAATAAACCCCAACTATAATTAAAATTAAGATTAATAATAATAGCCATAAAATCCAGGCAATAATCTTAATCCACATTGATAAGCTTCTGAATCTTGGGCAGGGAGGGCAGTTTGGTCCTCCGCAGTCTTTTTCTTCTTCATCAAAATTCTTTACACCATCATAGCAGTATGCACAATAGCCAGTGAAATTTGATATCATAAATCCGATATCAATTTTATCTAAAGTTAGTAATTTAGTTTCTTTGATTCTTCC
>Ga0180437_10000708_pt1 | contig 61466 bp, 104 predicted proteins | sample SS_ome_4_FD_132410 | JGI IMG/M metagenome (GOLD analysis project Ga0180437, IMG submission 132410) | Hypersaline lake sediment archaeal communities from the Salton Sea, California, USA - SS_3_D_1 metaG | ecosystem: Environmental > Aquatic > Non-marine Saline and Alkaline > Hypersaline >...
GATGTAGAAGTACGACCCGGGCGCGATGTCCGTCTCGTAGCGCACGCTGACCCAGTCGATGCGCCCGTCGAACAACCGCTCTTCGCACATGAGGCGCGCGCTGCCGTACGGCATGCAGAGATGCGGTACGCCACCCGCCGCCTTGATGACCTCGACCTCCGCGCCAGCTGTCAGACCGAAGAACAGAACCGGCGCGCCTTTCTGCACCCCCTCGCACAACCGAAGCGCACGACACAGAGCGTTGTAGTAGTTGTAGCTCTCGACCTCGCGCCGCAGTAGCACGGTGCCGAGCTGAGACGAGACCTGCAGGAACGACGCGTCCGGGAGGTTGGCTAGGTCACCTCGCTCCTTCTTCAACGTGTCGGCGTCGTCCCACAATAGACAGATGGCAGCTTCCGGCATGCCGGTGTAGTCGCAGAGCCAGCGCTGCCGAGCGCGCGTTGCTTCGCGGCGCGTCGGGGGTGTGCTGAACTCGTACGTCAACGCTCTCACGCAGCCGACTCTCTCAGTGCCAGGTCCGTCAAGTCTACGTTCGCCATGTACTCTCTGTCGAAGGAAGCAACGATGTCCATCTCGCGCACGATGACGAGCGGGTCGCGCAACCCCTCAACGCTGATCTTCCCGACGTTGTAGGAGTTGTAGACAACCCCCTCGCCGACCTGCACCTCTGCATCCTTCTCGACGACGTTGTAGGGCACCCAGTAGCCTTCGCGGTTGAGGCGCGGCTGCATCTTGCCCGCCCACTTCCACTTCCATCGGTACTTCTTCCGGGCGCGCTTGACGACGAAGCGGCTCGTCGCGCGAAGCACGAGACCGCGAACGGCGTGGAGGTTCCCCACACTCTTCCGCTTCGTCGTGCCTGCAAGCGCGATGGGCTCACCGTGCGTACCGTCCGTCATCGTTTCTATCTCGACCTTCAGGACGAGGTAGTGACCGTTCCGCATGTGGAAGGAGCTGATCGGGCGCCCGTACTCTGTCTCAAGCGCCTGCAGCTCCTCCCACGTCATGCGCTGGACTGCCGCCCAGTCGCCCCCGTAGCCTTCGATCATGTCCGTCCTCTCCCCGTCGTAGCACTGCCTGCCAGAGCCGCTACGACAGATACGCGATGCACTCGTACGAAGTCTCTCGGTGCCGGTACCAGCTGAACCAGATGATCGAGTTCGCGATGCTCGTCGGCGAGAAGGGGTCCGCCTTGTTCGAGCGCTCGAAATCGATGCGCTTGGTACCGCCGCTGTCCGGCTTGAAGCCTCCATAGTCCGTGTACTCGAACCCGTGCTTGCTCATGACGCCGGTGACAGCCATCAAACCAGCGTTCGGAGACCTGAAGACGGTGTTGCCGTCAAGCCCTGCCTTCCGCAGTGCCGCATTGACGGTCTTCCGCTCCTTCGGCGTGAGCTTGCTCAGGTTGTCCTTCGCCTCGTGAAGCGCGACGACGTCGATGAACTTACCCACGAGCGCGTCTCCTCTCTACGTCCGCGTAGCACGCACGTACGACCGCTTCTGTCGGAGGCATGCCGACGACCTTCTCGTACATCTCGCGGAAGACCTTCGCGAAGTTCTCCTGCGTGGGCACGCGGTCGAACAACCTGCCGAGCGGGGCACCCGCGACGAGCGCCTCGATGTCCATCGCGCCTCGCGAATGCGAGCTGTAGTCGTGCTTCACGCACTCCGCTGCCATGTTCGGCACGGTCAGCCCCATCGGCGCGCCCTTCACGAGCTGCTCCACGTCCGCGTCATCGTGCTGCTGCGAGCTGTGGTCGCGATTCCACGCCGCTTTGCCGCCGAGCCCGTGCGTGTCCGGGTACGCGTGCTGGAAGTCGTGATGGTAGATGAGCGACGCGTAGCTCTCTCCGATGCCGACCTTCGTCCCGTGAAGGAAGTCGGGGATGGGATCGCCGAGCTGCGGTAGCGGCGCGAAGTGACCCGCGACGTGCTTCAGCTGCGGCTGGATGTTCCAGTTGTCATCGGCGTTCGCATCGCCCGGCTTCTGCGCAAGCCCTCCCTTGCTTGGAAGGAAGTCGAGCGGATCGGGAACTAGGTTGCCGTCCGCGTCGAGGTTGAAGTAGTAGTCGGCGTCCTTGACGCGCGACTCGATGAAGTAGTTCCGCTCGACAGGGAACCAACATTCCTCACCATCCGCCTCAACGACGGCGCAACCGCGCAGATAGCCTTGCACGCTGACCGTGGTGCCTTCATGGATGCGACCGACATCGCGGAACGGGTCGCGCTTGAGGAAGACATTCACGGAACGCGCGAGGATGCCGTCACCATCGATGAGCGGCGCGCCTTCCGCCTCCACGAAGCCAAGCCTCGTGAGAAGCGGACGGTGCGCGTCGAGCGCCATGTGCTCGCCGAGCTGCGGATGCTCCGACAGCACGGAGAAGAGTGACGCAGAGAGGTCGCGGTTCCCCTCGCGCAGGCGCAAGCGCGGTCCATCGTTGGTACGGTCGAGCCCGCGGACCCAGAGCGAATCCGTGCGGAGCTTCTGACCAGCGAGCAGCGCGGGGATGAGGCTCCCCGTCAGCACCTCGAACAGCGACCGCTGCGCCGCCTCGTGAAGCATCGCCGGAGCACGAAGACGGAAGCGATCGTCGATGGTGACGATGTCGCCCTCGGGCAGCTCCACCTGATGCAGATGACCCGACGTCTCTCGGAGCGTGCCCCGGAGGATCGTCTGCCCTGCCCGGAAGGCGATGACGTCGTTCATGTCACCTCCGTGGAAAGGGTCGGGCTGCGAACCAGCCCGACCCCGGAGCCTCATCGCTTACGAGAGCACGACGTTGTTGTTGATCGTGACCTCCCACGCAAGCGTACCGCCGATCGAGATGGCGGTCAGGAGGATGTTGTCGCGAGCGGCGCCAAAGGTCATGACCGTGTTGCCGGCGATGTTGATGGCAGAGGCAGCCGTGACGACGCGGTCACCACCACCATGCGTGTCGCAGTTGAGAAACAACTGCTGACCGAGGAACGTCGGGATGGCGAGCGTGTTCGTCTCACCACCTGCTCCGGTCACGATGGCGACGCTGCCGGACTTCGTGACCGGGATCGCCGCGCCGTCGGCAGCCGCGATGACGTTGTCGAGGCCCGTCGTATTGAGAGCCTGCTTCGCCTGCGTCACGTTCAGGTCCGCGAGCTTCGCCGTCGTCACCGACGCGTCCGCGAGATCGACGGTCTGGATGCCGCCGACGAGGTCGACCGACTCACCGCCGGTGACGCGGTTCACCGTGACCCACACGTTGCCGTAGACCGCCGCGGCCTGGATGGAGATCGCGTTCGGGAGCTTCCCGAAGCGCACGGCGTGCGTGCCCGTGCCGTTCAGCACGGTGCCGTCCATGCGGATGTCGTTCTCCGCGTTGGATCGGTTGAAGACGAGCAGCTGAACCTGCGGATCGCCTTCCCCATCGTTCGGGTTCTGCTTCGTGACGACGAGGTGGTACGTCTCCTGCCTGGAGGTCGATACGTCGATCTCCGCCGAGGTGACGTACTCCCCCTGGTTGAGGCGCTGCCGCGCGAGAACCGCTGTCGTTGCCATCTATCTTCACTCCCTCACAGAGGTTGCTGCTTTCCCGCCCGAGCTACAGGATGTCCCAGGCGATGGAGCCCTTCTTCTGCTTCGGCAGCGGTTCGTCCGGTTCGCCGTCTGCCGTCCTCAATGCCTTCTTCGTGTCCCGACGTATCCTGCGGCGGTCGCTCGCTGCCAGATCGCGCTTCGCGCCGGGAAAGTGCCTCCCTACACGCGACGTCTCGGGCGCCTTGCTCTTGTGACTCGCGCGACCGCCCTCAGAGACGAGGTCCGCCACATCAACGAAGGACGACTCGTTCGCGTCGTCCTTCTTCTTGCTCCCGCGCGCCTTCTCACCCCAAGGGGTCTTCCCCTGCTGCGCCCAGTATTGCCCCTTGGGGAGCCCTTTCTCTTCGATCGCGACAGACTCCGACATCGAACCGCTCAGTGCGCCTGTCGTCGATGTTGCACGCCACTTGAGCCGACGACCATCGTGGTCGATGAACTGCAGTGTCGCGCCGTGTCTCGTCATCCCAGCTGCAGCGAACGTGGTCGCATAGAACTCGAATGCGTGACCGACGCGGCGAACCTCGGAGACGTTGTTGAAACTGTCAATGAAGGCGAGTTTGCCCTTCCGATCCCGAGGCCAAGGCTTGTCCGAGTCAAGGTTGCCCTGGTAGATCGTGTTCAGTTCCGCGTTCTGCCACGCAGGAGATTGCGCGTCTCCCTTGTGCTTTGTGAACGGGATAACACCTTTCGCGAACTTGACCCCACGCGCCTCGTACCGCTCGCGCCCGAACTGCTTCGCCGCCTGACGCTGCAGTCCGGGTGCGTCTCGCTCCTCATCGCCTCCGCCGAAGCCGGCGTACGCGGCACGCTTCGCGAGCGCCGCGCCTTGCCGCTTCTCCTTCTCGGAAGCCTTGCGGCGCTCGTCCAGCTTCAGGACATCAGCGAACATGATGACCTCCGGTCAGTCCGAGTAGGGGCTCTCACCGGACGCGTCGAGAGCGCCGGCTCCCCAGCACTGCTGACAGCCCTTGCCGCCGACCGCACCGGAACCCTTGCAGGCGCTGCAAACCGTCGCGCCCTTCCCGTACTTCTTCGCCGCCTCCCGATCGGACTTGATGCCCGCTCCGCCCTTCGCCATGAAGACCGAGCCGCCCGGGTCAGCCTTCTCCGTGAACGTGCCGACCTCGTGCAGGTAACCCGCGAACGCCTTCCGCCACTCCGGCGTGCCGACCTGATACCCGCACGCCTCCAAGTAGCGGATGGCGTCCTGCTCGAACTTCTCCAGCTGGATCGACTCCTGCTGCTTCACGCCGTCGTCGCCGATGAAGCCGTCCTCGGTCGGGAGCGACTTGGCGGGCGACTCCTTCCCGGGCTGCTGCGCCTTCGGCTTCCACTCCGACTCGCGCACGTCGTCGAGCGCAGGGTTGTCCTTCGGGATCTTCCCTTCCTGCCCCTGGCTCCCCTCGCCGGGGTCTTCCGCCTGCGGCTTCCAGTCCTTCTCCGCGATGGTCGACTCGTCGAAGATCGGACCGGGACCGACGTCGAGGTCACCGCCGTCGTTCTTCTCGATCTTGTCGTAGTCGGGGGAGTTCTTCGCGACCTCGGTCTCGTTGCCGAGCTTCTTGTCGTCCTCGTCCAGATCGCTCTCGCTGACGTTGGACGTGTCGGCGGAGGTGTCGACACCCGACGGCATCGAGTTGCCGAACTTCTCCTTCGGGGTCGTGCCGACCTCCTCGCCGAGCAGATGCGCCTCGATGGCGCGCACTCGGTCGAGGTGCTCCTCCATGTATCCCTTGCCGGGCTTCTCCGCGGTGTCGCCGTGACCGTTCTGGTTCTGGCTGACACCCGAGTCAGCGTCACCCTTCGGCGTCGCGACGTCCGAGTTGTCGGGGAACGACCCGTGTGCCTTCATCCCGTCGTGGAGGCACGGGTCAGCCTCCTCCGTGATGATGTCGGTGTCGATCTCGAAATCCTCGGTGATGCGCCCCTCCGCCATCAGGCGGACGTAGCGACGAGCGCGCGACTCGTTCACCGAGATCGGATCGTGGTTCGTGTTCGCGAGCAGCCCGCGGAGCACATGGTAGTCCATGTCCCCCTTGTACTGCTCGAACAGCGGGGAGCGCTTCACCGCCGCGAGCGCGGCGATGTCAGACTCGTCGAGGAGCCCGCTCTGCACCGCTACGTCCTCGGTGCACTCCGTCTTGTGCGCCAGCGCACCCACAACCGCTTCACGCAGGTCGTCCATTCCATCCTCCTAGTCGAGAAGCAGCATGGGTCCGCTGCAGTGCCCTTCCTTCAACGGCGGCTGCCCCGCTGACGCCTTTCTCGTGACGCTCTCGTCCACCGGAGCCGTCCGGTGGAGGCTCGCGATGTCGCCCTTCTTGACGACACGCCCGTCACCGAGACGGTAGTCGCCGTTCTCCAGAACTTCCATGACGCCCTCGTTTACGACCTTACAGCAACGCTCATTTTACGAACGTCTATCACTGCTTAGGCTTGCGTCGATGTCTCTCAACGCACCAGTATAGACGGACGGGCCACACAACCTCAAGCTCACCATATCCCCATTACCCGAGATCGAGGTGCCCATTGTCGCAGGTACGACTCCGTCAGGATCGTCCCAACCGGGACCGGGCCGAAGAAGTACGCGGGTCGGCTGTGCCACGTGCTCGACTCGCGAGCTTCGATGGTTGCGGCGAGTGCTCCGGATACTGTCACCCACGTATGCCCGGCGTAGTCGTCCACCAGCTCGACCCGGAAGCCTTGCGCACGCAGCGCGGCGATGTCGGTCGTCTTCCCCGCACCCGGACGACAGTAGATGCTTCCGATGTAGTAGTCCGACCGCACGACTACGAACGGCGGTTCAACTGATCGCGCCCGCCCGTCGTACCCCCATCGCCCCGAGACGGTCTCAGTGTAGACCGTCGCCTTCGACAAGGTCGCGTCGACAGTTCCGGAGTAGCCCCACTGACCCGTAACGACAGCAGGAGGAAGGCCCGTCTCCACCTCGAACGAGAGGAGCATCGGCGGAACGCTCGTCTCGATGCCGAACGAGTACAACATCGGGACGACGCTGGTCTCGACCTCGAATGAGTAGATCCCAGGACCGCCATAATTCACGTCGAGGAACGATGCTGAGAACCCAGCCAGAGGCGTTGCTGCACCATCGACTGACAACGGCGCCGATCGAGGGTCCAGTGCGGACCCGTATGCCCCGTCACCGAGATAGATCCCATGTGACGTCCCGACATCTTGGGCGTGACGCTGGTTCTGCGTAACGTCTGGAGTCCACGTACGCCCTGTGGCACCTACGATACCACCCTGGATGACGATCTCGCGACCGGAGCCAGTATCGGCGCCTGGATCGACCGTGTTGCCGCTATTCAGAAGGTCAGCACGTGTCTTCCGCGGACCGAGCTGGGCAGCATCCTTGTACACCGCGGAGATCGCATTGACCTGCCCCGCCACCATCCCAGGAGACGTGACAGTGATCGTCCGGTTGCCCGGAAGAAGCGTGCTGATTATGCCGCTGGCGTTCTTTCGTCTGTAGAAGTGGAGACTGTAGCGAGGGGAGCCAACCGAAGGCGTGACCACATACCCGACTTCGTTCAGAGAGACGCCGTCGATGGTCAGGTCGGAGATGAATGACGTAGCCGTGTTGTTGAACGCGACAATGACGACAAGCAGACGCTCGTCGGGATTCGCGCCTGGACTGATCGTATGCGTCCAACTGAACGTGTCACCTGACGCGCCCAGCGACGCATAGGTAAGACTTTCGAGGACTGGCATGACAGTGCCCTATGCCTCGACGCCGTCAGTCCGGAAGGTCAACTCCACCTGCAGGTATCTACCATTGATCGCGGATAGAGCTTCCTCGAACTCGTGTACCACCCATGCAGGGGCACCTCCCGACCCGTCCTGATTGAACGGTGTGTCACTCACACGATAGCGGAGGTTCTTGCGGTTCGGAGCGCTGTCGGAGTTGTCGTAGTCAATCACCTCGGAGGGGTAGCTCTCAGAGAACGTCCCCATGAATCGTTTGATCTGCAGAGAGGCTCCCAGATCCCAGACTGGCGAGACAACAACACCCTCGCCTTCCATCCTAGTACCCGCGATAGCTACACCACCGCTTGTACGTGCCCACTTCGTACCAGCATCAGCAGCAGGAGATGCCTGCACGTCCCAGTCGCCGCTGTACTGCACAGCGCTGCAGAAGTTGATGACGCGCGTCCAAGGTCCGATTTGAGGCACGACTACGCCAGGGCCTACAACAGGTGACCCCGATCGGGGATAGAGAATGCCTAGAGTCGGATCCACAAGGAGAGGATCTACATCATCGTTGCTGCCCAGTTCGTAGCCGGCGAACGCAGCCTTGAAGTCCGCGAGTGTGCTGTAGGTGACGCCATTCACAATCGCGAAGGTTCCATACCCACAATTGTAATAATTATCGGCGTGATTCCCGGCGGTGCTTATGTTCTTGACTTGAAACAAGGTGCCAGGACACTCTCGGAAGATGCACCCCTGCACCTTGTAGAGATTACCGTTTGATGGTTGAGTAACCAGAGGGCTACCAGTCATATTGTAGAGCAAGGTGCGAACCAACGACACTCCACCATCCGTACCATTCTGAGTCAGTCTACCACAATCGGTTACAACACAATCCTCCATCGAGATAAAGGAGTTGGAAGCTCCGTTAGCCAGACTGGTTGTTATGTTGCTAATGCGGCAATTGAAGAGCCTCATGTTCGGGGAGTAAGACGAGCCATACCCCAGATACACAGCGTTCTTCAGGTGGAACCCGGTCATCGTAAGGACATGGTCCCAGCGAGCACCATAGAAGAGCCGAGAGTTGAACTCCCCATCCAGCACTACGTACCCATCAGCCTCAAAGACGTGATCGAATGTTGCTGCTACAGAAATATCGTTCTCTTGGTAGACCCCCGAGCCCACGATCAGCTTGTCTGACGACGATGCGAGAAGGGCAGCACCCGATTTGATAGATCGCTTCGCGTCCGTAGCTGGATCAGTCCCGCCGTTTGCATCGTCGCCGGACTTGTTGACGTAGTAAACGGTCACAGCTTACTCTCCTACGCAAGTACACACTGCGTCAGCTACCATCAGCAAGACAAAGAACCACAGCAACAGGTTCGCGACGCCCAGCCACCACCCGAAGCGTACGACCGTCCACGCTTCGCGACCGTCACGCTCAGATGTTGTCCACCGTCGGATTCGCTACGACCTCCAGCTTGTCACCGGGATCTTCAAGGTCAGCCGATGCAGACAGCTCCCCAACCCACACAAGCTCCCCACCGCCGGTTGCGACGAGGTAGAAACCGATGATGGTGTTGGAGGGCGCACCGCCAGCGTGCGTGAATGACATCGTCGCGGAAGCAACGGCATCCCCCGCGACGGTCCAGTCGCCGACGAGCATCGCCTGCGCGGCGTAGCCAGGGAAGTCTGCTTCGGTGAGGTCGCCGAGCGCCGTTGCCTCGGTCACCGTACCGCCCGCGACCGCAGTGAACAGATGCATCGTGAACGTCTCGGACAACCCCTTGAAGACGAGGTTGTTGAGGACCGGCTTCCCGGTGTTGACGAGGGTCATGTCTCCGGCTGCCACGGGGTACCTCCTCGGAAGGGCTTACCCCCGATCATAGCTGACCGCAGCAAGAGTGAAAAGGAAAGCCCGCCCCCACGTTAGGCGGGGGCGGGCAGAGAAGAGAGGAGCGAGATGACTACGCGGCGCTCAGACGAACCGCGGGCGCGCTATTGGACGCGCGAGCCCGACGGCGGAACGCCAGCTCCTGCTTGAGGAACCTGTTCTCCGCGATGGTGCGTGCGTACGCGTCCTGCAGCGTCTCCAGCTTCTGACGAAGCGTTTCGACCTCCTGGTGCAGCTTCTCCATGACAAGTCCTCCGAAACAGGTGCATTCTGTTCATAACGTACTGCACCAGTAGGGACTTGTCAAACACTCTTAGAAAAGAGAGTGCGCTACGCTGCGTCAGAGAGTTCCAACCCGTAAGCCGATGCTGTGCGGGAGATTACCTCCAGGTCGGTCGCATCCTTCGCCGTAGCCGTAAGTTCCACCCCATCAAGGTTCACATCGACGCGCATCGTCTTGAACCACTGGTTCGCATCAGCTGCTGTCCGCTCGTCGGGGAACCGCAAGAGGATGCTCTTCGGGCCGGTCGGGGTCTGCGGCTGTCCCGGCTGCTGCGGCGCACCGCCCGGCTGCTGCTCGTCTTCCTGCGCCTCGTCGCTCTCCGCCGGGTCCATCTCGTCGCTCGCCGGCTCGGGCATGTCGAGCTTCTTGCTCGCGCGCTGATCCGCCTGCGTCACCGTACCCGTCCGGTCGCGATCCGCGGGGTCGAACGCGCCGCCGTCGCCTTCGTCCTTCTCGTAGCTGTTCCCGGGCTTCTTCTCTGTTGCTGCGGGTGAGCCGCCGACAAGCGACCGCCCGCCCGATGACGCATCCTTGCTCCCCTTCTGGTTCGGGAACGCCTCAGAGAGCTTCCGCGTCGCGTACAGCGCTCTGATGACCTCTCTGACCGGCTTCGCTGTCACGCTCGTGTCGGTCCTCGTCTTCGACCCGCTAATCCACTTGCCGTATGCGCCTCTGCGCAGCTCGCTCCTCTCCGACGACTCGACCTTGCAGTCGATGAGCCCCATGTCCCACAACGCGCGCACGGTGCGCGCCGGAAGGTCTTCCCCACCGCAGACGACACCCGCCTCCCATTCACCGATCCCGCCGATGGCTCCCTTCAAACGCTTCCGGTTGTCCGCGAACTCGCGGATGATCCGCGTAAGCACCTTCTCCTGCGTCGGTGTAAGGTCGCTCCACCTCTTCGGCTTCCGCGCCTCCGTGACCTTCATCTCACCGCTCATGCGCTGGATGAGAGGCTCCGTCGTGCTGTAGAGCCCCTTCGCCTTCCACGCGTCCGCGACGGGCAACCACTTCGCCGCCGTGAACTTCGCGTTCGGCTTCGGCTCGCCCTCGACGTAGTCGAGGTAGCAGAAGACGATGCCGGGGCGACCGGGCATCTCGACGCTCTTGCCCGTCGGCTCCGCCGTGACGCCCATCTCCTCCCAAGCCTCGCGCGCGGCTGCAGCGTGCTCGTCGGCGTCGTCTGGAGAGATACCCCCGCCCGGGAGGCACCACGTGCCGGTGCGGTCATCGTCGGTCTCGCCTGCCTTGCCGATGAGCACCTCCGCCGGACCCTTCACGCGGTTCCTCACGACGATGGCGATGGCGGAGCGGTACTTCGCCCGCTTGCTCTCCATGAGCCACGCACCGCGGATGAACGCGAACACCTCTGCTTCCGTGACCATGTGAACAGCGAGCTGCGGTTCCTGGATACCAATTCCAAGAAGCTGACGCAGGGCGTCTCGCGCGTTTGCGACGTAGATGTGCGGGATCGGGTTCGGCTTCATCTGCGGCGTGAAGAAGTTGAGCTGCAGCGGCTTGTCAGGCGGGTTGTCCGCCCGCGCCGTCGGCGTCACGCTCGCGAACCCGATCTTCGGGTTCCTGAGCACCTTGAGCACGAACTTCGTCTTGTTCTTGAGCTTCGTGAGCAGACCCGCATCTTCGTTCACCCCGAGCGCGGCGTTGAAGCTGGAGCCTACGCCCGTGCTCGCCGTCGGCGCGACCGGCACATCCTCCGCGTCCGCCTTCGGGTTCACGGCCGGCACGGGGTTCGGACCGCCGATCGCCTCACTGAGCTTCTTGTACCCGACCTTCGCGAACTTGTGCGCCAGCGCCAGAAGCGGAACGATGTGCAGGTCTACTACGACCGCAGGCACTTGGGCGTTCGGTGCCTTCATACGCAGCGCGCCGAGTCGATGATGCCCGTCGAGCACGTAGTTGTCGGACGAGACGATCATCGGCTTGAGGAGCTGCTCCGTCCCCTTCGTCGCCATGTAGTCGAGCTTCGACTTGTTCAGCTCGTCCTGCGTCGGCTTGAGCTTGCTCGCTGGGATCGCCTTGTTCCTGACCTTGACGTCGTTCTTGCCAAGGTACGCGATGAACTCCGGGACGAGGTCCGAGCGGATCTGCGGCATCTTGGCGCGCGGCATGCCGAGCGAGCCCTTCACGCGCTCCCAGATGTCGTCAGCCGCCTCGTGTAGCTTGACGCCCTTCGCCTTCGGGTCCATCTCGATGGCAGCCTTGAAGCGCTGCATCATGTCGCGGTCGAGCGGCTTGTACGTCGCGTTCTGCATCAAGCCGGTGCCCTTCAGCACCCACGCCGTGAAAATCTCCGCGAAGTCTTCGCCTGCGTTGTTCTTCGCGTACGCGCTCGGGAAACTCGTCGCCCGCTGGAAGAACACTTTGTACGCTTCACGAGACTTGGGCGGAAGGAACGCAAAGTAGTAGTGGTGACCGATCTCGTGCGTGAAGACGACAGCCGTCTCCTGCTCGTGCATGCGGTACACCTCGTCTACGTACATCGAGATGGCACCGCGACCGATGGATGTCGGCGTGCTCGGGCGATAAGGCTTCGTGCCCTTCTTCGCGGGAAGCGACGCGACCGACGGCGCGTCAACACCGCCGTACTTGTACCCGCCTCCCATCGCTACTTCTTCGCCCGTCGTGTCTACCGTGACGGTGCGACCACCACGCGGACGCACCGCGACGCTCAGGCGCTTCACGAGGAACCCCAGACCCTTGCGCTTCAGTCCACGCGCCACGAGAGCGAGCACCTTCGCGAAGCGCTCCCAGACGTACTTCTCCAGCCCTGCATCGTTCGTGACGCGGAAACCTGCGACGTTGTCATTCCCACGAACGACGTCAGTCGCGAGCGCGAGCTTCTCTCCCCGCTTCGGATCACGCCCCAGTAGCCTCTGCGCGATCTCCTTCTGCATCGGCGTCTCGAAACCAGCCGTGGTAACGCCACCCTTCAAGAACTTGAACAGCGCGTCGATTGCGTTGAGGATGCTCTCCGCCTTCTTCTTCAAGTCCTCGTGTCGGCTGGTCACATCCGTGAGGTTGTCTTGCTGAGATGACAGGTACATCTGCGACAACTGCTTCTCAAGATGAGCATCGATCCGACTGTCATTCGGATCCTCGATACCCTTCGTCGCGCGAGCGAAGCCCTTCGGATCAGTAGAGCGCCAGTAGTCCCATGCACTCCGCCGGTGTGGTCCAGACTTCAACGCACCACGAGCGAAGTACGACGCAACCTCCGGACGGAGCATGTTCTTCGCGGACCGCAACTCCGTCAACGCAGCATTGAGCGCCTTGCGGAACGCCTCGAACAACTCACCGAACTGCGTCGCCTTCGCCGCGTAGAACGCTTCCGACGCAGTCGGCATCTTGTCATGCCACAGCATCAGCCCGGCGAACTTGTCGTGGATCGCCGTCTGCGCCTTCTTGCTCTTGTAATCGTCGTACCACCACGACACCGTCGGCAGGATAGGAACCTCGTGCGCGAGGAACGCGAACGATGACGGAGAGAACTCCATCAAGCGCATAGCGACCGACTCGTCTTCATCCGCAGTAGCGACGACACCGCGCCCCTTCGTGAACAGAGGCTTCAGCTCCCGCTTCCACTCCGCACGCACCTTGTTGAAGAACGTCGTCGAGAGTGCTGCCCGTTCCGCGAGCGGCTCCGACGTCGGCACGGGCGCCTTCGTGCGCGGGTCGATGAGCATGTCCTCATCGGTGACGTCGTCGACCATCAGCGTGCCGACGCCCTCAACCGCCTCGACAACCGCCTGCCGTACGCTCGGGATGCTCACCTCGTCGAGCGGAACGTCGATGACCGTCGGCTGCACGGCAAGGTGCGACGGCGCGTAACGGAAGCGCGCGACGTCTCCCTCGGTCATCGCGTACGTCAGCCCCGGGAAACCGACGCCCTCTGCAACGCTCTGCATGCACGCGTTGAACGCCTGCCGCTCCTCCAGCGGGATGCCCGGCGACGGGTCAGCAGTGCGACGCGGGAGACGCCGCTTCAGGCTCGGGTAGCCCGCCTGACCTGTGAGCCGACACCCGCAGTTCGGGCACGTCTGCGGGTAGCGACCTACGTACTTCGGGATGCCGTGCGCGCAGTCGGTGCACGTGTGCCACGGCGCCTTCGTAGGTGTGGCTGTGTCCATCGTCGCCTCCGAGAGCTTCAGGCGGGAACCGAGCACACGACGCAGAAGAGATTTCACGAGAGGATGAACTGCATGCGAGCCGAAAGAGACGATCCCCATAAGCGCCTCGCAGAACGCCTCTTCTGGATTCTTCGCGCTGTATGCTGTCACGGGGTGCGCCGGGACGCGGATGGACGTCGTACCACTCCGCAACAACGACTCAAGATCGCCCTTCCGGTGCGCTTGAGGCTTCGCCCACCCAGCCAAGATCGCCGTCAACTGAAGTGATAGGGTCGGATCGGACTTCTTGACCTTGTCGCTGTACCCGAGCAACGACAGCTCGTCATCGGGCCACTCGTCCAAGAGCTTGCGAATGTTCAGGTCAACACTGTCTGAACGAACGGCGGCGTTCCATGCCTCTTGTGCCTCTCGCCCAAGCTGTTTGAATAGGTGATGACCCATCTCATGCACGTACACCTTGGAAACCGCGCGCGGGGAGCGTAGGTACCTCGACATGTCAACGTACGTGGTGCCAGGTCGGCGACGGTTGTACCGACCTCCCGTGTCAATGTCGAGGTCACGAACAGCGACCGGAAGTCTGTACTGCCACGCCCACGGGAGCGTACGCTTGAGACGTTCGGCAGCGTCCTTCATACCAGACATGAACGCCTTCGGATAGAGGAGAGGCTCACCGAGCACCCGAACATTGATACCAGCGACCTCGAACTTCTCCTCTGACTGACCGACAACAGCGGTTCTGCCCTGCCCGATCTTCTGAAAGTGTCGGGATGCTGACTCCAGATCAGACCACATCTTACGAGCAGCTCTGTCAGCGCGCTTCCGCCATCGAACTGCGTCGGTATTCTTCGCTCCCGGGCGAGTCGTCGCGCTCCACTTGTACCAGTCGGGCATCGTGCTCGTCAGCTCGTACTCGAACGTGTACACCGCTTTGTTGACGAGCGAGGTGACGTACTCGATGTCATGGTCTGACGCACCGAGCTTGTACAACGCGGTTTTCGTGGGGTTTCGGTCGTCGCCGCCGCCCCAGTCACCTACGAAGACCTTCATCACGTGGAGCGCAAAGGTACGAACACCCGCCTTGAAGTTTTCGTACGCGCGCGCAGATGTGACGCGGTCGAGGTTCCGCATCAGCAGTAGGTAGTCCTTACGGAGCTTCCGCACCGCCGAGCTGTCGAAGACCACCTGCTTCTCGGTCAGCTCGGGCATCGTGCTACCCCCGGATGCCGGTCATGCGCTCGACGAGCAGCTCCCCAACCCGCTTCGACTCCGCCGCCTCGTTCTTCTTCCCACCCGTCATCGACTTGAAGATCGTCGTGACGATGCTGTAGAACCGATCCTTGTCCTTTCCCTCCAACCCCGGATACTGCTCGTGGGCTGCCGCCTTCGCGCGCTTCCACTCGCCTTCCTGACCAGGTTTGACGAGTCCCGCCGGCTCCGTCAGCTCGACGCCGGTGCGGTCGCCGGTCGTGCTCTCGCCCGCCTTCACCTTCCGGACGTCCTTGTGCCGCGGGTCGGAGCGCACGAGCTTCTGCGCCTCGCGCCCGGTCTTCTCCGCGTCGTGACGCTTCGGCGCCTTCGCGGCGCTCTTCTCCTTCTCGACCTGCGCGAGCGCCTTCGCGTACTCGTCGTTCGCGATGTTCAGGCGGACCTTCTTCCGCGGCGCCGGCTGCTGCCCGCCACCCTTCGACGCGAACTTGCCTCCCTTGTCGCGCTTCCACTTCCCGAAGAACTCATCGAGGGGCTGACCAGCCGCCTCCCCGAGCACCTTACCGCCGAGCTGAGAGAGGCGGCCGACGCGGTCCGGAACCTGCGCGGGATCGACTACGACCGCGCCCTTCATCCTGCGCGCGAAGTCGCGAGCGACGCTCGGGTCATAGAACATCTGCTCGTAGATGTAGCCGGTGGCGTCCTTGCGATAGACGACGTACATCGAGGTCTTCTCGATCATCCCCGCGTCGGCGGCGACCGCTTCCTTCAGGCTCGCGAGGTACGCCTTGCCGACGGGGTTCTGCACGGGCTTCTTGAGCCAACGCGCTGTCCACTTGCGGGAGATGTCGAACGCCTTCTTGATCCGCATCTTGTTGCGCGTCGCCGGGTCATGACCCGTCGTCGCGCGCTGCTGCGCCTTGCGTCCCTTCACGTCACGCATCATCGTCGCGCCGCTACGAACGCGAGCTGCCTCCGGGAGACCCTTCTTCCCGCCCTTCGGTGCTTCCTCCATACCAGGAATGTCTTCGTTGCGAACGATGAGGAAGTTGCCCGGACCGAAGATAGAACGCAGCTGAGGGACCGCCGCGTTCACCTCGTCGTGGATCTCGGTGACCTTCTCCGCGCCGAGCGTTCGCTTGCGCTTCTTGTCGCGCTTGATCGCTGTCGGCGTCTTGACCCGGACGAACATCATCCCGCAGTCGTAACCGTGCGCCGTCAGCAGCTTGTGTAGCTTCTTGATGGTCTCGACGTTGCCACCCGTCACGTCGAAGACAAGCCCGCGACGCTGCGCGATGACCATCTCGTACTTGGATTTGTACTTCTTCTTCGCGTAGGGGCGAAGCTCCTTCTGAACGAATGGCTTCATCAGCTCGACACCGAGGTCGAGCTTGGCACCACGACGCGAGTAACCCTTCCCGGTGATGTCGCCCGCCGCGCCGCGCGCTGTACGCTTCTGCTGCAGAAGCTCGCGGGTTAGCGGACTATCCGCGAGACGCTCCAGCGTGTCGTCCATGTTGAGGGTGATGAGACCGAGACCGCCGACGGTGTTCTTCAGGACAAAGCCCTTGCCGGAGCCCGACCCGCCGCCCGAGAAAATCGCCTTGCAGCGGAACTGCTCCGCTCGCGTGCCCTCCGCAAGATCCGCGAAGTCATCCTCGACAAGAGCATCGAGCACCTCTCGGGTGTCGAACCCCTCGTCCACGTGCGTCGGCGTAGCCGACCCGGTACGTTCGAGCAGAGCGTCGATGTCTTCCTGACGCATGCGAAGAAGCCCTCCTGAGTGGCTGGTCTTTACGCCGTAGCGTACCACGCAGAAGGGCTTCGGTCTATCGTACCGGACCTGAACACCTACCGGTTCTTACGGTCCTCGTGGTCGATCAGCTCCTCTTCATACGGAGAGTTCGGCAGCTTCTCCGCTTCTCTCACGTAGTGCGCTACTCGCTCCTCGAACCCAGGAGGATGCTCACGGTCCGGGGGTCCGAAGTACGACTCATCCGCCAGCTCAGCTGCAAGCTCCGCCGCCTCTTCAGCTACCGAAGGCTCTCTCGCCCTTTCCTCAGGCTCTTCGTTGCTACCACCCATGACCCACCTCCTCACACTGCGGCGGGTGCCGCCTCAGGCACCCGCCCAACCGTCTTTGCCCACTCGGCAGCGAAAACCGCCCGCCACGAACCGCGCGCTGCGACTTCCGCCCGCGCCCTCTCAGCAGCATAGCGCACGGCGGCGACCAGCACGAACACCTGCGCAGCGACTCCGCCCTGCACCTCGACGCGGTAGCTCGTCTCAACGAGGACCGAGACAAAGGCGACAACCGCAAAGACCACTGCGCGCTTCATGACTCACCTCCGTGACCCGCTTACCCGCTCCACCTATATTGTACGATGGTGGGACACGAAATCAAGTAGAAAACCGGAATCACCCGTCCGTCATGATCTCCCAATGCAGACGCATGCGGTCGAGCGCGTTCACCGTCCCGCGCGGGGGCTTGCGCTCGAACCACTCACCCCAATCGAAGCACCCGAACACGAGGTCGTCCCCGAGCTGATGACGCTCCGAGGTGTCGAGCCCGTCCCACAGTCGCTTGGCAACTCGCTCTGCTGTCTCTCGTTCCTTACGCCCTAACATTTCCTTACCTCACACGGCGACCGGGGCGGCAGCCCCGTAGTTCGCCACGCACATTGCGTAGAAGGACGCCAACACCGGGGCGACCGGCGGCGGACCCGCCGCTATCGCAGTTCTCGCCCTCGCGACCTCCGCGTCCACGTAAGCCGCCGTCGCTCTCTTCGCCGCCGCTCTCTTGTGGTACGCGACCATTGCGGACGGCAGCGGGCTGTAAGCCTTGGAGACGTTGCCCGCCGAATCCGTGAAGGTCACGACCTTGGGAACGACCTCCCAACCCGTCAATGGTGTCTTGGAAGCCATTTCGCCCTCCGGTCAGCTCACTCGCTCCACCTAAATACTACGATGTTCGGGACACGAAATCAAGTACAAAAAGAAGCGCCCCGAGCTGTGAAGCCCGGGGCGCCGGAGCGAGGAGCCGCTCACGCAGCGGCGCTCGTGACCTTGCAGCGGGTGACGACCGTCTGCTTCTTGCCGTTGTAGCTGTCGAGCTTCTTGACGCGCCCGGTCAGCTCGACCTCGTCGCCCTCGTTGAAGTCGATCGAGGAACCGGACTTCCACCAGACGAGGAGCCCGCCGTCGGCGGTCGCGACCTCGACGCGGGTCGTCAGCCCGTAGTAGCCCTCGTGACCCGCCTGACGGAGGAGCGTGCCCTTCCAGGTCTTCCGCTCGCCCTTCGCGCCGACGTAGACGGTGCCGACCGCGCCGCCCGCCTTCCGCTCAGCCGCCTTCGCGAGCTGACGCTTCCAGGCGTAGGGGGCGGAGACGACGAGCCCGAAGGTCCGGTCGGCGACGTAGTCCCGGCTGAACGCCGCAGCGAGGTTCAGCGCGTAGTCGTTGGTTCCCGCGTTGCCCTCGCGGACCCAGGTGACGACCTCAGCGGCTTCCGCGGCGAGCTTCTCCGCCTTCGCTTCGTAGCGGCGGAGGGTCTCGCGGAACGCCCGGCGCACCTCAGGGTTCGCCTGCGGACCGGGCGGGTTGAGGAGACCGTGAACGGCGTTGACGGTCGAGCCGTCCGGATGCCCCTTCGGGCGGTAACCGCCGTCCTCAGCGACGACGAAGAGCGCGAGCGAGAGCACGTGCTCCAGTTCGAGCACCTCTTCGTAGCGCCCGTAGCCGTCGGTCTCGGGGTCGCGGTCGCGGAAGGTGAAGGCGACGTATTCGAGCACCTTCGTGGAGTTCTTGAGGGACGGAACGTACTCCGCCGCGCACTCGGTCCCGAAGGTGAGCACCTTACCGGTCGCCTCTTCGACGACGAGGAGGACCGTCTTCCGGCGGCGCTTCGTGCCGCAGCCGTCGCAGCGGAGGTTACCCTCGCGGTACGGCGCGGAGGAGAGCCCCGCTTCCTCACCAGCCGGGAGGATGGTCACGACGCGGGCGTCGCCCGAGTTGACGTCCTCGTTGAAAGCCGTCTGCACGATCCCGCCGAGCCGGTACCCTTCGCGGCACAGGTTCTCAGCGGGAACGCTCAGCGTGACCTTGTAGACGCGGACCTTGCGACCCGGCGCGCCGGGGGCGTCCTTGAAGGACTCCTCAACCGACTCGACAGTCGGCGCGTCCTCCGGGCGACCCGCCTTCGCGGCAGCCTTCGCAAAGCGCTTGACGCGCTTCTCGACCTCCGCGACGTCGGCAGCCGACAGGTTCTTTCGTGTTACCAGCACCGCTTTCGCCTCCGTGGTTGACTCACTCGCTCCGTTAGTATAGTACGATGAAAGGGACACGGAATCAAGTAGAAAATCGAGATGACCACGATTCGAGCGTTGTGCGCCCTAAAGCGCTACGTTGCCACTACATGCGGATAACATCCGAAGGAGACCGGTGATGACAACCCCCGCGCCGACGAGGATGAGAATCGGCACGACGAGCGCCAGGATGACGGACGCAAGCGAAGCGCGGGGGCGACGTTGCGGGAAGTGCTTCTCTGCCATCTCCTGATGGAACTCCTCAACCGCTTCCGCCGCCTCGTCGCACCACACGTTGCCGCTCATCAGCGCGATCTTGAGGCGTTGCGTGCGGTCGTCTGGATGCTCCCGCTGACGCAGCATCATCGATGCGCCCGCCGCTGGTCAGTCACCGCCACGACGACGAGCATCGACATCGTACCCGTCGCCGCAGCGAGAATCGTCGCAACTACCGCAATCATCACTTCTTGCCTTGCCCCGCGAAGTGTCGTTTCACGCGGAGGACCGCAAACGGACCACGCGGGATGAACTCCATGTTCGCCAGCGCGCGGATCACGTCGTACGGATCCAGCGTCTGACCCTTGCTCTTCTTCTCCGCCTCGCGTAGCGACGCGCGCTCGCGATCGTTGAGGGGAGCGACCAGCACGTCGCCCATGCCCGTCTCTTGCACGCGAAGGCGCGTCTTCCTGTCCACCTCGACCGTCGACCCATCCTCGAACAAGTGCCCGCGAGAGGTACCGTCCTGACGCTCTGCAAGCGTCGAGATGATGTCGGCGAACTCCCGATCGGAGCAGTCGCGCGCGATCGGAGACCACGACTCCCCGAGCAACACTGAACCGACGTCGAGATGAATGTCGGGAGACCGCCAGACCTCCGGAGCCGCGCCGCCGACGTGCGCCGGTCCGATCGCACCTTCCGACACGCCCATACGCCGCGCCCCGACCTTCGACAGCGCGTCTTTCGAGTCATCCCCGACGACCCATCCCTCCGAGCCGTCATCGATGTAGACGTGCACGGGCGACCAGGCTGAGCCGAGCCGGTCCGCTATCCTCTGCGCGGATGTCGGCGATTTGAACAGCGCAACCTGCCGCGCCGTCTCCGCTCCCATCGGGCGATGCTTCAAGAGCCCGACGCGCGCCCCACCCATCGTGACGTTCGCGTCCTCGTCGAGCGCGATCGTCCCCTGCGTGAGCACGTCGCGCATCTCCGCGAGTAAACCGTCCGGCGTGTCTGGCGCCGCCGTCACCTGCACGGGCGCCGGGACCGTCCACTCAAAGAAGAACCGGCGTGGTCCCGCCATCGACACGTGGATACGCTGCGGAGCCGTACCGACGCCCTCCGACAAGCTGAGCGGTGCGCGTAGGCTGTTGAGGATGCTCGCGTACGCGTGATCCTCAATGACCTCTCCACGCCGCTCGCGTTCGATCAGGCGGTAGAGTGCCGGCACGACACGATCGTCGAACGGTACGCGACGCGGGGAGACGTCGTACACCTCACTCATCGCGCGGTACACGCGATCCACGAGCTGGCTGTTCGTCGTCTCTTCCGTGATGTCCCACTTGCAGATCACGTCGCCGTTCGCGTCTGCGAAGAACACCGACTCCCCGATGGGGATGACGCGAGCGAAGCCAAACGCGTCACTCGGGCGCCCGTTCGACTTCCACTCCGTGAACACCGAGATGGTCGGCGGGCGTCCGGGGGCGACGACGCCAAGCTCTGCGCGAGCGTCAGCGACGTCGGTGTAGCGACGAATCGCCTCCGCGATGGTCTGCGCCGCGAGCTGGAAGCTCTCTTCGACGTCCTCCTGCGCCTCGACGATGGCGTAGCGTAGCGCGTCGACCGCCGCGTAGTTCTCCATGAACTTGACGCCGGTCTGCTTCTGCAGCTTCGCCAGCATCTTCCGACCGATCTCCACGCCCGCATGGAACGCGAAGACGATGGTCTTCGCCGCCTTCTGCAGGATCTTGTGCGAGCCGCGCTGACGAACGATCTCCCATCCCGCCTTGAGGATCTTCTTCAGCACCTTCGACGCCTTCATCGCGCCGGGCAGCCCGCGCTCGTCAAGCGCGTCCTCGTCGAGGTGCTCCGCGCCCGGACCGAAGTAGTCGGGATCGCGAAGGTACCAGCGCTCCCCAAGCCCGCAACGCTTGAGCTTGCGGTAGTAGTGCGGATCTTCCGCGAGATGCTCCAGCGCGATGCGCTCCGCGACCTTCGGGTCGTCGGTGTGCTCCATCTCCTCCTTCGTGCCCATCGCCAGTTCGGCGGGGTCGACCTTCGACTTGTCGGCCGGCTTCACCTTCTCGGTCAGCTCATAACCGAAGCCCTTCGCCCACGCCTTGTAGACAGACGGATGGATGTAGCTCTGCCGCGCAACGGTGTGCGTGTTGTTGATCTTCTCCGCGACGACCTTCGACGACTCGCGCAGCACCTTCGCGACGACCTTCGCCGCCTGCTTCGGGTTGTCCGGCAGCGGGGGCGGAGGCGGCGAGAACTTGCGGATTGCCGCACGCGCCGCCTTCGTCGCGATGACGGTGCGGAAGTCCTTGAGCTTGAAGCCTACCTGACCCGCGGTCGCTTTCGCCGCGTTGTACGCTGCGGGGGAGAACATCGGTCCCTTGCCCGCACGCTGCGCGTACTGCATCAGCGCCTGACCGATCGCCGGGTCTTTGATGGTCGTGACGTTCTTCTTCCCCGACTTGCCGACGAACGCGAGCTTGACGCCGCCCTTCAGCTGCTTCACGTGCGCACCGTGCAGCGTCGAGATGCCGTAGTGCTTGTGCCGCTTCGCCGACGTGGAGTTGCCAGGACGCAGCCCCGTCTCCGCGATGACCGCTGCGATGAGTGCACCCTCGTGCTCGGGCGTGCCGGGCTTCGTCGTCTGCAGCGCCTTCGTGACCGACTGCTTCGCGTCCTGGAAGCGTGGTTCGAGTGTCTTGATGCGTTCCCACTTCGCCGCTGCGTTGCGACGATGGAACTCCGCCGTGTACGCCTGCTGCAGCTTGCCCGCACGATCACGCCACGACGCGACAGCGCGCGTGTGGATGTCGTCACCCTGTACGTTGACCTTCAGGTCGGTCGAGTCGACGGGCGGCAGCTTCGTGATGCCCATCTTCTGCATCCACTGAAGCGTCTCGGGCTTCAGCTGCGACCCAGGCGGGGCGAGCTTCGGCTTCGCACCCTTCGCGACCTTCTTGACCTTCGCCTTCGCGACGCGCTTCTTCGCGACGCGCTTCTTCGCGACCGGCTTGCCCTCTGCGGGCGGCTCTGCTACCGCCGTCCCCGTCTCCGCGTCAGGCTTGCCACTCGCACCCGGCTTCTTCGCTCCGCCCTTCGGTCGGAACTCCCCTGTACCGTGACGGGGATGCTCCTCTTCCTTGAACCGCGGCGGGACAGCCTCCTGCACGGGAGCGGGCTGCTGCTGTGGCTGCTGCTCGGGAGCAGGCTCGGTCGGCTGCTGCTCCTGCTCGGGGGCGGGAGCGGGCGCGCCTCCCGCTTCCTCCTGCTCTAGCTCCGCCCACGCCTGTTGCAGCTCGCGCGGGATGGGGTACCACTCGACATCGAGACTCCCCTCGTCGTCGTAGTCGTCACACTCCAGCGCGGCGGGCGTCATCTGCGGTTGCAGACCCGGCTTCGCCTGCGCGGGCTGCTGCTGCTGCTGCTGCTGCTGCTGCTGCTGCTGCGGCTCCAATGCCTCCCCGATGGACGGCTCCCCGCGCAGCTTGCGACCAGGCTTCCGCTTCGCCTTGATCTTCATCGCCGCCTTGACGTCGTTCCCGGGAGCGGGCGTTGATGGGGGCGAGCCGAGCTGTTCGTCTTCGTCGGGCTCCTCTCCGAGCGTGCCCTTGTCGATCTCGCGCTTGAGGTACTGCGCAAGCTCCGGGTCGATCTTCCCCGTCGCCGCGTCCGCTCCCTGCTGCATGATGCCCGGGTCGCCGTCGTCCGGGGCGATCATCTGCGCAAGCTCCTCCGGAGACTGCGGTAGCTCCTCCTTCGGAACCGTACCCCCGAGGTCTGTCTTGACCTGATCGTACGCGCGCTTCAGGCGGTCGGTGTCCCAGTCGCGCGGCTGCTGACCGAGAGCACGCTCCGCTGCGTCTGCCTCGTCCTCAGCTTCGTCGGCTTCTTCCTCCGCGTCTTCCTCTTCTTCCTCCGCGCGGGCGACGTCCTGCTCCGCGTCCTGCTTCTCCGCGTCGGTCGCGTTCGGGTCCGCCTCGACCTCTTCCGCTTCCTGCTCTTCCTCTTCGGCGCGGTCCTCAGCGGCTTCCGCTTCTCCCTCTTCCTCAGCGGCATCCGCCTGCGCTTGATCGACGCCCTCCTCGGATGGTGCCTCTTCGCCCTCCGGCTCCCCCTCCGTGGGGGCTTCGGCGGGCGCCTCTTCGGTGGGTTCCGCTTCCGGCTCTGCTGCAGGCTCCTCCGCGGGAGCTTCCGCCGGTTCCGCTTCGGGCTCTGCCGATGGTTCCGCCTGCGGCTCCTCTGTCGCGCCGGGCTCTACCTCCGCGGGAGCTTGCTCACCCTCTTCTCCGGCGCCGGTCTCGGGCGGGGCTTCCTCTTCCCCGCCTCCCTCGAAAGGGGGCGCTTCCTCCCCTTCCTCTCCTTCGGGGGCGGGCTCTCCTTCGACCGGAGCAGCCTCTTCATCGCCCTCAGGAGCCGCCACATCAGGCTCGACCTCGGCGCCCGTCTCCTCCCCCTCAGGAGAAGGCTCAGCCGCCACATCCTCTCCTCCAAGCTCTCCGTCAGCGGCATCGTACGGCACCTCGTCTTCGGTCGGCTCCTCCGCCGCCATCGGCTCTGCGACCGGCGCACCTTCGTCCTCTCCGCCTTCCTCACCGGGGAACGGTGCGGTCGGGTCTTCCGGCTCCTCACCGGGCGCGCCCATCTCCCCCTCGGGCTCCGCCGTGATGACCTGCTGGTCCTGCGGCACGTCCTCGTCGCTCGGGGGCGGTTCCATGTCGCCACCGAACTCACTCGGGCTGCCCATCCCCAGCTCGCCGGGGTAGCGCTCGATGCCCGTGTTCTTCTGCCACGTCTTCATGTCGCGGGCGGGCAGCTCCGGCGGCTTCGGCATCTGCGGGTCGTGCTCGTCGCAGATGTAGAGCAGCTCCGCCTGCAGCGCCCCGAGGCGCGCGGAGACGACCTTCAACGCCGACTGCTCCTCACCAGGCTTCTGCGCGTACTGCATGACCTTCTGCTGCAGCCGCTTGAAGATGGGGACCGCATGGCGCGGGTTCTGGTACCCGACGTTCCGCAGCTCGTCGAGCGTCTGCGCCGCGTCGGTGTACAGCTCCTCCGACGTCTCCATGACGTCGAGCCACAACGCCTCCAACTTCGTGGAGAAGTCCTGCCAGGCTAGCTGTAGCCGCTCGTGTCGCGTCGTCATCGGCTTCGGCAGCATCATGCCGCCCGAACCGCTGACAGGCAGCGACTCCTCCATCTCGTTGAAGGACATGTCACCTGCGAGGTACCGCGCCAGATCGCTCATGTGATGCCTCCGATGCTCGGGCGTACGCCCATTCTACACGGGAGATAGGGCTTGCGTCGCCCGCGGTGCCGCCTCGCCGTCACGCTGACGCTCTGCCCACCGGTCCACCCAGCACGAGCGGCACAGGGCAATGTAGCGTTCCGAACCCCCGACCTCTACCTGTTCCTCGCTGTCCGAGGTCCGGTAACTACGGGTCGCGGTGTCCTTCTGCCCGCAGTCTACGCACACCGCACGAAGGGACTCGATACGGTCGGCAACCGCGATCAGATGCGGTGCGATCCCGAACGGATTGCCGCGGAAGTCCTGATTGAGGCAAGCGACGATGACCTCCGCGCCGCCGTCCGCAAGGTCTTCAATGACGTCGACCCACAACCCATCAAGGAACTGACCCTCGTCGATGCCGATGACGTCGTACTTCGCAAGCGCGGCGGGAGAAAGAGCCTCAGCGGGGTCGACCTCGGTCGCCGGCTTCGTGAACCCGTCGTGCGTACTGACAAGCTGCAGGGCGCGCGTATCTGTGGTCGGCTTGAGCAGGATGGTCTTCTGGTTCGCGATCTCCGCGCAGCGCAGATGCGCGAACAGCCGGCTACTCTTGCCGGCGAACATCGGTCCTACTATGACTGTCAGCAACGACTTACACCTCCCAGGCTGTTAGAATGCGGTCGCTCCCACTCTATTCGCCCCATTCTACCCGCGCGGCGCCAGCTCCTCGACCTCGTCGAGGAAGTCGTCGTACTCTCCGGTCTCCGCGACCTCCGCAAGCCACGCCTCGAACGCCGCGTCAGCGTCAGCCTGCTCGCGTGCGATCTCGCTCGCGGGCTTATAGGCGCGAGGTCTCGCCTCCACAGCTTCACTCATGACGCTGCCCGAGCCCGACGTGCGGCGAGGTACGCGTCCAGCCGCCGGTTCCAGTCCAACCCGTCGCGGGACTCCAAGAGGAGGCTCGTCGGGACGCCGCACTTGCGCTCCCAATCGAGCGCCGTGTGCACCAGACCGTGGAGGTCCGTCCGCCACTCAGCCTCAGCTGCCTTGCTCTCCGCCTCGCTGACGAGACGGGGGTGACTCCGTGCCACGGCGAGCGACTCCGCGTCACCTTCAGGCACGTTCACCCGAAGGCTCGCGCCCCTGCCCTGTCCGTCGTACGCCCTGAGTCCAGCCTCGACCGCGGTAGCGAAGTCGTGCCCGCGGTAGACGACGTGCGACCCGGCCCACGTGTATCGAACCACCCAATACCGCCGGAACGTGTTGTACTCGACGATGTTGTGGTGACCGTTGTAATCGGCACTGTGCCCCGCGCCCGCGGCACGCATCGAACCAGTCGCCAGAGCCGCGCGGTTCAGCGCGTCCACCAGGCTGTACGGCTTCGTGGGTGCCAGGAACGTCTCGGTCTTACGCATGCTCGTGTCTCCGTGGTTTGCTCACTCGCTCCATCAAGAGTATACGATGGTGGGGACACGGAATCAAGAGGTAAATGAGAGAATCCCCTACTGCGCCCCAGCCGAAGCCGGGGCGGGGCGGTCGGGGAAGTCCGCCCTATTGCCCCTCGCTCGCGAGCGCGTGCTCACTCCAGAACCTCGCGCTCTTCTCCTTCTCGTCCTCGGGAGCGTCGAACGGCGCCCTCTCCGCACTGACACCACCGTACGCCGTGTAGAGAACGATGCCCTCCACGTCGTCCGCCGGTCCCGCGATGACCGTCATCATGCGCGTCGGGCGCGGGGGCTTCGCGATCATACGCGACTCGCCCTTGCGGTCCCCGCGCACCTTGTAGTGCACCTGATCCTCGGTGACGGGCGGGTCGCCCACACGCGGACCGTACAGCCCGTTCATGAGGTCCGGCAACTCCGCCGGCATCTCGAACGTCTCGATGAAGAACGTCGTCTTGTCGGCGAAGCGCTCCATCATGTGGTCGATGTGGGCTTGCGTCAGCCCGTGGTCCAAATGGCTCTCGGGGTCGATCTTCATGCTGTGTCCTCTCGGGTTTCCCTCGCCTATCACCCCTAAGACGCAGCCGCTCGATAGGTCTGACAGAACTTCTCAGTCGTCGGTCGGATTCTCGTCAAGCAGCTCCTCTGCGGTCGGGTTCGCGAGTACGCCCTCGCGCCGGAGCTTCTCCTTCCGCTCCTTCTCCTTCCTTCCAATCCTTCTCTTCCTTGTCGCGCTGCTCCCGCTTCTCCTTCTCCTCACTCCTGAGCTTCGCGGTCGCCTCGCACGCCTGCGCCTGGTCAAGAACGATGCCGCGCATGGCGTCGACACCCGCCGAGTCGTTCGCCGCCTCGGCGAGGCGGGCTATCACCTCCGCCATCTGCGCGAGGTGTAGCGCGTCGCCGTCATCCGCTGCCTGCCTGAGCCGGGTCATCTCCGCTTCCAGCGCCATGCTCATGTACCTCCATCAGTGCGTCGTAGAGCTTCCACGGACTCAGCATACCCATCGTCACCCGCAGTGTCAGCGGGATGATCGCCATCCGATTGTCCTGCTGTAGGAGCGCCGTCGCCACCATCTCATAGTAGCCAGCATCGGCGCGCTCGATCAGCTCCGCCGCCTGCTCCTGCAACCAGCCATCCATGTCCGGGTTACCATTCAAGACGCATCGACCTCTCGATGATGTCCTCGTCTTTCGCCGCCTCGGTGCTGAGATACTCCGGGTCGGGTCGGATGTCCAAGCGCGCGAGGTCGAGCCGGTCCGCGTCCCAGCACACACCGATGGTCGGGTCGCTCGTCGTGTCTCCAGCGGTGTGCATACCGATCGCTGTGAGCAGCGTGTCCAGCTGCTCCGGCGTCAGCTTCGGTAGGAAGCCGCTGTGATGAAAGTCCTCTGTCATGTCGCAGGCTCTCGGTCCGTGGTCCGGATCGTCGCTGTCGTCCCGCCGACAGCTGTCATGCAGCAGTGCAAACAGCTGCACGACCTGCGCGTCTGCTCCAGGCGTGCGATCCGCGAGGTAGCCCCCGATGCGCTCGACGCGGGTCCAGTGCCCGAGACCGTGCACTGAAGCCAGCGGCGGGATGAACCGCGCGATGACGATCTCGCGAAGCGCGCGCAAGTGATTCATCCTCGTCTCCTCATGCAATGGGGGCGGGTAAGCATAGCTCGCCCGCCCCGATGTCCGCTACTTCACTCGCGCTGCGATCTTCCGGTCCCTCTCCGCCTGCTCCGCCCATCGCCGCTCCGTGTCGGCGAGGAACAGGCAATCTTCGCTGCATACCTCCCACGGTCCACGGATCTGCTCGCCGCAGACGATACACCCGTGAGCCGTGCTCTTCTCGTCCCTCGCCATGCCTCAGCCCACCTGCGTGAGGAGCTTCGTCGTCGGGTCGTAGAAACCGTGGCGACGACCGAGACCGTCACTCCCCAGCGTCTCCAGGTCGAAGTAGATCGCGCGCTCGTCCGCGGTCGGATCGCTCGTGAAGAACGGCATGACCAGCGAGTAGCTATCACCCTTGTAGATGTGACGCGTCGTGAAGAGCGCGCCACACGCTGCGCAGAATCGCGTTCCGTCGATCGGTCCCGGCGTCGAACGCTTCCCGCTGCACCCCGGGCACTTCATTCGTCGTCCTCCTCGTCCGGCAGCTCGGTGTCCCAGCACTCCGGGCAGATACCCGTCTTGAGCGCCTCGCGCTCGTCCGGCGTCAGCTCCGGCAGCGCGACCTGAATGACCTCGCCCGCCGCCCACGACGCGTACCCGCGCGCGGAGACAGAGACCGTGACCTGCTTCCCGCAGAACGGGCAAGCGCGACTGATGTCCATGACTACTCCCTCTCCGATCCCGCGGAAGCCCCGTCCGCACTCTGTTCCGCCGTCGCGCGCCCCGTGACGAGACGCCCCCGACCGACACGGTCAGGAACGGAGACGCCAACCAGCGCCGCGACCACCAGAACTGAGAGAACCGCTTTCCGCACTTGTCGCCTCCGCTCACCCTCAACATCTAAATGGTACGATGTGGAGGACACGAAATCAAGAGGAAAATCGGAACAGGCTCAGGATAGCGTGTCGTCAAGCACGCTGATGAGTAGGTCGAGCAGGTCGCGGATGCTGCTCTGCTTGTCCTCGACCCGCTGCAGGATGAGAAGAGCTTCGGACACCTCCACCTCGGAGATCGCCTCGCGCAGCTCGGAGAGCATCTCCGTGGAGAGGTACGTCGCGTCCTTGATGACGCCCATGAAGCTGCTCAGCTCGCGGAGCACGTCCTCAAGCGGCTTCTCGGTCATAGCGTGAACCCGTCGAGCTTCCCAGCCCAATCGAGCGGGCACCGCTTGTCGCGATGGCAGGCACCGAACGGGCGTTGCGATCCGCACGGGCAGGGCTGCATCAAGTTGAAGGGCCAGTCGCGCGCTACAAGCGAGTCGAAGATGAACCCGAAGTCCATCATGGTACCCGTGCCCTCTTGGCGCTTGCGCACGATCAGCGTGCCACCCGGACCGTCGGGGAACCCGCACGGCTGCCTTGCAAGCGGGACACGGTTCGTCTCCTGCAGCTCAAGACCTAGCTCCGCTGCCCAGTATGCCCCCACCAGCATGTGCGGGTTGAGCACGAGGTCCGCGCGCTCATACATGTGCTCAAGCACGACATCCGAGCACACGCCACCGTAGGAGACGACCGCGTTGCCCGTCTGCGCGTAGTCGTACGAGTCGTTCAAGCGCGCGACCAGCTTGAGCGTCCATCCCTTCATGTCCTCGCGCGACGGCTTCAGGAAGTATTCGCGACCGCGACGAGGTACGTCGATTAGCAGCCACGCGCGCTTGAGCGGGATGACCCCGATGATGCTGAGCACGCTGCGACCGCCGAACAAGCTCACAGCTCGCCTCTGTGCGCTACCCGCACCGCCCACCGGATGAACGTCTCCAGCGTGCACGAGTAGAGGTCACCTTCCTTCTTCATCATCGGCGACACGTGCCCGTCAATGAGATCGTAGAGCACGCGCCCCTCGTGACGGTCGACCAGCTCTACCGTGCGGTAACACCCGTTGTTGTTCGTGTACGTCACGCCCGCCGTGATCTGGTCCGGGTGGAAGCGGATGCGTCGCTCGCGCTTCTGCACTGTCGGCATGGTCTCAAGCGTCACACGCTTGCGCGCCCACTTCGCGAAGCGGGACATCAGCGTCTTCCGCGTCTGCTTCCGGTACGTGCCGTCGCGCGACGGGATGCGAACGGTGTACGTCACGGTCCCGTCGCCGTCCGGCAGGAGCGACGACTCTATCGCGTGCACGGTACGCACAGTCGAGCCTCGCGCGTACGTAGCGCCTGTCTCGATGTCGACCGGCTTCACGACTTGAGCGCCCTCGCCTGAGCTGAGAGCGTGTCTGCCTTCCGCTTGAGGCGCTCACGCTGCTCCTGCGTGCCCAGGTTGGCGTCAACGAGGCACTCTAGAGTCTGCTGTGCATCGTCGGCTTCCATCAGAGCGTACGCCTTGTAGCGGTAGGTCCACTCCGGGCTCCCGTTCATGCGGACCCGCCGCAGGCGCTTCGCGCGCGACCTACGCCTGCGCGCGAGCTTCCGACCCTTGTCCGTGCTCCGATGGATCGGAGGCGCGCACCGCCGACCCGGCGACGTCCCCCTCACCTTCTTCTCCTGTCGTGCCATCGTCTTCTCCGTGTTGATGGCGCCTGGCGGGGCTCGAACCCGCACCAGCCTCTGCAAGGCTCGCTCGCCACGTGAGAGCGCACGATGCGTAGCAGGCTCGGGCTGACGTCAAGCCCTTCTGCTACACGAACCCCTGCAGAGGTGCATTACCAATTCTGCCACAGGCGCCTTGTACGATGCGGGGGTTGGGGTCGATGCTTGCGATTTCACGAAGGACGCCCCCGCGTCGCCCACCGAAAGGAACTGCAGAGGTTCCGAACTCGCACACCGAGGAACCCTCTACAGACACACTCAACCCCTACGCGCTCACAATGCCGTCCTCGGTGCCCCTACCATACATGTCGGCGTAACTGCCACGAACCCGCATTACTTTCCAGTCACGAGCCGCCGACGCTCCCGCTTACGCTCTACAACAACGCGCACGCGGCAGGGGCGACACTGCCCGTACATCAACCATCCGCGCTGCTTGTGAAAGTACCAGTGCTGTTCCGTTGCTGGCTTCCACGCCTTGCACACGCGACATTGATGCTCCCAGCCGTCGTCAACCTCGCGGAAGTATGGACTGTGGTGCCGCTTGTGCCACAGGAACGACACAAGTGCAAGGTTCTCAAGTCGGTTGTCTGCCTTGGCTTCGTTCAGATGGTGAACGACGAAGCCGTCCGGGATAGGACCGTTGTGATGCTCCCACACGAGATCATGAACGAAACGAAGGCGACCGGTGCGACCTCCTACGAATACGCGGTGATACCCCTTCTTCGTGATGTACCCTTTGCCCTCGTAGTTCAACATGCGACCATTCTACTCCGCCGCCCTGACCACCTCAGCCTCTACGACCTCGATGCCTCCCCGGTCCGCCAGCACCGCCCGCGCCCCCTCGAACATCGCCCGCCCGTGGAAGTCCTCCATCGCCGCGAAGTCGTTCCCCTCCGCCGTCACGCCGAAGATGAAGGTCGCGGGCTCCATGTCGCCCCCGAACAGCCACCGCGTCAGCCCGCGGTACTTCTCGCCCATGAAGCGATGGTTCAGCAGGCTGATCTGCGGGTCGGTGATCGCCATCACGACACCGCGACTCATCTTCTCCGCGTCGCAGATCGCTACACGCGTGATCGCCTCTGGTGGAATGCGCCCGACGTGCGCCACCGTCCCGAGATGGTCGAGACTGTCGCTCCACTTGTCGGCGAAGTGATCGACCAGCACCTCACGCGCGTACGTCGTGCGGTCTTCCAGCGTCGTCTCGCCCTCGCCCCACATCCCCTCATGGTTGCGCAGCGCCTGCTCGACGAAATCCTCGTCGGGGCGCATGTCGGCATCGTCGAGCTTGTTGGTGTCGATCTCCACGACCGCGAAGTGTTGTCCATCCTCCGCCGCGCAGACGCCGAAGTAGGGGGCGTACGTGGTCGTCATGTAGACGAGGTCTTCGCGCGACACCGCCTCCCAATGACTCTCGACGCCCGTCTCACAACGCGGCGCCAGACCCTCGTGGAGAGCCCGGCGCCCGACGTCCGCTGTCGTTCCGTGGTAGAGGAACACTACGTCACCCGCTCCGCAAGCGCTGTCGCGATGATCACCAGCGCGTTGTCGATCAGCTCGTCTCGGTCGTCCATCTTCGCGTCCTCGATTCGGACGAACCACACCGAATCGGACTCTTCGGCAGACGCCAACCAGTTGTACCCGTTCGCCTTCGCCGTCTTTTCGATCGCCACAGCGGTCCTCTGCGCCTTCCAACCGCTGCGGTTGTAGATGTCGATGCCGCCGTCGGTGTTGTAGAGAGCGACTCCGAAGCTCGCCATTGCATTATCTCCCACGTCTCGTCTCACTCGCTCCACCTATATACTACGATGGTGGGGACACGAAATCAAGCAGAAAAACGAGACTACCCGAACGCCTCAGCGCTCTCGTGGATGGTGTACTTCCCAGCCTTCACGTCGAGCGGGTCGAGGAACCCGCCAGTCGGCCAGCCGTACACCGGCACTCCGCGGTCCGTTCTCGCGATGACCTGCAGGAGCCGATAGACCGGCTTCCCGTCTCGGTCGCGGGCTTCATAGGTCTTAGGCATTGCTCACCTCGACGACCCGCGCCCGCGCGAAGGCAAGCGCCGCACGCTCCGTCTTGAACGTCGGGAACTTGATGGTCATGATCCTGCCGTCTCCGCCCCGAAACGCCCGACCCGCCATCACGTCGTTGCGCGTCGCCAGAACAGCGTCACCCAACGACGCCGGAAGCGTCCCCACGAACCCGAAACGCCCGCTCGGGAACCGATGCACATGAACTCCGAGGTTACCGAACATCTCACGTATCTCCTCTCGGCAGCATCTGCGCTGCCAACCGCCGGATGAACTCGTCCCCACTGAGCGAGCCATCCGCACCGTACCCGTCCTCAGTCGCGTAGACCGACACGACGACCGCCCCAGTCCCATCGTAGAGCGTGATCGCATCGTAGGGCGTGCTCTCGTCCCGCCGCCACCGCTTGACCTTCGCCGGTCCGGGCGGGTACTCGCCGCTGCAACTCTCCAGCAGGCAATCCTCGCAGAGGTCGCCCTCGTCCGAGACGATCGCCTCGCAACCGCAGCCTTCCGGACACGCGCAATCCGCGTACATCGCTACTATCCCCCTCAACTGGCCCACGCGACGCGCCCGAGCCCCTTACGTTCCGCGTACCGAGCACGCTCACGCTGAACCTCGCGGATGCGCTTCGCCTCGCGCTCCCGCTCACGCTTCTCCTCGCGGTCGATGACTGCAATGCACTGCTTGCACTGCGGCGTCTGCCACGTCCACTTCGCCTCGACAGCGTGGTCGACCTTCCGCCCGCACAGGTAGTGCGTGTGACCCTCGGACCCGTCCTCGCTCGCGAAGTGAATACGCATGCTACCCCCAGTACCCTCTGACCCGCTCCGGCTTCGACCCGTCGCGGAGGTCGGTGACCTCGCGCGCGGCGTAATCCTCGTCGTAGAGGTACTCGATGCACTTGCGGCAGCGCCACGCTTGCTCCGCCGTGCGGTACATCTCGCCGCACCCGCACTCGAACGGGTACCCCTCCGCGACGTACCCCGCTTTGATCTCCTGCGGACTCGGTGCCATTCTCGCTCCTCCGTGCCTCTCGCTCACACCTGTATTGTACGATGCCAAGGACACTGAATCAAGAGCAAAACAGAAGCCGCCCGCTACCGGGCGACCTTCCGAAGCGGTGGGATACCGTTGCTCAGGTCCAGGTGATGCGCGTAGCGGTAGACGAGCGTGCCGACGTCGTTCGACCCGTTCGCCCCTCCGTGAACCCAGACCGGCTTGCCCTCGTACTCCCTCGCGTCGATCGGCATGTAGCCCTTCGGCTCCTCGCCCAGCTCCGCGCGCAGGTCGTCGATGATCGCCTCACGCGCCGCCTCGCTGATCTCGCGGTGCGTGAAGACGAAGTCGGAGCCGAACCGCACTTCCTCGACGCTGCCATCCTCGTTCGAGAGGAGCGACGTGTGATGCGACTTGAGGTCAATCATCCCGTCGAACGTCGCCCCCGCGAACAGCTTGGCGACCTTGTCGACCTCGCGCGTCGTCGGTCCATCCGTCCAGCTGACGTCGATGCTCGCACCGCCCGAGTAGGTCTTCGACCGCACCGAGAACTTCTGCTTCTTGCCGAACCGCGCTTTGAGCGCCTTGCGCACCAGCTTCGCGGTCTCCGCACAGGTCAGGTACTTCGCCACTCTACAGCCCTCCGGTCTCCTGCGATGCCGTCCCCGCCGGGACCAGCCACCCATACTTGAAATCCATGACCATCTCGGTCGTCTTCGTGATCGCGCCCTTCATGATCGCGTGCGTCACCTCGTGGATGACGCCCTCCGCGTCAGTGTGGCTGTCAACGTCGTCGCCCGCCTTGTTGACGCGGAACCCGAAGAGGAACAGCTCTGTCTCTCGCGTGACCTCGAACAGCATGCGGAAGCGCTTCCCGGTTGCGCCGTCCTTCCCGGCGAGCCTGAGATAGCGGTTCTTGCCTGCCACCGATCACCTCCTTCATCCTAAGTATACAACACCGGGACACGGAATCAAGAGGAAAATGAGAACTCCCGCAGCGGGTTCCGGGGGACTCCCGGTGGTAGACGCGATGACCCGCTGCGGGAGTGTGAGCTATCCGACCTCCGCGATTCCCGACTGCTCGTCGTTCTTCACCTCGGGCGGGTCAGCAGGCGGGGGCGGGAACGGCAGCACCTTGCGCCGCGCCTCCGTCGCCTCTTCTGCACGCTTGAGCCGCTCCTCCTCAAGCTCCGCCGCTCGCGCCTCAGCCTCCGCCTTCGTCTTCTTAGCCGATGCTACACCGTCGATGTACGCCTTGAGGACAGCCGGTGTGACGCGGTAGTAGTACCGACCGTACAACTGCCCCAGACCCAAACCGCCTTGGTTGCGCGTACAGCTGGCATAGACGTCTTTGACCGTCTTGCTGACATGATTGAGGTCGAGCGGGCGCCACTCTTTCCCCGTCAGAGCCAGGCAGTCGTAGACCGCGCCACTCTCGTCAGAGGAGAACGCGAATACCTCGCAGATCGAACGAACGGCAATCATCGATAGCGAACCGCCATCAAGGTCAGCCACACTCTTCACTGTCGCACGGGAGAGGAGCTGAAGGATGAACATCAACGCCCGCGCGCCTGTCGTCCTGCGTAGCTCGTTGTAGGTCTGCTGGTGGAGACCGATCGTCTCTTCATGCTTCGCCAGGTCCGCCGTAACCTTGCGATGTTCGTTGCGCAACTCCTCAAGGCTTTTCTGCAGCGCATCGCACTGCTCCTCGACTTCCTTCTTGCTCTTGTCGATAGCGTCGCGCGCTTCACTGAGCTGCGCGCTGTACGCCTTGTAGCTCTCCGCCGTCTCGCGCGCCTTGGACAGCTCTCGCATCGCAAGCTGAACCTGCACCTGCTCCGCCGACTCCATCATGTCCGTGACGTACCACGGATCCTCACTCGCCGGCTCCGGGGGCGGAACAGCGATGACCGCCGCATCGCGCTCTTGCAACGCTCGTGCGTGCTGGTCCCTCATCTCCTGCAGCTGCTGCTCGTAGTGCTGCGCCTGTTCCTGCAGCTGCTGCTCGTAGTGCTGCGCCTGTTCCTGCAGCGCCCGCTCGTGCTGTGCGGAGAGATACTTCAGCTTCTTCGTGAGCGTCGCGATCTTCCGGTCGCGTTTCCAAGTTGCTCGACGATGCACCATGATACGGACGTCGCTCTGCCACTTGTGCACCTCGTCCACCGTCACCGGACCGAGGTCGACACCATACAACTGAGCGCACAGCTTGAGGACCGGAGCCCTATCTTTCACGAAGGTCGACTGGTCCCGTAACCACCGAAGCATGTCACCCATCGCCAGGAACGAACTGCCTGGTCTGTACGGATCGCCCTCGCCCTCGCTCTCGTCCTCGTCATCGACCTCACATACCTTCTCCCTCTCGACCTGTTCCTGATCGAGGTTCGCGTCGGTGCTACGGAGGTAGATGTTCAGGTCGCTCTCCGCTTCACGGGCGCGAGGCGTCTGCGAATCGACGCCCATCAGTAGGCACGCGTCCCGGTTCCGGATGAAGCGCGCGATGTACTCGTGCCCGCAGCGACTGACGTTGTAGAGCGCGATGTACACGTCCAGAGAAGGAAGGGACGTCACCTCGACGACGATGCCACGCTTCATACAGACCGTGAGGTCATACGCAGCGCCGCGCTTGTCCGCCTTCGGATACAGCCTCTTGTATTCCTTCCCGTACTGTATCAGCGTCATCCGACGATGCTTGCGCTTCTTCTTGCTCGTGTCCCCGTCGGGGACCAGCTGGTGCATGACGCTCACGACGCGCTGAACCGCTTCAAGCTCTTTCCAGCTCGTAGGACAGTCGCACGCGCGCTCGCCCGATGGGAGCTTCTCCAACGATCCAGACAATAGCTGCGTGAACGCTGCGGTCACATCCGTAGCCATGTGAAGGAACCCTCGCCGATTTGGTTGCCTCGTGTCCCAAGCCACATCACGTTAGCATACCACACCGACGAGGTACCCCAGGGCTACCCCTTCCGCTGCTTCTCCTGCGCTTCCTTCACCGCCTTGACGGGATCGATGCCGTGCTCGCACGACCAGCTATCGAACGCGTCGAGCGCCTTCCGACGCTTCTCGTACAGCTTCTTGAGCGTGCTCAGGGCGTCCGGGCTCAGCCGCTTGTACATCCGCGCACCGAAATCCAACTGCACCGCCTTCCCATCCCCGTCCCGTAGAAGCGGCGTCGATGTGTTGACGCGAATGCCAACGAGCGTCAGGTCGCGGACCGAGATGTCCTTCGTCTTCCCGATGCGCATGTTCGCGATGACCGTCACCGGGATGCTGACACGATCCTTCGCGCGCTTCTGCGACGCCCGCGTGCGTACCATCGTCGTCAGCTGCTTCAGCGACTCCGCGAGCACCCTGTCACCATCCGGGAACGTCCCCACGAACATCCCGCATTTCTGAACAGAGACGGCGACCTCCATGCCGCACGTCTCGATGGGGTGGAAGAACCCACCCGTCCCCAAGTCTGCCATCGCCCTCTCCTACTCGTGCGGTGTCTGCCGCCCGGTCGCGCACGCACACGTGTGCATGCTCTCGCTCACCTTCATGTGTCTCGACGTGCGGCAGTATGAGCAGGTCTTCACGACGAGGATGCAGCCGTCGTCGCTGAACTTCACCGACCGCGCCATCTTCCGCCGCTCACGCTCCGCCCGTTCCGGGAGCAGGCGGAGGTACTCGCCGCCCTCGCCGACGTCCGTGACCAGCGTACCCCTCGCGTGCGAGCGATGCTCCTCCACGATCCCGCGGAGCCCGAGCCGGTCTGCGTCCGCCTTCGCTTCCTCCCCGTACCGTCCGAGCTTCGCGTGCTCGAACGAACGACGCTCCGAGTCAAGCACGCCCAGCGCGGTCGCCTCGTCCACCGTCCCCGGGCTACCCGGGGTGTAGCGCGGTCGTACGTAGAAGTGCACCCGTCCCCTGCGAGCCATGATCGACCCTCCTCACATCGTCTGTGCGTGAACGACCTCGAACCACCCGCGCAGCGGCTTGTGACCTTCCCGCTTCGGGTTGAGGAGCTTCAGCGCGCCGCGCGGACCGATCGCGATGTGTCGCCGCGTCCGGCACAGGATGGCGGCAGCCGTCCCCTCGTCGTTCTTCCGTCCGACCTCGGTGAGCAGGTACACCTGACCATGCTTCACTTCGACGTCGAACCGCTTGTACTCGTGGTTCTCGACGAACTGCGCCCCGAGCCCATCGTGGTGCAGGATGTCGTAGCGCAGCTTCTCGACCACGCGCCGCTGCTTCGCGGTCATCCCGTCGTCGCCGCGCTTCACCTTGCGGGGCTTGACGACGTGCTGATGCCAGCAGTTGCGGCACGCGTAGACGCGATGCCCCTCTGCTGTGCGGTCGCCCGTGTCGTCGAAGTCGACCCGGTGGTCCGGGCAGCACTTCGGGCAGGGGCGATAGATGGTCCCTCGGTATGCCATGTCAGTCCTCGTCCGGCTCCAGCCCCGACGCCCGCAGCGCCAGCTGCTTCAGCTCCACGATACTCTCGCGCTCGATCGTCTCCACGCACTGACTGAGGACGACGCTCATGACGCCCGCGTCGAGCAGGTCATCCTGAATGCGGGGACCGAACAGCTTCCACGTACCGTCTTCGACACCCGCCTGCGCGAGAACCGTCTCCACGTGGAACGGCGCCCAATACTTCGACTTGCGCGCCGCTTTCTTCCAGGGTGCCATCTTCGGCATGCTTGCCTCCGTAGCTCACTCGCTCCACCTAAAGGATACGATGAGCAGGCTACGAAATCAAGAAGAAAATCGACGATTAGCGCACCGTCGGGAACTCACCCCCGCACACGGGACACTCGTCGTCATCGTCCGCGTCGACCAGCTCCCCGCAGTGCGGGCACCGCGCGTCCGGACCGAAACAGTCGGGACAGCGGTCCTCCGTCTCGCGCGTGCGACCGTTGAGGACAGCGACCGGCCAGTTTCTCCCCAGCTCCAGCGCTGTTAGCTCCCGCCCGCACAGGTCGCACCGCACGGTCGGATGTTCGATGTCGCCCACGCTACCAACCCCCGTATGCCGCTTCCGCGCGCCAATCGTTGACCGCTTCCTGCCCCGCGCCGCTCTCCGCTCCGGCGATGCTCGCGTACTCCGACGCTTCATCCGCCGCGGAGCAGCTCGGGCACTGATACCCGCAGTAGTCGTAGTCGGGCTTCCGCTTCTCCCGGCGAGCCGCAGCACGCTCCTCGCGCCGCTCTTCCTGGTAGGACGCCCAGGCGCGATCAGAGAAATACGCCTTGAAGCGCTTCCCGCAGTCGCAACACTTCATGCGATGCGGGCTCTTGCCTTCGCCGTCAAAGAAAATCGACATGCCCGGTGCCTCCGTGCCTCAGCTCACTCGCTCCATGAGTATAGTACGATGACCGGGACACGAAATCAAGCAGAAAAGCGGAATTACCCGCCCTTCCTGCTGTACTGCCGAAAGACGTGCGGGGGCATCGTCGCCTCCGCGTCGAGCCTCCCGAGGTACCGCCCCGCGAGCAGCGCTATCGCCGCCGCTGCTTCCTCGACCGACGTCCCGTTGCACACCTGGTGCGAGCCGGCGCCATCCGGGTTGTGGTCCTCACCGAGGAACCGCCAGCGACCTTCGCTCTCCTTCCGCGCGAGGCGCTTCGATCGCCCGACGCTGATGTAGTAGGGCGCCTGCTGCACGGAATCTTTCGGGTGCGACGCGATCACGAACATCGCGGGGAACCCATCGCGCTCGTTCTGCCGCAGCGCTTCGACGATGCCCGCGTCGTCGCACATCTGGTACTCGAAGCTCGTCTGATAGTGCGGCACGTTACGCCTCCGTCAGCTTCCCGATGATGTTGCCCATGATCCAGAGCACCGATTCGCTCAGCGTCTCCTCGTCCTCGTCGTCCCGGTCGCTGCTGACCAGGATCGAGACGTTGCCCGCCATGTTCGACACCTCCGCGAGGTACCTGCGATATCCACTGTTCTCGCGGATCAGGCGCGCGACGCGCTTCGTCTTCTCTTCGTTGCTGAAGTAACCGATTTCGATGCTCGCGCTCATGCTTCCTGCTCCCCGTCCTCGTAGTGCGCCCCCACGTACTCCGTCGTTCCTCCCTCCCCGCAGTGCGGGCAGAAATCCTGAGAGCTGCTGAAGTACGCTGATATCAGCACGTCATCCTTGATCTCTGGATGGATGGCTTCCAGCTTGTAGTCGCTCCCGCACGCGTGGCAGTGAAAGTCCCCGAACACCCTCATGACGCTCACCCCGCCCTCTCGACCGCCGCGCGGCGCTCAGCGACGTTGTAGGTCGCCACGACGCGACCCGAATCCGCGCCTTCGACCACGATCGCCACGACCGTGGAACCTTCGATCCGGGCTTCCGCCACGAGAACCTTGCCCGCGTACTCGCGCGCCTCGCTCGGGTACGGACTGCGCCCGATGATCGCGCGGGAGCCGTCTCCCGCTACCTCATAGACGTTGTAGTCTTCGTACATGACTCGTGTCTCCGTGTCACTCGCTCCACCTAAATACTACGATGTTCGGGACACGAAATCAAGTAGAAAAACAGAAGCCTACCGCTTCGTCCACGCCCACACCTCGGCAGCCGTACCCGTGAAGATCACGAGGTCGCCGAGCAGGACGTCATGCCGGTACAGTCCCTTCTCCGCCTTCCGATGCGTGCAGCCAACCTTCGCAAGCGCCTCCGTCAGGGTCGATCCGTCACTCTTCATCACGCAGCTCCTCCACCTCCTCCGGGAGGCTCTCGCGCAGCCCGGACCACGAACCTCCACCCCAGCGGAACCCCGCCGCCTTGAGTGCCTTGAGCACCGACCGGTCTGGCTTCTCCGCGAAGGTCACTCGCACGTAGCTCTCGCCCCACGGTTCGATGGTGACGCCTCCCGCCTCCTCCGCCGCCTCGGCTCGCGCCTGCCGCGCCTGCACCTCAAGGATGCGCTTCTTGTCGCGCCTGATCGCCGCGCGCAGGTTCGTCGTGTCGAGCGGCTTCTTAAGCCACGGGCAGAGCTTCATCGTCTTCGCTGCCTGCTCCGCGAGCTTCCGGCTCACGCCCAGCTCGACCATCTTCTCGACGTCGCCCTTCGCCTTGCGGTACGCCTTGTTGACGAGCTTGACCCGCTCCGCGTACTCCTCCCGCTCCGCGATGCGCTTCTCCAGCGCTTCGATGGCGTCGTGGTCGTCGCTGAAGATGTTGCTCTCCAGCTGCCGCCGCAGACCGTCCGCCTTCCCGCGGTGCCGGGCTGCCTTGTTCTGCTCCTCGACACCCTTGCGCATGTTGTTGTCGATGCGCTCCGCGTCGCGCCGGTGCCTCTTCTCGCTGTGGTGTCCGACGAGGATCGGCTGACCCATCGGGATGCGGTCTGCCGTGTCGCGCGCCGTGTCGAAGCGCCCTGCCGCGCGAGCTGACGCCTTGTCGGCCCACTCCTCGCGCCGCTCCGCCTTCCTCTCCAGCCGTTCACGTCGTGTCACAGCCGACTCCTCTTCGCCGCCCCGCTCGCCTCGATCAGCGCGTTCGTCATCTTCAGCGCGGCGCGCAGCTTCTTCTGCGCCTGCCCCGCCACCTCCTTCGCGGGCGCTCCCGTGCGCCGCGTGCCCTCCGCGAACAGCCGCTCTGCGTCCTTCAGCGCGTTCCACAGCTCGTTGGGCACACGGTAGTCGATGTACATCGCCACGATGAGCGCTGACTCGACCCGCCCGAGCCCCCGACTGCAACCCGCCCGGCTCCCGAAGCCCGTGTGCGACGCGGAGAAGATCACCTCTGACAGCAGTCCCAGCTCGCTCATGCTACTCGACCCACCCCGCGTAGAAACCACCGAAGACCTTCTTCGCGAAGTCCTCGGTATCGTACCTGTTCTGCCCCTTGATCCCCGCGTTACCCCACGAGTAGAGACTGTCGCGCTCCTCGGAGGTGATGTCCCCCGTCCGCACCGCGCGCTCGACGCGAGTGTCGAGGAAGCTCGCGCAGCTCGCGATGGTCCCCTCGTCCGTGATCGCCAGCAGGCGGTAGATGAGACCGTTCTGCGTGTCGTGCTCGTGCGGTCCGACGCTCGGACGCTCCGTGTGCAGAAAGACCTTGACGATCTTCGCCATGACTTACTCTCGCTCCGCGTGCTCTCGTTGGGGACGATTTGGGCGCCCCCACCCCTGTGTTGCCTACCAGGCAGATGACTCGCCCCAGTAGCTCGCGCCCTCCGGGTCGTACTCCGGCGCGCTCTCCGGTGCCGACTCCGCCGCCTTCTTCTCGCTCTCGCTCTTCGACATGTCTCTCGTCTCCGTTCCGTGGTTGACTCACTCGCTCCAGTAGTATAGTACGATGTGGGGACCACGGAATCAAGTAGAAAATCGGGAAACCTTACAGGTACCCCTTCGGGTAGCCCGACTCGCGCAGCGCCTTCCGCCCCTTCCTCGTGATGCGGTAGCACTTCATGTCGACGCCGTACGGCTCCACCTCCACGAACCCGCGCCGTGCGAGCGACTTGAGGATGCTCACCGTCTCGCTGACCGTCGTCCACGTCCACCCACTACCCGGGTGCCAGAAGCCGCGATGCTCCTTCAAGCTCCACAGCATGCCCGCTTGCCGGCTCCCGAGCTTGCGCATCATCGACCCCTCGACTTCGGCAGTATCGCCACCGCCTCCGCAACCATCTCCGGCGTCGGCTCTTCCTCTCCGAAGACGTGCGCCCACCACCGGACGGTCGTCCGGCGCGCGAGGTCTCCGGCGTCTCGCCCGAGCGCGAACGCCTCCGCGTAGTCGTCGAAGAAGCGGTCCATCATGCGATCGATGTCGGCCTGCTTCTCACTCTGGTACGCGGATGACTCTCCGCGGGCTGCAAGAGCCGCCTCGTTGAACTCGCGCGCGAACGCCTCCGCCCGCTTCGCCTCCGCCGCGTTGATCTCCCGGTTCATGCCGCCTCCCTCCCGAACAGTGCAGCGGAGCGCTTGTAGACCTCGCGCTCGAACGCCGCCTCGCTGTCGTAGCGCCCGGTAACGCAGCGCCGCGCCACCTGCGCGATCTTCTTGACGCCCGCCCGGGTCGCGACCTCCAAGAGACCCGCGACCGCCCACGTCACCTGCGCGAGGCGGTACATGTCCCGCTGCTGATGCGTCCCGGCGATGCTCGGGGTGTCCGTCATCGTACCGAACGCCGCCAGCACGATGCCGACGCGCCCTGTGGTGATGAAGTACGGACCGGCGTCCTCCGCGCCCGCCTCAAGAACGAGATGGGGGCTCGTGTGCCGGTGCCGCTTGATCTCGTGGAGGTAGGGGCTCGTGACGCTCATGTCGTGCTCCTATTAGGGTTCTATTCGTAGACGGGCTGTCTACCTTTCCTGCCGGCGCTTCTCGTCCAGCCACCCGCGCGCGAAAGCCTTATCCTGCGCGGTCTCCCACGCTCGGAGGCTTCGCATGATGTCGGGCAGCGCCGCTTCGCGCTGCTCCGGCGTCAGGTCGAGGTAGCGCTCTCGCCCCTCGTCGTACGCCTCACTCTCGCTTTGCAGTTGCCACACCGTCTATCGCCCCCTACCCCGGTACACCAGCTGCTCTCGCCACTCCGCCTCGACCTCGTCGGCTTCCGCGAAGTAATCCAGCGCATCAGCGTCGGCATCGTCCGCCTCGCGGAACTCGCCCACCCGCGCGTGCGCGGTTGCGCGATCTCGCGCCGCCTCCGCCTTCGCGCGCAGCTCGCGCGTTCGCCGTCGCATCTCGTAACCCGTCATTCTCACCTCCGCGCTCACCCGCTCCACCTATATACTACGATGTGGAGACCACGGAATCAAGTAGAAAATCGGAGGCGGGGTGTCCTCACACCCCTACCGTTCGATGTACTTCCGGCAGCGCTTGCACGTCACCTCGTCGGGATTCTCGCTCTTGTAGATCGAGTACGCCCGCGACCCGCAGCCGATGAACTCCCGAACCCTTCCGTTCGGGTACGTCCTGCGGAACTGGTAGTGAACGACCGGACCGCGCTTCTTGTCCTCCGCGCCGTTCGACGGGTTCGCGGCGTGCTTCCGGATCGTCGCCTCGATCCTCTCCGCTTGCGCGACGAGCGCGTCCCGGGTCGCCGCGAGCTGTCGGATGTACGCCTCGCGCATCGCCTCAAAGCTCGGGACCGTGCGGTACGTCGTCGGACCGAAGTAGGAACGGTGCTCCCCGAAGTGCTCGCTTGTCACCCTCCGCTCCGCGTCTCCCTCGCGCACTTCAAAGACCACGTTGATGGTGTCGAGCCAGCGAACCCGGCGATACGTCGTGTCCTTCACCGTCCCGGTCTCGACCGTCACGCGGAAGCCAGCCGCCTTGAGATGACGCTCGATCCACTCCAGCGTCGTCCTGATCCCGAAGCGCCCGTCTGCCCGGTCCCACCGGTAGGAGTAGCTATCGACCTTGCGGCTCTCGTGCTTGCGGAGCGCCTTGTTGACCTTCGCGACCTCTTCGCGAAGCCGCTCAGCGAACATCCTCCCGTGCTTGTCGGTCTGTTCCAGCGGCAGGTGCGCGCCCCCGTGGCAGTCGCCCCACTGGAAGCCGCTCCCGTACTCACCGACCCGACGCCCGGTCTCCTTCCACCCGTGCCGGACCATCCGCCCCTTCGTCGTCACGCGCATGGCGCGCAGACAGCAAGGGCACGTCGCCCGCTTGTCGGACGGAACCTTGTCTCGGTTGTAGCTCGGTATCTCTTTCACCTTACGACTCCCGCGCGATTGCCTTGTCGAGCACGCGATGCATCAGGCGGATCGCGTTGGGTGAGCTGAACGCCAGCACCCGGTCGATCACTTCCTCACCCTTCGCGTTCCGGGTCGAGACGTGCCACGACTGGCAACGACCGCGACCGTAGCGCTCCGAATACAGCTGAACGACGAACCCACCAGACTCACCGCGGTAGTAGCCAGAGACCTGCCGTGCCGACGGGCGCGGACGCTTGCCGCCTCGCTTCGCGATCTGATTCATCGCCTCGCGGATGTGCGCGCTGTCAACCAAGCCGAGCATCTTTCTCCTCCGTAGCTCGCTCACTCGCTCCACCTATATACTACGATGAACGGGACACGGAATCAAGAGGAAAATCAGTCCATGTCGCACGGCATCCCGTGCCCTTCGACGCGAGCGCCGTAGTTGCGGTCATCCTCGTCGTCGTTGCGACCGAAGATGCCGAACGCCTCGTTCTTCCCGCGGAAGTCGAAGCTCAGGTACCTGACACCGACTCGCTTGGACGCCGTCACGAGGCGGCTCAGCACGTCGACCCCGAGCGTCACGCGATGCTTCACAGCCTTCGTCGGCTTCGTGTTCTCGATCCGCTCCGCGCTCGGGAACATCCGCACCTCGTCGCGCGCCTTCGCCGTCGCAACGGACGTCTTCGACACGCTCGTCGTGACGAAGCCCTGCGTGACGAAGACCGCCGCGTCCTTGCGCTTCCCCGCCGCCTTCACGACCGCGCGTGCGTCCGCCGTCGTGAGAATCCCCTCATGATCGCCCTCGTACCCGGGCAGCACCGGACCCTCACTCACCGTGAGCACCAGCTTCCCGTTCGTCGCGAACGCCCGCTTGTTGCCCACTACGACCCGCGCGAGGTCGTAGATGCGTCCGGGCTCGTCCGCCGCGACCGCCATCGCCGCCGCCAGCGTGTCCCGCCTCAGGCTCATGTTCAGCACCATGTCCGGCATTGTTCTCTCCTACCGCACCAGCGAGATGCCCCTGATCCGCCGCCGGTCGCTCTTCACGGGAGCCGTGTCCACCACCGTCCGCCCCTCGTGATCGATGACGATCGCGTGCCCGGGGACCGAGACGTAGTAGTGACCGCGCTCCAGCTTGCCCTTACCCTTCTTGCTCCGCAGCCAGGTCCGCAGCCCGCCGACCGAGATTCCCTTCGGGATGCGGCTCATGCGACTCCTGACCGAGCGCCCGTTGCGCCGCAGGACGCCGATGACGTCCGATCGGTTCTGCGAGTAGCGGTAGCTGCCCGGGTCGATCCCGAAGAAAGCAAGCACCGCGCTCGTGCAGACCGTCTTGCGCCGCCCGCTCGCGTGCGTGACGTGCGACTCGACACCGATCTTCCCGATGACAGGCTTCGCCTTCCGCCTCCGCGGACCGATCAAGACACCGAACACTCGCCGCTGCTCCGTCATTTCCCGCTTTCCTCACACCGTCGGCAGCGTGTAACGCTCGTAGTAGTAGAGAGTCGCGTCATCCAGGTCCGCATCCGAACCCGAGCCGCTCGAATCTGTCAGGCGCACACGCCTGAGATTTTCGCGCATGCAGCCGTCACCAGAGCATCCCGAGCATGCCAAACACGACCCGCACTCCTCCCGGTTACGCCAGTCAGTCGACATGCTTGCCTCCGTAGCTCACTCACTCGATCCACCTATATACTACGATGGGGAGGCCACGGAATCAAGAGGAAAATCGAGGAGCGCTCACCGCTCCCCGCTATCGAAGTGCACGACCGTCGGATGGGATCTCCTGACGTGCACTTCGCCGTCGAGCGCCCCGAGCGTCACGGCTCCGTACGTGACCGGTCGGTCCGCGTTGTACGCCAGGAGCCGCCCTTTCGCCGCCTCTCGCGCTACTTCCTCGCTGCGCGCCGTGACCGTGATGACTCCCGGTCCCGGCGACGCGCCGAGCACGCTGAACGTGAACGCCTTCATCACGCGACCTCAGCGAACTTCGGCAAGTCCTCGGCGTCGATCGAAAGCCGGATGATCCGCGCGTCGTCCGAGATGAACTCGATGATCGCCGTCCCCGTGTTCGCGTTCCTCGTCACCTGGATCGTCTCCACGCGCTTGGCGTCGATGGCGTCGCCCGCGTCGATCTCGCGGAACCTGCTCCCCATGTACGCCCGCCCCGCCTTGAACGAATGTCTCTGCATGATGTCCTCCTACGTCCTGAATCTCTCGCCAGTGAAGACGTCGACCACGGTCTCACCTGGACCGAACGCCGCTCGCATCTCGAACGCTTCCTCAGCCCGCTGCTCCGGTGTCCGGTTCGCCCGCGCCTCGCGGTACCGACGCACCGTCTCGTCCACCTGCCGGTCGCGCTCCGCCTCGCTCGCCTCCGCGTCGAACGGCATGCCGATGCGCGCCCACTGCTCGCGGCAGTCCGCAGGCGGCACGCTCCCGTTGCTCTTCCAGGTCACGACGCCTCTGTCGTCCACCTGCGCGTCTGCGAACTTCGCCCGCGCCTTGTCGTCGTCCGCGACCCAGGTGACGTACCCCGTCTCCGGGTCGCGCTCCGCTCGTGTCCACGCTGCTCGTCCCATGCTCTCCCCGCTAGTCGTGCGACCCCACATGCATGACGCCATGATCCGGGCAATCGTACGCCGCACGACAGACGCAGAAGAACCGCTCTGCCTTGTCGCAGCATACCTGCCCGCGCCGCTGGCGCTCCATCGCGCGCTTGAACTCCGGCGTCTCGTGCTTCTCCACCGACTTACCCCCACTCAGCTCTTCGACCACGACGGGGCGCGACCCTCGCGCGCGGCGCGTGCATACTCGTTGAACTCTCTCCGCCCCACCGGAACGACCTTGAAGCCACGCTGACGCGCCGCGTAATCGCGGTACGTCCCTTCCGGGAAGAATCCCACGAACGCGCGCACGACTGCCTCTTCCGCGCGCGCCCGCCTGACCTTCGCTTCCGCAACCGCGCTCGACACCGTATGACCTCCGTGACCGACTCACTCGCTCCACCTATATACTACGATGGGCGGGCCACGTAATCAAGAGGAAAATCGAACGACTACCAGACGACGTCGTTATCGATGCACCACTCCTCCGCCGCTGTCCGCGCGTGATCCATCGCCGCCGCCTCGCTGTCAACCGGTCCGATCGGCTCGCGCAGCTGCTGACAGAAGCCGCCCGAGTCGGAATCGACCATCGTCAGCCCCCACCAGTCGCCGTTCCCGTCCTGCTTCGCCAGGATGTAGACCCCGTCGAAGTCGTTCCCGACCCAGGTCGCGTCATCGACGTCGCCTGCCATCCACTGCGGAGGGGCGGACTTCGCTTCGTCCTCCGCAGTGTACGCCGCTTCCTCCTCCGCGGCGTACCGATCCCAGTCGTGTGATGGGCAGTGCCTCACAGCTCCCCCTGCGCTCTGTGTGCCTGCGAGAGGTGCGCGAACGCCTCCGCCACCTCGCGCGTCGCTCGCGCCCCGTCTCCGTTGCCGATCGCCTTCACCGCGCTGCGCAGGAGCCCCTGCACGTGCTCGACGTCAAGCCCCATGCCCAGCATCTCCGCGTGCTCCTCACGCGAGACGATGACCGTGTGCGTCATCTGCGATTTCGAGTGCCTCACCGTCCCTTCTTCTCCTCTCTCACAGCCGCGTCCAGTTCATCGAGGTACGCGACCCACATCTCAACGTCACGCTTCCGGCTGGCGATGATGGCGCGCTTGTCGCGCTTGTGCCGCTCGATGACCTTGCTCCGCGTCAGCATCGGCAGCAGCGCGTCGATGAACGCCGTCGGCCCGCCGTCGATCGTCGGCCCGTCCGGGAACGTCACGTCGTAGAAGACCTCGGCGTCGATGTACATGCCCACCCGGAAGGTCACGCGCGCCTCACGGCGACCGCCGCCCCGGCTATACCGCAGCTTGAGGCGCTCCTTCATGTTCCTGAAGATGTACCGGCGCCCCGGTCCGCGCCCAGCGACGAAGAACTCCCAACCGTGCTTCTCCGCGAGAGCGGAGAGAGCGTCTTGCACCTTGACCGCCTTCGCCATCACACCCTACGTGGTTCGATGATCACCTGACGGATGCCCCTGAACAGCTCGCGCTTCCGCGCCTTCGCCAGCTGCCGACCCGTCGCGTCGCGGTACGCGAAGGCGTCCCGCAGCGCCCTGCGCGACTCCAACAGCTGCGGGGTGTCCGTCGTCGCCCCACACGCCATCCTCTCGTTGTGCAGCTCCCGCGCCTTGTTCAGGTCGCGGATGGCGTCGTCAACGCCCTGCTCCGCGGCAGCGTACTCCATCTCCAGTCGCTGCGCCCTCGTGTCAGCCATTCTCGCGCTTCTCCTGCTCTTCTTGCTTCCGCTGCTCCTCGAACGGCACCAGCGGGACGAACTTGCCCGTTCCGGAGCACCACAGACAGGTACCGTCGCCGCCCGCGTCGGTCCCGTCGTAATCGACTCCCGTCCCACCGCAACAATCACAAACGACCGGCTCCATCGGCTTCCTCGTCGCGTCCATTCGATGTCTGGTGGATGGCGAAGGAGTTGAACCTCTCGACGCCCGCCCCTTCGTTTTTCGTCAACGGTTTTACAGACCGCCAAGGGGAACGCCATCCGATGTTTGCTGGGGGTGCCGAGACCCGACCTCGGTCACGACTCCGGCTTGAGCGTTTGGAAGGCTTCCCGACTCCCATGTGCTCGCCGGGGAAACGAGCCGTGCGCTCCGCGCTGCTCACCCCCTCGTCATTAGTATAGTACGATGGTCGGGCCACGTAGTCAAGAGGAAAAGCGGAATATCATCCCGCCGCCCGCAGCAAGCGCTCCCGGGTCACGACGCCCCGCACCGCCGCTTCGGTAGTACCGGAAGCCCAAGGTAGCGCCATGTGATGCCCCTGCACAACTTGTACGCTGTGATCATCGCAACCCCAAAGCGATCCGCAGCCGCTTGGTATGTCATTCCGCCCTGAACGCATGCGTACAGTGCTCGCGCCTTCTCTTCCGTCAACCGCGCCGCCGGTCGGTGCTCACCTCTCGACGTACGCCCCTTGCGAGCGGCGTCAGCTAGGTTATCCGCTGTCGTGCCGACGAACAGATGATCGGGGTTGACGCAGGACGGGTTGTCGCAGCGATGGCAGACGAACAACCCGTCAATGGAAAGACCCGCAAGCGACGCGCTCAGGCGATGCGCCTTGAAGACCCGTCTGCGCACGTTGAATGCACCGTACCCACCGCGACGCTTGAACACCGCCCCCGCCCACAACCAGCAACCGCCCGGTCCGTTCTTGTCGACCTTCGACCAGAAACGAGCTTTGTCGGACTCCGTTAGCATGCCGCGTCCGCAAGCGCCTGCTCCCGCAGAACGATACCCTTGACGACCGCAACCACCTCATTCACGGCTTCTGTCTGCGTAATCACCGACCGCACAGCCTTTGAGTTATGAGGCATTCTGAACAGCACGCCAACCCCGCCCTCCGCGTTGATGTTCCGCACGTTCTTCACGCGGTCGTCCACGAGGATGGCGTCGGGGCGCGCCATGAGCCACTTGTCGGTACCGAAGAACGTCCGCTTCGCGTAGAGGTGCGGGAAGTGCTTCAGCATCCACTGCGCTTTGCCCTCCACGCTCGACGGATGGTCCGACTGCGACGAGACGATGTAGAGGTCGCCCAGCTGCTCCAGCTGCTCGACGAGGCTGTACGCCCACGCCTGCGGTTCGAGGTCCGCCCAGAACGCCGCACCCGCCGCGTCGACTGTCTTCCACATGTCGTCGTAGCTGAGCCCGAGGATGTCGAGAGCGCCGTCCCACTTGTGCACGTCGCGCTCGGTCAGGTCCGGGCGCCCACAGAGCCGGAAGAGCCCGACGGACCAGCGCGCCAGGGGACCATCCATGTCGAGTAGGATGCGGAACTTCACTTCTTCTTCACCTTCTTCACCTCGCCGCCCGTCGCCCACTTCCGAAACGCTCCCGCAGTGCAGCAGAAGACCCTCGTCCCGGGCTTGCCGTCGATCGTCTCGTAGTCCGCCACCCATCCCCGCTGCGGTCCGCTGACGACGATGTAGAAGACGTCCCACCCCGGTGTCGTCGCATCCGGGCACAAGTACGAAACGGAACCGCCCGGCTTCCTCAACCGGTGCACCTTCCGCGTCGTCGTCCCGTTCGTGAACAGCTTGCCGACCGCGATGTCGCTCAGCTTGATGACCGGCTTGTCGGGCTTGCGGTTCGCCCACGCCTTGCGCAGGTCAGGGAGCGCCTTCCGCGTCACGCGCTCCCTCGCCCAGCTCGCGAAGACCGCGAGGTTGCACCAGCGGCAGGTCTTCTCCTTCACGCTCCGCTCGGGACCGATGACCGTGCTGTAGCAGACCGTGACGTGCCACAGGTCCGACTTGACGCGCTCGACGCGCCGCACGGCTCCGTTTCTACCGAGGTACAACCTCCCCTCACGTATCGCTGTCTGCTCCATGCGTCCCTCTTACGTCCGTAGTATACGATGCTCGGGTCACGAAATCAAAGTGTTTCTGCTCCACCGCGCCGCTTCTTGAGTCGTCTCCGCGCTTCCGCCTAAGACACGAGCGCCGTAGGCTTGATGTACCCGTTCGCCACCTGCGCGAGCGTCATGCACGTCACGCAGTGCACCTCGCCGGGGACGATGCGAGCACCGCACTTGCACGTCGTCACGGCGAACGCCTCCCCTCACCCGTCACGATGTCCCAGATGCCCGTCACGCACCGCGCGAGCAGGATGAACGGGATGACGACCGGCGCCAGCAGAAGCGTCGCGATGATCGCCCCCGCCACCGTCAGCAGCGCCACCGGCATGAGGAAGAACTCCGTCACGGGGTTCCGGTCGTCCGTCGGGGAGCGGTAGTACCCGTCATGCTCGACCACCCCGACCGCGGGAGAGCGATGGTACGCGTGCTCGATCTCTGCGGCGTCCATCGGCTCTGCGTCCGGCGTCACGTCCTCGTCGGGACTACTACGCCGCCCCGCAGGCTCCACGCTCTCGAACGACACCCGCACGACTCCGCTCTGTAGCTTCTCTGCGCTGACATAGAACCGGATCGGGCCGGCTACCTCCGTGTCGAGCGTCGCGGGCACGCGCGTACGCGTCAGCCCGTCCTCGTGCGTCGCCACCACCGTCCGGCGGACCGTGCAGCTCCGGCAGCACACATCGCTCCCGCAACCTCCCGGCCGGCGTGCGTAGCTACACGTCACGACCTCGCCCCCGCGGCGCCCGAGCACGCTCTCCTCCCCGACGTCGAGAAGCTCCAGCATCGTGCCGTTCGCCGCGAGCACGCGTCGGTCGCTGTCCACGATGAGAACAGGGAACCGGAGGTCGCTGAGGTACTCCCCGAGCGAGAGCTTCTCCGCCTGCCGCTTGAAGAACCGGTAGCAGGGGTAGCAGACACCGTGCGAGACGTCGTCGGTGTCGCTCGCGGTCCCTCCGAGACGCTCCCCGCAGTAGCTACATTGCACCCGCATGAGTCACCTCAGCGTGAACGTGTCGCCCGCGTTCGGCATGTTCGTCCACCCGTCGATGGTCGCCGTTCGCGTGCGGGGGTCGTAGCGCACGATGCGGCTCATCTGTAGCGTGCCGTTCCCGCGTTGCACCCACAGGTGCGCACCCGTGTAGAGGTCCGGCTCGTAGGGCCACAGACAGGCGCCGAAGAACAACACACCGAACAGGAACCCGATCCCGGCGATGAGCGTCATGACTACCCCCGCGCAGCTGCTATCCATCTGTGCGCCGTACCGTAGCCCACACCGAAACGCGTTGCGAGCGCCCGCACTGAACCTTCACCGGCGATGTAGCTCTGCACCACCTGATTCTTCAGGTCGGGCGGGTGCCCTTCAAGCCGCCGAATAGGACAGAGCATGAGGTGTTTCCATGTGCGTCCGTGAGCGATGCCTCGGACCGTCGGCTCCGTTGTCCCATGACGCTTCGCGACCTCTTCGTGCGTCATACCGTCAACGAGGTCTTCGTAGATAGCACCGACGTCTCTGACGGAGAGCTTCGACAACCTACCACCCCTCGCGGTGCGTCCCTTACACCGCGCGTCCTGCATGTTGTCGTCCTGCGTTCCAACGAACAAGTGCCTCGGGTTCACGCATGCTGGGTTGTCGCAGCGGTGACATACGTACAAGCCGTCGATGTCAAGTCCCGCAAGCGCGGCACTACAACGGTGGGCCAAGAACACCACCTTGCGCATCATGAACCTGCCGTAACCGTTGCGAAACTTGCGCGTGTTCCATTCCCAACAATCGTCAGGACCGCGCTTGTCGACCTTCGACCAGAAGCGCTCGATGTCGCTCTCCGTCATCTCGATGCGCCGTGTCTTCACGCTATCCTCTGAAGGCGTCTCCGAGTTCATCGGGCGTCATCGGGTCGGCTGGTTTCTCATCCTGTAGGTACCGCGTCGTGCGGTAGTGCTCGAAGAAGCGGCGGATGTCACGCGTCGAATTGTCGATGATGCGTTGCTCCGCAGCATCGATAGCTGCTGGCCCGAAGGAGGCGAGTAGTCTATCGAGGCGCTCCGACACATCCTTTCCCATCACGCGGTTGAGCGCGCGGATCTGCTCGTCGGTACGTTGCCGGTCGCTCACACATGGCATCGCCTCGACCGGCTTGTTGCTGTCAGCGGGCGGTTTCTGCAATACCGGCTCGGACGGCTTCCACACGAACCGGTTGCCCACGATGTAGCCATCGACCAGCACCGACTCGCCCTCCGCGATACACCCGCAGCTCGGGCACTGTATGCGCTGATGCGGGTCGTCCTTGCGCACGGGTACCAGCGTCCCGCAGTCGCACGGCAGCGTATGCGACAGGGGCTTGACGTGCACGTCCTCCGGGTCGATCCGCGCGTGGTCCTCCGGATCACAGAACATGTCGGGCGCCCACGTGTAGCGGTACATCGGCGGGTCACCGTCGTGCTCATAGTAGCCGTTCAGCACGCGCCCGCAGTTCGAGCACTCCGCCATCGTGTGCGCGGCGTCGAGCGGCAGTTGCATGCGCACCCCGCACGGGCAGTCCACTATCGCGATGCACGGACCGCCGGAACCCTCACCCATCTCTACCCCTTCCCGTCCTGCTCAGCGCGCCTCTCTTCTTCTACGCGCTGCTCCAGATGCGCGATGAAGGCGCGGCTCACGTTCGCCTTCGACTTGTACTTGTAGTGCTTCACGAGCGCTTCGTACAGCTCGCGTTTCGTCAGCTCTCTGGTGCGCTCGCGCGGTTCCTCGTCGCTTCCTGGCATACCGCCTCTACCTCTACTGTCGGCGGATGTACCTCGAACCCGCAGCTACTTCTCCAGGCTCGTGAGCCGATACTTCAGCTCGTCGCGCTCGTCCGTCACCTCCGCGAGCTGGGCTTCCAGCTTCTCGATCCGCTCGCTGTAGGTGTACGTGTTCCGCAACCGCTTCTTCAACCCGTTGCGCTCCTCCGTCAGGTCATCCACGCGGTTCTGCAAGCTGTTGATGGTCTCCGTCGCCGCGCACGCGGCATTCGCCGCCTCGTCCCGCACCTTCTTGAGCGTGCGCTCGTAGGCGTCGCGATCTTCCGCGTACCGGTCCAGCCGCGCGACAAGCCCATCCTCACCGTCAGTCTTCGCGAGTAGCGTGCCTACACGCTCCCGCGCCGTGTCGCGCTCCTGCGTCATCTGCTCGACGCGTTCCTTGTACGCCTCGATGGCTTCATCGGCGTCGTGCAGCCGCGCCTTGAGCTTGTCATTCGACGCCTTGAGCTTGACGCACTCGTCATAGAGCTTGTGGTACTCGCCCCGCACGTACTCCAGACGCTCCCGCGTCGACTTATGGTCGCCGATGACCGGCTGCATGGTCGACATCCCGATAAGCGGAGGCGTTACCTTCACGGGATCCCCGGTGTCGACCAGCTCCGCAGCCTGCGGTGATTTCCCCTCATCGCTCCACTCGACCTCGCGGATCGCCGCTCGCAGCGCGATGACCTCCTCCACGATACTCCTCGCCGTGTCCATCGTGATCGCCGTGTGCCCGTACTGCGTCGCCAGCACCGCCGCAGCGATCAGCTTTCCGGCTTCTCGTAGTTCCTTCACGGTCGCCTCGTCACATGATCGGTGATTCGGAATCGGGCAGCAGCTTCAGCCACCTGAAGCCCGCGTCCTGCCCCGCCGACAGCATGCAATCGTCGCCCAGCCCCATCGGACACGGTCCGTTCTCGGGCAGCTCCAGATCGCAGCGCGGGCAGAGGCGGATCTGCACCTTCATGGGGCGCTTTTTGGAATCAATGTCGCCCCGACGGAACGCGTCGTACTCCTCGTGCGTCATGCCCAACCGCTGCCGCTGGTTGTTGCGCAGCCGGGTCCGCTCCGACTGTTGCTCCCGCTCCGTCGCGCGCCGCTCCTCCTCGCGCACCTTCGCCGCCGACTTCTCAGCGGCGAGGATGGTGGACATCGGCATGCCGTTGAAGAACAAGCACAGCATCTCCGCGCAGTTGCGGACGCTCGTCTCCGCGTCGTGCGAGTTGTACTCGCGGCTCGCGTCAAGCCACTCGTCGACCGCCCCCTGCACCTCATCCGGTGTGGGCAGCTTCACCTCGGCGCCCGTCCCCGGCGCCCCTTCGCGATCCTCGTCTCGATCTCCCATACTCTCGCCATCCTCTGCGCCGCACCGCCCGCACGTCATTCCTCGCCCTCCACCTGCATCCACACGTACGCCACGGCGAGCGCGAACACGCCGTAGATCGACAGCACGATCCAGTCGAAGTCGGTCACCTCGGCCAGCTCTCCTGTGACAGCCGCCGCAGCTCGACGCCGATGTCGTGGGCGGCGCTATCCGTCGTCGCGAACGCCCGCGCCGAGTCGTTGATGAAGCCCTCTGACGTGACCGGCACGAGCCCCCGCTCTACTGACGTGATCGCCTCCGGCGTGACGTCCACCAGCCCCGCGAGCTTCGCACGCGTGAGCCCCGCGCGCTCGCGCAGCTCCCGGAACCGGTCGCCGAAGCGCGTCACCGATGCCGGGTACGCATAGTCGAGCCGCATGAACGGCTCCGGCTCCTTCGTTACCGTGTCGTAGCGACCGACCCGCTCCATGATCTCCAGCGAGTACCGCTTCACGCCGAGCAGCTTGCGGATGCCATCGTCGCTGAGGTGCGCCTGCGCCCACTCGTCGGCAAGGTGTCGCGTGTGAAACCGCGCCAGCTCCAGGTCATGGGTGCCCCGCGCTACGACGTACCACAGCCCGCCCGGTGAGGTCGCGAGCCGGTCAAGGTTGGATGACATACTTGCCGCCCTCCTTCCCGCACGTCCACGTCTTCCCGCACTGACAGCGAAGCTCCGGGCGCCCGTCCTCGGCTACGTCAACGAGGTACCCGGGATGGTGACACCTCGGGCACCGAGACGGGCTTTTCGACGTCGGCTGCTTCATGCCGGTGCGAAGCTCGTGTCGCACTCCGGGCAGTACCGGTCGCGCTGCTTGATGTACCAGATGTCCATCCCGTTGCAGCACGGGCAGACGTCCATGCCGCTGGTCTGCCGGTCCCACTGGATCGGCGCGTCCATCAACTCGCCCGCCGCGATCAGACGATCGCGGCGGGCGCGCCGGGTCTCCTCCTTCATCCCTCGCCTCCGTTATGCTGCCTCGCAATGCTCCGCCCACCTGTCGCGGTAGTACGCGACGTTCCGCTCCGAGCGCTTCATCTGCCGGCGCAGAAAGTCCGCGTTCTCGACGCTGAAGTCGCTCGCGGAGAAGCCGCCCGCGCGGGGACCGCCGATCTCGATCAGCCTCTCGACCCACCTGCAATGCGCCACGTACGCCGCGCGCTCCTCAGCTTCCTCGGTCTCATACTCGAACATGAACTGCAGGATGGTGAACCCCGCTCGCGCTCCTGCGTCGTCCATGCCTACCCCCTCGCCAGGTGCGGCAGCTCACTCCACGGCACCCCGTTACCATTCAGGGAGCCGTCTTCTATGCCCTTCTTGATCCTCAGCCCATAGGCGAGGCTGTCGAGCGCGGTGTTCCACCACCGCCGGGCTTCCTCCGCTTCCCACGCCAGATCCTCACGGCGGATGTCCGACTTGGGATGCTCGCGACAGAACTCCCGCCAAGCTGCCCGCGCCGTCTTGTACTCCGCGAGGCGGTCGCGCACGTCCTTGCGCTTACGCCTGAGAGCGCTCTGGGTCGCGTGATGGTAAGGCAACACCGTATACACCACTTGCCTCCGTACCTCAGTCTCTCCACCCAAAGTATACGATGACCGGGACACAGATTCAAGAGGTTTATTGGATCACGACCGCGTCGCCTTCCGGCGGTACTCCCGCCGTAGCTCGTCCAGCTCACTCCAGCACGTCGTCCGCTCCGCCCACGCGGCGAACCGCTTCAGACTACTCCGCCGCACGCCCCTGACAACCGGACCGACCTCTTGCGAGTAGTACACCCCCGGCTTCTGCGGATGACCGATCGCGTGCTCATACAGCAGCAACCACTCGACCACGCGGACCTTGCCATCACGCCCGAGGTACATCTCCCCCTTGCGGATGTCCTTCTGTCTCACGAGCCCGCCCCCTCGATACCCTGCGCCTTCTGAAGCGCTCGCTGGCTCAGCTTCTCGACCTCCAGCGTCACCGCTCGCAGCGCGGCGTCGTCCACGATGGCGGGCATCTCCATCTGCATGAGCAGACCGTTCGACAAGCGCCACGTGAGCTTCCCGCTCTTCGCGTCCCACCACATGAGGTAGATGCCGCCCCTCTCCGGTTCGAGGTACAGCTGCGCCCCGAGCCGGAACGGCTCAGTCTGCGTCTTGTTCCGGTCCCTGAGGCGGAACAGGATCTCTGCGACGACGGGGTCGACCGGACCGAAGCCCGGCACGGGATGGACGTGGTACTCGCTCACTTCTCCACCACCTCCCGCAACACCTCGAACAGGTCGCGCATCGACTCGGGCGTCAGGCGCGGCAGGCGCAGCATCCACCCGTCCGCAGCACGGCTCTGAACGTAGAACAGCCCCGCGTTCTCGCGCACCCGCCAGGAATGCGCCTTCGACGTCTCGCGCGGCTTCGGCTCGCGGATGCGGCTCTGCCAGATGGTCACGGGTCGGTTGTGGCATCCGACCCGCACCGACTCGCGCGTGCGCTTCGTGTTCGTGATGATGCCGTGCCGGGCGAGGCGGGCGAGTACGGAGCCCATCGCGCGTCCCTCGTGCGTCGTCACCCCGTTGGGGATGCCCTTCCACACGTCGTCGCTCGTGAACTCGTCCATCGTCTTCGCACAGAGGTGGGCGGCGTACTCCGCCCACTGCAGCCACAGCTGATGGGCGTTGTCGCGCGCTCGCTCGATCGCCTCGCGCTTCGCCTCTCGCTCGCTCATATTCGTTTGTTCGCCTCCGCGATGATGTGGTCCGCTCGCGCACGCTGGTAGTGAGCTTCCGGCGTGTCGATGCCGCCGAGCAGTTCCTTCGCGCGGGCGCAGTGCTTCTTCGCGTGGATGAGAGAGCGCTGCGAGCCGTGCCGCATAAGCCGTTCAGCACGCTCCAAGTTCTCATCAGCGTTGAGCTTGTGCGGGTCTTTGAGCTTCGGATCGCTCACGATGGCGACCGCTTGGTACATCCCCACCAGCCCCGTCACCAGACAGCCCTGCGTCACCAGACCGAGCACCACCACAACCAAAATCAGCGCAAGTCGTTTCACCACCTGTTGTCCCTCTCGCTTTACTATTTCGAGAGTATTATCCTACACAGACGGGCCACGGTCAAGCGCTGTTTCTGAAGCATGCACGGCTTACAGCCGGAACCTCATACTCCCCAACGCAATACGCGGATGTTCGCGATGACGCGGGTACGATGTCGCCCCTTGGCGGGCAAGACGGTCGACATCGCGTTACGCGCGTGCGCCTCTCATCTCACTTCTCACGATGAGGTTTGGTACCGTTGCCGCTGTTCACCTTGCACGGCGCGGGTCGCATCTTCGCTGCCGACACCTGCCTCGTCCGAGATGATCGCGCACATTCGATGTACGCGTACAACCGGATGGGCTTACCCTTCGTGATACTGAAACCCTTCAGCCACCCTACGATAGTGCCTCCCGATGGTAGGGCTGCTCGCACCCTACCCCCAATTCTGACGTTGCAGACAAGTTGCCCGTAGTGGTTCGCCACACGACGCAGCCGGTCCTGCAGGACGTCGATGCTCCTCATGAGCGGTAGAGCTTCCTCGTGCAGTCCCTCGCGATGCACGCTCGTCAACGCACCGTGCCCCGTCTCCAAGTCGAGGAGGATCGTCCCCAGTAACCGACGCTCGTCACGCGAGAACGCATCGAGGATGGTCCTGCGCAGGATGCTGTCAGTCTCTACGTTGGGTCGAGCGAAGTACCGCCGCATCGCGTCCACTAGGTCCGCGGGCGTCTTGAACGTGCGGGCGTGCGCCGCCGGCACCTCGTAGTCCATCACCTGCGCGAAGGTGCTCAAGCTGTCGGAGCCGTGGACGCCCGTCTTGACGTCCACGAACGTCACGCGCTGCCGGTCTTCCGCCTTGTTGTGGCGGATGTTCACGACCTTGCGCACGAACCGCTTGCGGTTCACCCTTCGGAGGCGGACGTACACCCCGCCGACTCGAATGTCTTCTATCCTCATCAACCTAAGTGTCGGCAGGATGCGGTGGAACCCGCAAAAGAAAGCGCCCCGCGGGCTACGTGAACCCGCGGGGCGCCTGGACGCACAGCTGTGGCGAGGGACGCTGGACGACCGCCGGTAGTGTACGGGCGGCAATGGCTGCCGTCAACTGCTACCTCTACAGTAGCAGTAGGAGGTCACCCTCCCGGCGACGTGGGCGGCGGCAGATGCGATGTCGCGTCCGTTCCGAGCCGCTTGTCGATCTCCTTCGCGATGGGCCGCAGCGTCAGCGTCAGGTTCGACACGTTCCCGGCCAACCGGTCGAGCTTGTCGATCATGTCCCCCTGCTGCTGCATCATGCCCTTGCTCGTCGCGGTGTTGTCCTGCAGCGCGCCCGTGATGGCTTTCGTCTCCTCCTCGCGCTTCGCCAGGAAGGTCCGCATCGACTCCACCCGCTCCCGCTGCGCCTGCTGCAAGCTCCTGAACAGGAACACCACCGCTCCCGCCAACGCGGTCACGATGGTGCCGGCGACAGCGATCAGCCGGTTCAGCTCCCCGCGTAGCGTGTCGAGCTGCTGCTCGTGCACGGCGTTCATCGCTGCCAGCTCGGAGACCGTCTCCGCGTAGGCGTAGCCCGTCACCCCCAACGCGATGACGCACACGACGATGGCGGCCACCGCACCGGCTATGCGTTTCCCACACGGCGTGTCGGTGATGCTCCGCCAGATGCGGCTCTCGCGCCGTAGACGCTCCACGAACCCCGCCGTCCTGCTCGTACGGATGCGGCTCCGCAGCGGCACTACGTCCGGGTTCGGCGTAGCTCTCACGTCCGCTGCGGAGGCACGATGTGGGAACAGCTCTCCGATGGTGCGGTACAGCACGTCGTAGAACGTCGTCATGTTGAGGTCGATCTTGTGGACGACACCACGCGTGTAGTGATCCGATGGCGCGTCCGTCGGGTCCATCGTCCCCGTCAAGATCAGCACCAGCGTCTCCGGGGCGTGCTCCCGAACTACCTGCAACGTCTGATCCCCGCTCCCGTCCGGCAGCCGCAGGTCAAGCAGGATGAGGTCGACCCGCTGACGAGCGAGAATCGCCTTCGCTGTCGCCAGCGTCGGCGCGGAGGTCACCGTGAACGTCCCGCACGGCGCGGCTTCCAGCCAGGCGAAGTAGAGGGACCGCATCCAAGTGTTGTCCTCTACGATGAGGACGCGCACGGTCCCCGAGAACTGCGGTCCCTGTCCCATCACACACTCCCAGGCTGGGTGGCCCCCTTCATCGGGTACCCGTTCAGGCTCCCGATGACGTTCGCGATCTCGCCGTCGCTGAAGCTCCCGCTCACCGTCACGCGGTACCCGGGCGGCTGCTCGTGCGCGTCGATGCGGGTCTGCAGGTCTTCCTTGTCCTTCGCGTAGTTCACGAAGCGGTTGACCTTGTCCTCGTCGGGCAGGTACCACACCTGCGTCTGCTGCTTCCGCGGGGCGGCGTCCTCGGTGTGCTGGTCCGCGGGTGTGGTGTGGGTCGCCGAAGCACCGAGCAGCGCGGTCGGGGCGGGTATGCGCCCGAGAGCGATTGCCATGCCCTCCGCGATGGTGCCTCCGTCCTTCACGTGCTCTATCGCGTTCTCTGCAAGTAGCTTAGTGCTCATGCCCTGCTCCTGTTACGTGGTCCAGTTGCGACAAGCGTAGCATACCCAACTTCGTCGTTTCTGCCTACCGTGTACGGTTTTCCGCGGGGGCGCTCGTCGATGTTCGGGTAGATGCTCTGGGGCGTGGCTCGGTGGGGATGGGGAGGATGTTAGGAACTTGTTACCCCATCTGGGGTTGGTTCGGGGAATGTTCACCACTTTGCGAAGTTCGGGTCATGGGATCATCGGACACGTCCAACGAATGATCGGACCGTCCGATGCCCACAACCATGCGGGTTCGCGGACGTGGTCCGATGAATGATCGGATCGGTCCGATGTCGTCCGATCAATGACCCGGCTTGAAGCGAGCACTGAGCGGGTTCCACTCCATCTCGCCTCGTATCTCCAGCGTGAAGTCGTCGTTGCACTCGTAGCAGGTCTCGTACAGCGTCATGTCGCAGCCGTTCTTGTCGAAGCATTCCCACGTGTCGAGCGCCTTGTTCTCGTGCCCGCAGTTCGGGCAAGTCCACTCGACAGATGCGGCGTCTCCCTCCACGTCGATAGGCTTCCACTCGGGCTCTGTAGGCGCCTTGGGCGGCGGCTGCGGCATGAAGCCCTCTTCTCCGAGGTTGGGTACGTAGTCCCCTGACAGGTACAAGCGTGCGCCTTGTGGCATGGTCTCACCTAAACGAATCCCACCGGGTAATCATCGAGGTCTTCCGCCGCGCCCTGCTTCGCTTCTCGTGTTGGGCGGTTTGCCGTCCCCGCCCCATCCTCTACCTCTGGCGCGGCGCTCCAAACGTCTTCGGGCTCTTCGTCTTCGTCATCCTCGTCCGGGTAGGGGTCTGCATACGCGTAGACGTTCTCCCCGTAGTGCTCAGCGCTCACGCATGGCGCGCTCATCGCTGACGTACACGTGCAGCGGTAGATGACCTGCGAGTTCACCTCACCTCCACACCGCCACGACGATGGCGATGGCGGCTACCGCCAGGGCAGCCACGACGATCAGGGCGACGGCAGCTCGGGTATGTCGCGTTTCCGCACCTCTACGCCCACGTCACGGAGCGCCTCGCGCAGACGACGGATGCCGATGCCCACCGTCTCCTGCGCGGCGTCTATGCGGTCCACAGCTACCGCGACGTCGCATGACACGAGCACCTGAGCTACTCTACCGATATGCTTCGGGTACGACCACTCATCGAGCTTGATGCCCGCCTCCTGCTCGAACCTCTCCACGCGTTCCTGCAGGCGTCTCGCTTCGTTCTCTGCCAGGCGTCTATCGCGGTACCTCTCGTTCTCCACCTGCTTGCGACCGATCTTGATGCCATCGCGCCTGCCCGATGCCGTCGCGGCTGCGATGGCGGCTTCGGAGGCGCTTGGTTGAGCGCGAGCCAGGGAGCGGATGAGGCTTGCAACGAAATCCCGCGTGATTGGTA
>Ga0180437_10000709_pt1 | contig 61435 bp, 106 predicted proteins | sample SS_ome_4_FD_132410 | JGI IMG/M metagenome (GOLD analysis project Ga0180437, IMG submission 132410) | Hypersaline lake sediment archaeal communities from the Salton Sea, California, USA - SS_3_D_1 metaG | ecosystem: Environmental > Aquatic > Non-marine Saline and Alkaline > Hypersaline >...
CTCCCCCACCCTTCTTCACATTCCACTATCTCCCCCTCCATCCTCCTCCACAACAGCCAAAACAAATTTCCGCCGAATTCTACCAATAATTTTTTCAAATTACTAAAAGGGAAAAAGGCGGAAATTGTGGACACCAAAACGCCAGACGTGATGCATGACTCTCCCCCACTACCAGTCCTGGAACCAACTTGCCCAGCCACACCACATCCACACCCCACACACCACCCCGTCTCCCCCACCCACAATCGTATCTCCATTAACTATCCCTACACCCCGATCCCCACATCCACACCCGTTCCCACCTATCTCAACCCCCCGGCCCCCCCAATCCCCTGTATCACGCAGTACCAGTTCCATCCCTTGCAATACTCGTTGTCCATTGACACATTCAGTCTCTGCACCAGCCCAGACATCCAGTATCCCCTCACTATATGAGCATCACGAAGTGCGCCAACCGAGCCACACAACGGAAACAGAAAAAGCGGGAGTTCCAGGACTCGAACCTGGACCCTCCGTGTGCTTTGGTGCACCTCCACACACGGCATGCATCCGTGACACCAAACCCCCATGCTGTGATGGTCGCGAGGGGAGGATTTGAACCTCCGCAGCATACTGCATTGGGTCATGAGCCCAACGAGATTGACCAGACTACTCGACCTCGCGGTAGTAACCAGGGATGGGGGCAAATGCCCACCAACCGCCCTGGGGGCACTTTATGCGGTCAGCCCACGACCGATCCGGTGATACAGATGGGTTCACACCAAACACTACCAGGATGGACTCACGATGCCTGGTACACCGTGCAAACAACCCGAGTCCTGGGTACACGAGAAGGTGTGGTCAGGGCCGCCAGCCAGGGTATCCCAGTCCACACATCAACTTTGACCCCACACCCTCTTAATGTCTATTGGTATCGAGCACAGCTCACACAACATCGGCCAGTTCCTCTGGAGTCAACAAACTTGCAAGTGGTGTCATCAATTCCCACAGGTGCACATCCGGCACCGCACCCAGGTTCGCACTCCCCAGATACTGTCCATGTCCGATCAACCGACACTCCTGGTCCGTTTCCACGACCAGAAACGACCTCGTTACTGTCGCAAAATCCTCCAATTTCTCTGTCACATACATCTTCAGTTCGCGTGTGTCCTTGTCGAATGCCAACCGCATCGGGAAACTCCCCACATTCATCGTCACCTGGAACACGCGCCATCCCTTGGCGGTATCCGGTACCGGACGCTCGTTGACCACATACATTGTCATTCTACTTCACCACTCGAATCTGCAGCCTGTCTCGCACCGCCTCGATTGACCACTTCAGACCCTTTCCACAGGTATCCGACATTCTCTCGAACAGATCCTCGTCGATCGTATGACATCTGATCACAACATGATCAATGTACATCCCAATCCACACCTGACCAACACCTGGTATTGCCACCCGCTTGCTGGTCTCACCTTCCACAACCACACACTCGGGATCGATAGCTTCTCGTACCAATCGGTACACTTTCTTCATCTCTTCGCTCGGTTCCATTGGCATATTCCTGTTCCTCGCTCAGTATCCTCGTATTTCCACAATACCCACATAATCGTCGTCTTCCAGCTTCTTCCCGCCCACAATCTCCACAGCTGTCTTCGCAGGTTTCGCCATCATCTCTTCCTCTTCTTCCGTCAACCACACACCTATGATCTCTATCATTCTGCTTTACCTCCATCTTCAACATTCGGTTCCCACTTACACGCCCTTTCCAGTTCCTCTATCTTCCTTTTCATTTCCTTCGTTTCCCTGATCATTTCCAACAATTGTGCATGTGGCCGACTCCGCAAAAATGTGGGATCGTTGACAAACCCAACCTTCATTGTGTTCACATCCCATTCCATCGACCCCTCGCCCTGGTACTCGTTCCCCAACACAGTAAATCGCCACACATGCTTGGCACTACTACTAAATCTGCGGCTGTAAAAGTGGTCCGGTGTCATGCACTCGTACACACGATCCTCAAAGTGGTTGTAAAACGCATCAGATGCCCTGTTCTCTACCATTTTCACCCTTGCCCTGATACTTGGTCTCCCATCTCTATCGAACCACTTCATTTCCTTCCATTCTTCCACCAACCACACAATCCACCCCTTTTCCACAAAAATCCGGTCTTGTTCCGGCTCCACCTCGAACACATCCGCTTGGTGTTCCCACCTCGGCCACACACCACTCGGAAATCCGACACTCACTCGCCCTTCCCCCCTTCGTCTATCAACGCATCCCGCAGCTCCACATATTCCACAAACTCTCTTCGCACACTACCCACCCTGTTCCTTCGTTCCCTCTCCGCATCTTCGAACTTGAACTTGACATTTGGATCACAAGCATCCCCCAACATCTCCTGTATCCTCCCCTCGTTGATGTGCACTCCCCCACACACCCCTTCTTCCTCTTCCCACTCTTGCACAACCACCATGCTAAACTGTGCCAGTTCCTGTGCCCTCTTGTTGTCCTCTTCCGTGATCACTTGTCCCCACCCTACTTCAACATCTGTGCCAGTTCCTACTCACAAAATCGGTTCCACCAACACTCTCACCATTGGTTCGATCCTTTGTATCACCTGGTTCACCACTCTGATCGTCTCGGGACTGGTACCCACCAACAGATCCTCCACACTCAAGGTAAACAGCGGCACCAGCCTCTCCCGCAACACATTTACCTTTTCCTCGAATTTCCACTTGATCTGTTCGATGTCTACCCCAATTGTATGATCCACTTCTGGAGCAGCACTTTGTGCCCATCTCCTAATCCTAATTGACACATCACCCAGCAATTGTGCCAAGTGATACTCCAACCATTCCAACGCATCTCTCGTCTCAAACACCTCCGAATCCACCTACTTCAACATGTGAGCCAGTTCCCGCTCCAACCGTTCCACTTCTCGCTTTGCCCTGTCTATCTCCTCTCGTTTACACACAGGACACACCAACCAGTTCCTACCCCTGGGTATGATCCGCCCACATCGCGGACAGAACCGTTCCTCCACCTACCTACCCTCCCACTTCCTAATTCGTTCCCTTATCCTTCGCTGTCTCGGTTTCAGATTGTCTTCAACCATTCTGATAGCTTCTTTCACCACTTCCAGCTCCAGTTTCTTCTTCTCGTTAATCTCCCTCACCTTCTCAATTATCTCGATCATTCCACTAATCAGGTGATCGACAAACACCAGATCGTCCTCCTCCACACCCGCACCCACAAACAGCACCACCCTTTGCCCACAATACGGACACGGTACTGCCTCCGGTAACAGCGGTCCTCTCTGCATCCCCACACCATCAACCTCCCCTACTTCCACCTTCCGCAACACCATGGGACACTCCTCCTCGTCACACACATCGTATGGACTCGACACATTGCACCACAGAGCTCCGCTGTGCCCTTCCACATGATGTTCGCACGCCCTGGCATGCTTCCTCCACTCCTTCTTGTCCACTCACTCTCTCCCCCCTGTGATATTGGCCGCCAAGGTCGCCAACGCAGCCACCACACCCACACAATACGGATAGTACCGCCTGAACACATCCACACCCCCAATTGCACACAACACCCCGATCACAAACGCGATCCACACAAACACCAGGTTCCACACTCCCTTTCTCATCAGTACACCTCCACCTCTCCTGTACCCACACTTGGCGAGTGAATCACCTTCATTCCCACCAGTTCGTCACGCCCACTCCCCTTGATTCTCCTGAACGCATATTCCAACAACACACTCACGATCACAAACTGAGGCAATACCTTGTATTGTTCGTAAAACCTCCGCTTCGCTTCTAACGCCTTCTCCTTTAACACTTTCACCTGTTCTGCCATGAACTTGAACGAGTCGACCAACCACATGTCCCTTTCTTCTTCAACCATCCAGAATCACCCGCTTCACCCTTTTCAACACCAATTCCACCATTTTCTCTCGAAACGCTCTGTAACTTTTCACAACATAGCTCCTCGGTAAACCCGATACCCCTGCCATCACCGCTACCTCCGTGACCTCTTCTTCGATCCGGTTGACGAGCTCGAGTGCTTCGATCCTCGAGGCATCCATACCCGATCCGAGTCTCTCCTCCACATCCGCAATTGCCGTCTCGAGCTTTTCAGTCCACTTTGCTTCGACTTCCGCAACTGCCGCTGCGACAGCCTCCTCGATGGCCTTGCGTCCCACAGTACTCCTTCTACCCCCACCTCTTCTTGCACCTCCAGATCCTCCGCTTCGCGATCTGTTCCCTCCGGTCGATCCTCCACCTGTTCCCGCACCTGCAGTTCCTGACCCACCATCCTCACCATCCTCCGCTTCAGCTTGTAACCTGCGTATCCGTGCTGCCATACCTTCCGCCACTTTTCATCGCCGCCAGCTTCCTCTTGGCCTTCTTCGTCACCCACTTCTGCCTCCATCGCACCCACCGATCCAACCATGGTCCCAACTCGTCTGGTCCAATCGCGATCCGATATGTCTTGGTCACCGCATTGTACACCACAGGTCTCCGGTTCGGCAATCCCATCCAATCCGCCACCAACTCTCCTGTCCTGTTCGCACACACTCCCCACTTCAGCATGCTCCCTACCATCCGCACCTCCCAGTCGTAGGGCCAAAATCCAACAACCACCCAGTACTCGCGTTTGTGCCACTTTCTCAGATTGACAGGTCCAGTTGTGTTTATCGTGACACGTGGATGAGACAGCACGGCACACGCGAACAGCTCGGCCCAGCGTTCCTTGTTCATCCCAAAGTATTCTGTCACCAGGCTGAACAGTTTCGGAGCTTGTGTCTCCCACCTGGCCCAATTTCCTGCCACCTTCACCGGTTCGAATACCACATCCTCCATGTCCCCGAAGTCGTACGGTATGGACATCATTTCGACCTTCTTCACCTTCCACCCCAGGTACTCGTTGGCCAACATCCTGAAGTAGTCCAGGAACCATTGCAACTCCGATCCCTTGTTGTCCCTCCCCGAACACCCCAACACCCACTCCATCGGTACCTTCACAGCACAACTGCGCTCGTCTGTGAATCGCTTCAGTATTTGCCACCGATGCTCCACCAACAGCTGTCTGGCATGATCCCGTGGTGTCAATCGTTCCAGTCTCCTGCTCAGATCGTTCCATTCGTACCCACCACCACACCTGGGGCACACCAGCGTTACCGACCAATCCATTGCACGTTTGTCCTCGTGTAGATACCCACAACCACCTCTACACTCGTGTTTGGTCCTCTTCCCTACCCACTTCCTATCCACATCTACCAAGTTTACACAACTCCGTTTCCACACCATCAATTTTCACACTATCTACATCGAACACCTGCTTTGCCACTATTGCGCTTTCCAACACCTTGTGATACTCCGCTGCCGCGTCGCCTCTGTTCACATCGGCCAACACATGACGCAGCACCCGATACCCATTCACCACTCCACAGTCCAACCCCACAAACTGCGCCACACAACACACCTCGTCCTCGTCATCGGTACTGAAGTGGTCCAACGCCCACACCACCATCAGCTGCATTGGTTCAATCGTCGGTCTCGTGTCCACACACGTCGTCACGCTCATATCCACAACCCTGCCTTAACGAGTTTTTTGCGATGTTCTTCTAATCGTTTCACAATCTCCCCATCCACACCAAGATCCTCGACCCACGAATAAACCAGCTTGAAGTCCTTCACACTCAGTTTGAATTCAATTGTCTCCTCTGATACCATCACGTCCATCCAATCCACCCACCATCACTCCAAACAACACATCAAACACCACACACGCTGCTTTGTCTATCTTCTTCAGCTCCTCGTCGACCAACTCGACCTCTCGCTTGTCCACCCACACCCGCACACCTGGTTCCCCCTTGATCCTCCCCTTCACCATTTCTCTCGTTTCTTCCACACTTTTACCCCAATCCAACATCTACCCCACCAACCGACCCCACGCAGGTCCTCGCTTCGCTTCCTGTGCCAGCTTCTTCACCTTTTCCACTTCCACCTTCAGCTCTTCTACCTCCTCGTGCAACACCCACAACATTCCAGCCACATCACCCAACATTTTGCACTCCGGACCCCTCGTGATCTTCCCCTTGATCTTCTCGAACTCGTCCCAGAACCGCTGCCACATCCAGCCCATCAACCAGATCCGGTCCACCCATCACGGTCCACCTCCATCCCCCATTCCATCACCAAGTGGTCCGTCCATCCCCACAATCCGGAGTCCCATCACACCACCCACCCCACACGGATAGGGAGGATGAAACAACAAATTCCCACAATTCGGACACAGAGTCTCGCTTCGTGTGCTACCACTCCCGATTCGCCGCGACACAGACACTTCCATCCTACAATGTGGACACACTACGATCCTGTGCTCTTCCTTTCTACTCACATCTCCACCTCCCACCTGTGTGGATACGCAAACATCCCAAACATCTGCCCTCGTGTCACCAACATCACCTGACCTCCCCTTCCATAGAACTTGTCGCTCACATCGTAATACATCATGTCTTGTGCCCCAACCAGCTCGTCCTCGTTGTAAACATCCGTACCCACCACACATCCACTCGGCAAACACACCATCGGAGCACCATAGAACACCTCTACTCCCTCTTCGCCCACATCGGGATACCACCCCACCTCCGCAGTACAATGTCTACTCATTAAATGCCCCGAGTACGCCATTCGATGCAATCCACTATAGAACCCATGTTCTTGTCCCCACTTCCGTCCCTCCTCGTCGTGTTCGATTGTGTGTGGTAACACCCCCTCCACAAACTGCTTCCACTCGCTCGGGATCCGCAAATACCGTTCGCGACTCCCCCTCAACTCGGCCAACCGGAACTCCTTGGCACCCAAAACCTGCAACTGAGACACACTCGTGTACTTCTTCCGAATCCCTACCGACCACACACCAACACCCTTCTTCTTCACCACAGGCCGATTGCCAGTAGCAAAGTACAACGCAACTGCTGCAATCGCAGGTCTTTCCGTATCAATCACATACACATCCGCTGTGTCGCCACGCTGCGCCCTGTCCAGTTCCAGCCCCCATTGTTCCATCACCGATCGTGACACAAACCCAGCTCCGAACAATTGTGTTCCCCATACCAGCTGGTGCACACCCATCACACCATTGCGCAACGACGCAGTTGGTAACCACAAATCCTGCTCCGTCGACCGAAGCATAGCCCTGCCCATCTGCTCGGCCCACACATCCTTCCGTTCTTTCAACAATCGTTCCATATTCCTCTTTCCACTCTCTTCCAGATCCATTTACGCACCCTCCATTAACACTTCTACCTTCTTCAATTCTTCTACCCACATTTTCGCATGCTCCAACATCTCTTCACTCCCCACACCACGTTCCACTACCCCACTCATTCGCTCCAACCACCCTTTCATCACTTCCAATCCCTTCTCGCCCACAGCCACCTGTTCTCCGATTTGAGTCCTGATCTGTCGTCGCTTGTCACACGCATCGTGCAACCAGTCCCAATCCTCGTCCAACTTCTCGAACCGCTCGTTTTCCAACACACTTGCCAGCGGACTCTTGATGGTCTGTTCGCTTTCCGTCCCAATGTTGGCCACCATCACCACATACTTGTCTGTGATCAAATCGCCACACATCTTACACACCACCAGCTCCGCATTCCTCGCCACTCTATCCGCCACTACCTTGTCGTGGCACGGTTTACAGATCCAGCCCAGATCAGTATCCTCGAAGTCCGCATAGTATTCTCTACAATGCTCGCATACCGGCTCTTCTTCGCTCATTCACATCATCTCCCAAAAACTTCCAATCCTCATCTTGGCTTCCATCCGTTTGATTACCTTATCCTTGGCCCTTGCGAATAACAACTTCACCATCTCCACATACCTTGGAGTCACAGTCGACACCGCAAACTTTGGCGACCGCAGCTCCCGCACATGCAAAGTGACATCCTCGACACCTCTGTGGAACTCCATAAACACAGTCCCACGATCCACAACATCGCCACTCTCAATGTCGTCGTCCACAGGCACATTACACCAGAACTGGAACACAAACAATCGTTCCTCGTCGTCGTGCCACACGCGAGCCCTCCGATACGCCATGTACGGTACCAGCATGTTCACCGCCACATCGAACGGTAACACATCCAACCGCACAATCTGGAATCCTGCATCAACAATGTGTTTCGTTTGTCTGTCAACAAGGTGTTTCTTTGGGCTCCTCACACTACACAGGTACTCCCTGTCCCACCTTTTCGCATCCTCGTCCTCACCCCCAGGCACATCCCCACCCACACTTTCCGCATCCCACTCGTCTGCATCGCACCACTCTTCCACATCGGTGCCAGTCTCGTGATCCTGTCTTACGAAAGCCACAGGCTTTCGTCCATCCCCTTCTGTCACAATCGTCTACTCCTCGATTTGTCAATCAACGCCTTCCAATGCTGCTCCTCGGCACTCAACACATACTCCGATACCGTTGCAGTCAACACACCTCGCGCTCGTTTCCACAACCCCTGGTAGTACACCTCGTCCGTGTCCAGATTACCAGGCTCCTTGTTACCTCGCCACACCACCCATGTAGGTGGATTACCACCCCACTCCGGATACAGGCTCCACTTCCAGTCCTCCCGAGCCAGCACAGCTACCACCAGCTCTCGCATCTCGTAGCCAAGTTCCGACGGGAACTGCTCCTGTTTCCACTTCAGATACTCCCCATTTATCTCACTTTGTGTCATGCAACACCCAAAGTCCAGATCGGGATACGCACCAAGCACCCCAATCACACACGCCACTTCGAAGGTCCGCCAATCCTTGAAGAACTGCTCCTTGTCCTCCTGATACGCTGCAGTATTCAACACCATCCGCAGACACCACACAAGTGCAGCAGATTCGCATGCATCCTTACCAGGCCACGACCCAACCATCCGATGTAGATTCCCATCCCTTTTGTTGATCACCACCCCATATTCTACACCATTGGCCAACCGTGTGTGCTTGATTGTCTGTTCCAGGTATCGCACATCGTCGTGCATAGACATGGCCTTGCCCAAATAACCCTCGTACTTCCTTCGGTACAAGATCTCACTCAACGGACCCGTTTCCACATGTCCCATCTCAATCGCCTCGCTGCATCTCCACGACCAGATCGAACAACCTGTTTCCCCGCTCGGAATCGTCCGTGTACACAAACATCTCGTAGGATTCACCAGTAACACCACACCCTTGCACCCTGTGTCCCACAACATCGAATTCGTACCCACTCTCCCTCAACAACTTCAACAGCCGCTTTCCAGCCGCCATGCACTCCCTGCCTGCATCGAAAATCGCCTCGTTTGCACGTTTCTCTTTCATCGTCGTGATTTTACCCATCTTGGTCATTTTCTACAACTCCCTAATCAGTTCCATGGCCTGCTCTGGCCCAATCGCACCACACCCAGCCCCAGTCAGCTTCAACAGGAACAACAGCTTTGCCGTCTTCTCCGGATCGGTAGCAGTCTCGGTCACAGTAAACAAATCCATCATGATCTGCTCCAACCCTACCTGCAACTGTGCACTTCCATATTCTACCACTCCATGCTTCTGCAGATACTCCAAGAATGCACCAACATGCTTGGACAGCTGCTCTTTGTCCAATATCTTCATTCGGACAACACCTTTTCCACATCACTCAACATCTGCATATTCACCACTCTACTCCCATTCACCATTGCAGTACCATTCAGAATCTTTTCGAGTCGCTTGTCGGTGAAGTGCATCCCCATTATCACATCGTACCACCTAATTATAAACTTGAGTCTCTCCACCTCTCCCTCCATCTCCTTCACCTTCTCTGCACTCGCTCCTCTATCCACTTCCTCCTGTCGCACCTCTGGATACACCACATCTGCCCCATCCACAGGCACAAAGTGCACCCCATGTGCTGCCAAATCCTCCAACTGTTCGTCCGTGACTCCACGCAACAACATGTTCACCCTGGTCTTCTCGCCTCCGTTCACCAAATGCCTCGTCAAAAACGTGTTGTACAGCCAGTTGTGTGCTGCCTTGTCTTCGCTTGGCCTGGGATTGATCACCACAATGTCGCTCAAATCCCTTCCTCCTCGTCATCGGTTGCGATTTGAGCCCTGTCCGAGTCGTCCAAACCAGTAGCCTCTCTGAACACTTTGACCTTTTCTCTAACCAGTTCTATCCAATCCATCTAATCCACCTTGTACAGAATGTACATTTCACCACAATGCATACAGATGATGTGCACAATTCCCTCTCGGTTCGGTTCGATCTTGTCAACACGGCGATCCATCAAAGAATTACACCTGGGGCACATACACACATAGAAGTCTATCCCAAACACAGTAATCTGTTCGTATTTCAACATACTACTCCGCCTCCACGAATTCCTGTACTGCTTCTCGCAATGCACATAGCACATGTCCACGCTGTGCGTAGTCTTTCTCGACTTCTACCCCACACACATTGCACATCACCTTGTGTACACACTTGTCCTTCCTTGTTTTACTCTTGTTGTACTGCGAGCTGCTCGAATTGCCACAATGAGGCTCACCAATGAAACGATACCAGTAGTAACATCTCCCACATCGTTTCCACAACAGCACAACTCCCCGTCCCTCCTTCACCTCTCTGGTATACCCCATACTCTCCAGTTTCTTGTCTGCGACACCAGATGCTGCCCACACTTTCTTGACAAACCACCACGGAAACCACTCTTTCCTCTTGGTATATTCCAGACACTTTCCAAGCACCTTGTGGTCCATCTCCACCCCATCTTTCCCAAGATGAATTTTCCAGATCCGCTTGCGTCGCTTGATCCACATGGTAGCCTTCTTGGTCCTTTGCCAGAATTTCCAATCAAATCTGTACTGATATGCCAAGTGGCGCCACCTGATCGCCAGCTCGACATCCATCTTAACATACATCCAGTCTGCCTCGTCGTCGTACTCTTCGAAGCAGAGGAATCGTTTCCAGGGCCTCTTGTCCCTGTGCCACAACATCTTCACTCTAACCATCACAATTGCCCCCCACACTTCCTTGGACAATGACTCGTACACCCATCACAATACACCTTGTCTGGTTGTTCTGTCTCCAAACACACCCAATAGTCCTGTGTCACGGGACTCTTACAGTATTTACACACCACATCCAATGTGCAACTATCACTCGCCTCTTTCCACTTGAGGTATTGTGAACTGGTCTTGTCAGAACACCCACGATCTCTAAAGTGTTTGCACTCTCCACATGGCTTCTCGACCAGGATCACACGATCCATCACTATGTAGACGACCATCACACATCTCTCCAGGCCCTGCTCATGCGCAGTCCTATGGCTGGTCGACCCCGACCCTTCTTCTTGATTTCTATTCTGTCTAACATACCCATCTCCTCCAGCATGTTCATCACCTCTTCCTTGAGCTCGTTTGATCCCTTCACCGCTTTTCGTATCGAGCACTTCTTCATTGACCCGTTCCGCTTGATCAAGCGCAGTATGTCCTCCCTGATTTTCTCCTTCCGGATGTCCACACTTGTGATCAGTTCCTCTCCCTGAATCCACCGCCTCATTGCCTTGGGATTCATTGTCTTGGCTTCCATACCCAGGTCCACGCTCGTCAACACATAGAAGTGAGCATTCATGCTGCTGTGGGGTCTGATCCTGTACAAATCCTGGATAATTTCCATCTCCCTACTCAGCTCCGTTAGCCTCTGTTCCTCTATGTCCAACAGCACACTCTGTCTCTTCACAAACCCAGGGTGTGGAAACGGAGCACCAAACACAACAGCCACCTCGAAGTCCCGAAAGTCGTTGAGTCCCCTCAGTCCCCCAAAGTGGCCCAGGCACACCCGACTCTCCCCGTCCCATCTCTCCTTCAAGTCTACCATCTGGGCTGTTACCCCCTCCTTCACCAGTTCCTCCCAGATCTTCTCCTTTATCCCATGCTTTCTGCGACTCACTATCAGGATGTGCTCCTTGTCGTGTTTCTCACACACACCCTTCACAATGTCCAACAACTTCCAAAACGCATCGCGAAACTCGATCACGCGCTTCCCCCTCACGATTGGCCTCTTCACCAGACTACTCATCGGGTACCTGTTTACCGTGGGATGACCAGAGAACTGATACACAGTCGCCGAATCCACACTTCCGTATGCCATTGCCCTAATTGGTCGTTCAAACACCTTCTGATATATTTCCACGGGTGTTGTGGCGTCCAACACTATCACCTTGTGGTCGTCGAAGCGCACACTCCCCAGATCGTATCGCTGGAACAACACACTATACCGATCCTGTGCCTTGTTGTGTACCAGATTGATCATGCTCTCCAAATACCCGGGTCGTTCCCTGTTCCTGTAAAAGTCTTCTGCCATCTCCATCAGCGGACGTACTATGTTCCTCTTGACCAGATCTCCCCGCTGGTACATTTCGATCAATTCCAGGTCGACAGACGCCAGGAACAGATGCATCCCATTGAAACGCCATCGGTCCCCATACTCTATGATGTCTACCTTGATCTGTTCGTAGTCGATGTCCCGCACCCGACCCGTGCTAATCGCAAACACCAATTCCTTGATCAGGAACATCACAAACTCCTTCTCTGGTCCATCTGGCAACTGTTCCAAGAACCGCACAGTCCACGTCACAGACGGCAGCCCAATGAAGAATTTCACATACAGGGACTGCAGGAACTCCTCGTCAATGACCACAGCGTCCAAACAATCACCATGTGTCTCCACATATCCCTGAACCAGATTCCCCAGATGATGGTGCACACCCACCCAGCTCTGTGGATAGCTGAAAATCTCCCGGATCCTCAGATAGTAGTCGCATATGTCCTTGTCAATACACACATCACACAGCAACCGTGTGTCTATCCCCAACCTCTCAATTTCCTCCATGTCTGGATTGCTGCAGAAGTGCCTCCTACTCTTCATCTGCAACAGATTGTACGGTTGCGACACCTCTCGCTCTCCCAGCGTATGATTCGGACTGGTATACACAAAGTACCAATTCCCCTCCACCAGACTCTGTATCGTAGTATAGGTCTTCCCACTCCCAGGGAAGGTCTTGAAGAACAGCACATCGTCGCTCCACCCCTCGTGCATGTACTCCAACACACTACCCTTGATCATTTCCCGTAATCGACTAAGGTCCGTTCTTTTCCACCACCTTTTTTACTACAACATAAAGCGAAACAGTCAGGATTGTTCCACACGACGTGCAATGAGTCCGGACTTGTCTTGTCGTCTTTTCCCTAACTGCATAGTATCCCCCAAACTTCACATCGTCACAACAAGACTCATCCATGTTGGTAACCCACATCTTGACCACCACATCTCGTGTGCAAAACACACATCCGTGTTTCGATACGACCCTTATCTGCCCCTGATCAAAACTCAGATCGGCACTCCACGAATTCATTCTGTTGTATGTTCCACCACCACAATACGGACACACAATGTCTACCACATCAATTCTGGTCACGGTCACCAACCCCTCATGATCCTGCCCACATTAGACCTCTTCTGCTTGGAGTCCCTGCTCCAACAGTCCCCTGAGCAGTCTCCCCAGCATTCCATCGCGTACCACATCAAACACTACCGCCAACGCCAACATCCCACCCATAGAACGCGACAACACACCTACCCACTCCTCCAACTCTCCCAACAAATCTTTGCCCACATACACCCCAAACTCCCTCTTGTCCCCTTCTCCTTCCACTTTTACCCTTTCGAGGTCCACCAACAACCTCATCACGGACCGTCGCATGTATTTGCTGTAATTTCCCGATTCTTCCACTATCTTTGCCAATGGTCCTGGTAATCGCACAATTGCAAAGTCAGCCTGGTCCTTCTTCCGCTTGATTCTCCTCTTGGTCTGCCTGGTGTAGTGTGCAGCAGCCAGAATCTTCGCCTTGCCCACACACTCTCCTTCTCGACACACATACCCCAGCGGAGGATACCTCCTCAGTTTTCTCTCCACATCGTCCCTGCGCACACTCTCCCCACAGACCTTGCACGTCGGCATTCATGCCCCTCGCAATCTCTTCATTCTGAAATTGTATGCTCTCTGCATCTCGTCGTCTAATACTGCCGGTTGCACAATCTCCCATCCCGACTCCCCCATTCCGATTCGATTCCATCCCAACTCGGTAACATACACACTCGCATTGAAGATCTCCCCGTGTTCCGTGCAGTTTGGACACAAGAACTCCCGATTCACAAACTGGTCAAATGGAGGACAGTCGAACACATTGGCATATACCGTAGCCTCTTTCAGCGGCAATATCACTTTACATTCTTCACATCGTACCTGTGTCATTCTTCGACCTCCACACTTATTGGACAATTATCCTCGCAGCACTTTGTGTCACAATCCTCTTTGTCAATCAACATTTGACACAACCACACCTCACCTTTCCACACCCTGTGTCTGCAGTCTATGGACTCACTCACAATTGTCCAGCTCTTGTGTGGCAATCCAATCAAGTCCAATCCCTTGCTGGTAAGTTCGTAGTGATGCTTGGGCCACATGTGAGCATATCTCACATACCCATGGTTGAACAACCACCTGACAGCAACTGTCACAGCTGGCTGGCTCCTGTTTGCCCTGACAGTAATCTCCCTTGTCGGCAACACATCGTACCCAATCGCCCTGAGATACACCTTTTTCGATTCCAGTCCCCTGAGCCTCGCCTTTTCTTCCCTGATTCGCACCTCGTCTTCCTTCGAGAGCCCACCCTCTTCCTGTTCCACATTACCCAGCGTCACACAATCACCTCGAACAACACATCAAATTCCACACCATACTTCTCTGCGACCCGTGTGACCACTTCGATTCTCCTCTTTTGTCGTTCGATTGTCAACAACAAAAACACATCCGATGTTAGATCGTTCGATCTCAGTCTATTCACAATCTGCCCTCTGATATCTGCATCAATCGCTTTGACTTCCTTGGCAACTTCCCGTTTGGCACGCTTCTTCGTCACATTGGACAACTCCAATACAGATCTCTCGGTGATACACCATACTTCTTGCTCAATTCGCGAGCCAGTTTCACATTTCTGGTATGTTGTTCCCACATTGTATCAACCCTCAACTTTGTTGTGAGCACATCTCCTGTACGCTCAAGTGTTTTGATCATCTTGCCTGTGCACTCTTCCCTGATTAGTGTCGATCTCCTAGCGAACCGTTTCTTGGCCCTTTTCAATTTCCACTTTGTCCAACCCACGACGACCACCATCCAGTTCTCTTACCAAATCCACATCTTCCATCAGGTACCTGTTCATCACCTTTGGGTCTCCAAGATCCCAACTCACCCTGTCGCATCTCTCGTTAGTCATTACCTCTTCCTCCCAAATCTTTTCTTCTTGACACACCACACAGCCACAACTGTTTTCCATCTCCTGTGACCATCTTCGGTGTACTTTGGCACCAGTCTCTTCTCGATTTTACCCTCTCTGTGTAATTTGTCAAGATGTTTCCTGATCAGATGCCTGTGTCGACCAAAGTACATTTCGACATCCTCTGTGGTCATGTCTCCCCGCTGTTCTAACAGTTTCACCATTTCTGGCCTGATGTCGCTCCCTACCGCATCCACATTAATCATCTGGATCACCCTTGTGCAATCCATCGTACACCAAACTGGCAGTCACAGGTCCAATCCCCTTGATCTTCTCGATCTCCCCCTCGTCGTATTTGGCCAGATTCGCCACACTCCCAAACTCGTCCAACAACAATCCTGCACGATGTTTGTCCACACCAGGGATCCCCATGAGTATCTGCAGCGGTGCATCCTCCACATTCACCCTCTTTCTTCTTGTCCTCGCAATGGTGATCGGATCCTTCGGCAGTTTCTCTGCAATCGCGATTGTCAACACAACCAACATCTTGTCCGTCAGACCAGGTATCAACTGTACTCCCTTGATCACATTCCCCTCCTCGTCTTTCTTCACATACCGAGACACGAGACTGGCCATCATTGCCAAGGCTGGTCTGATCGCTACCTGTCCATTCACAGGATTCACGAACCCCTCCAACCTTCTCAGTCCCCTCCCCCTCGCTGTATCGCTAATCATGATGAACGAGTGTTCAAATGTATTTATCAGATCCAATGCCTGGCTCTGGAGATGACCACCACCAGTCAAACTATTCCAGAAGTCTCCCACAGTCTTCCTCTCCACACCCAAACTCACCTCTTCACACACAATGTCGCCAACCTGACACACACAAATCTCGTAGGTGTGCTTTGGATCTCCACCCTCCCCAACCTTTCTACACCCCTCCGCTCTGAATGTTTGTTCGATCTTCCGTGGTTCCCCTGTGTCAATCAGGAAGTGCACTATCTCAACACCCCCTGTTCGAGCACACCTATCAGTATTTGCCCATACCACAGCATCTTCCACGACTCGTCCATAATGCTCAGCCCACAGTCCCAGCAAACCGTGAACATTGTCCCATCTCTCGTGTTAAGACCCCACACTTCCTCTGACACACACACAGGACACAACGATTTCCACAAATCAAAGATTGTTCCTTCCACTACCCCTTGCACCGAACTCACTCAGATCATCTCCACACCACAGTTGGGACACACCGAACCCCCTGTCCGACCGTACCCACAAAATTCGCAGGTCGTGATCTGACTGACTTCTGTACCCACACTCTGACTATCCTCGTGGATGTCGTCAACCCTGTTATCACCCCACACAACAACGCCTCCAGGACTCCCAAACCTACTTCGTGTCCCAACAAACTTCCGCACCCGATTCATCTCTGCCTTCACATTCTGCCTCCTCCTTCTCATTCTGGCCCAGTCTGTGCCCGACAACCACCAGACCACCAACACAGCAACCACAAACGCCAAAATCACAATCACATTTTGCCATGTCTCCACAATCACCACTCCTCCGCTTCCGGTGCATCAAATTCCAACACAAATCTGGTGTTGCACTTGACACACACGAATGCTGTACTACAACACCCCTTGTATCCACACCCAAATTCCTTGTCTTCGTCTGCTGTGGTTTCCCTTTCTTCCACCAGACCACCACACGAACACCTTGCCTGGACTATGTCTCTCATTCTATCACCCCTGTATTCGCCAGAATATCGAGCCCATCTGGTCGGCCCAGGCCATCATCTTGGCTCCCAATTCGACCGACCACTCTGGTTCTAACACCTCTATTGCTATCAACACCACCCACGCGAGACCCTTCTTGAATTCCTCTTTCATGTTTGGTCTCAGGAATGTGTCAATAAACTTCACCCAACTGTCTACCTTGCCAACTTCCATGTACTTGCTGTACCTCTCTATTGTTTCCTCGTTCACAACGAACTCGACCATGTCGCGGAACACACCATACCAAAATGTGTCAACATTAGGCATTTCCGCGACCAGCGGCTCGTGGGCTCTAACTGGCATCTCAGGAAGCATTGTCTCGCCACCCCAACTCCTTTTCCAAGTTCGCCAGATATTTGTTGCTGAACACAGCAGTCACAAAATCTGCAGCAATTTCTGGTGCATTCATCCGGTCCTTCTTCTCGCTGTATTCTCCTATTGCATTACCACAGAACACCATCAGGACCTGTACAAGGAACCCAGAATACTCTCTGCTCCCAGTCCTTGCATACAACAGTTCTTCGATGTGGTGCAGGACAAGATCGTCCCGACTCTTCACATCAAACACTCCCTTGAGTACCCGCACCACAAAGTCGTGATCCTGCTCGTCCCGTTTCTGCACAAACTTGCGTTTACCTGACAAGTTCCGTCTCCTCGTCAACTTCGTCAACCACAGGAGTAGCCACACGTGGTCGCTTCTTGGCATCGTTAGCAGGCATCAACACACATGTGTCCTCACCTGTCGACGACACAGAGATTCCAGCCACCTTCAATCGTCGTCTAATGTGTGTAGGCAGGTATTCTCTGTAGTCGTCCAACGAGTACCCAAAGAATTTTGCCAGCGTGACCTTGTTCACGACCACCTGGTTCACACCCTTCTCTTTGAACCGTGCCTGGGTACTCTTGGCCAGTTTGGTACACAGTTCCTGAATTGTGTTGACCGTGTCGTCAGTTGCGAACAGTTCGTCTACATCCACCATTGTCCCTCACCTACTCCTTCCACGTGGCCGCTCTAATCTCCTTGTATATGCTCTCGTACCGTTCGGCCTGGTCCACACGCAGATAGTGCATCAGGTTCTTGAGTGTGACCAAACGATTTATGTTGGCATATGGATACAGCTCCTCGAAGTGCTCAACTATTTCTCGCACAACCTGTATACCCATCACACCCAACACATCCCGCGCAATGCTCCATGGTAACGCCTTGCCATCCTTGATCGCTTCCATGATCTTTTCGACCTTGGCAACGACCTTGTCCTCGTCGGTCCACCACCAGTCCTTTCCTGCAGCAGATTGTCCAGCAAGTCCCATTTCCTGCTGTTCCAGCTCCTCTGGGTTGATCCCATCAACTATCTCTTCCCAGTCAGCCCATTCCCAGTCCTCGTAGTTGAAACACACAACCAGCTTCTTTCCATCTCGGACCCTGTACTTTTTCCATTCCCCAAATGTTTGCTCCTCGACAATCTCGTAGCCTCGGTCGTCGGTTCCCAGCACTTCCATGTCGTCCTTCCTGACACGTTTTGGCTTCTGCACCTTCTTGGCTACCTTCTTCACTTGTCTGGCCAATTTCTTGGTCCTCTTCTTCAGCCTCTCTATCTTCGCAGATGTATCCACCTCTGGCTCCACCTCTGGTTCTGGCTCCACGACTGGCTCTGGCTCTTCTGGCTCCTCTGGTTCGCCCACTACTTCCTGCGACAGGATGTCCAGGTCTGCATCCAGGTCCCAACCATCCTCGTCCGCATGTGCTTCCCAGTCGTCTGTCAGTTGTTCCTCCCAGTCACCTTCCTCTTCCACCTCGGGTTCTGGGTCAACTTCGTCTTCCACTTCTACCTCTTCGGTAGGGGGAATCTCGATTGTACCATCCTCGAGCTCGGTCAGCGGGACGATCTTGGTGTCTGCACCCTCGCCTCGGACCACATACCCCTTACCTCCAATGTACTCAATCACTTCCAACCGATCCTTGTCCTTCACCTCTGGATCGGTCAACCACGCCAGGACCTTGTCCCACAGCTCTTTCCTGACGTATCCCTTACATGTGTTCGGTTTCACCGGCATTTTCACAGTCTCCTTGTCACGGTTTCTGCACAGACAGTCCTGACGGTCTGCGTCCCCCGAGTGGAGTGCTCGAGAGATCCCACGACCCGTGCGATGTGCACGTTGTGCATTCCTCCGCTTGTGGCTACCACCACGATAAACATCATTCACTCAACATTTCAAGTTTCGGCATCAGGTCACCCAGCTGATAGTCAACTACCATCTCACCCTTGGGTTTCAACACATCACGCTGCACCAATCGCCAGGGCTGCAATTCCCCGTCCACCACCACTCTCCCGTGCACAGGCTGCAACGCATTCATGCTCCTCACGAACATCTCCCCTGGCACCTCCAACCCAGTATCTCTGTGCACCAGGAACCCATCAGAAAACACACAGTCTCTCAAATCGACAACCAAGGTTGTGGGTAGGGTGAGGTGGCCCTTGCGGATCACTCTCACTATATCGCCCACCACGACACATCTCGATTTGAGCCCTTCACGACAAATGGACCAATCTTTCTTCTCCTTGAGCCATTTGCGCTCCTGTTGGGTCAAGCGACGCCACTCGCCATCGTCTCGATGTCCAACAATAGCAAAGTCGTAGAAGTCTGGTGTTTGTTCACCTTCCCTGAAGAATGTCGTAGGGACCGCAAACATGACATTCTCCTTCGTCTTCACATCGATGGAATGAAAGTGGTACTTCTCTCCATCGCCTCGGTCGTGCACACCACGGTGCACAATGAACACAATCCGTTTGTACATATCCTACACCTCGTGACCATCCTGGTCCTGGTCCCCTGGAGTCGCTGGTGGACGGGGATACCCCACCAGCCAGGCGTGCACAGACGCCATCTTCATAATTGTTGCGCGCACATAAATACACATTGGAATGTCAAAACACACGTGGAATGACCGGTACCGGCACATCAGTATTGCAGGGAAACACCAGTCCTAACAGCACATTCTGGCAATAGGCATCCTGCCATGTCATCCAGTCCACAACCTTGCCACTCTTCCACAGATTGCTTTTGTCACATCGTTTTCCAACTTGAAACAATGTCTCGTCGTGACGCTGTACAACCGCTGGTATCATCTCACCTAACACCTCTATCTCGAAGCCCAAGGTTGCACACTCTGGACACACAGGCCTTTTCAACACAAATCTACCGATAGTTCCAACATCGTCGTCCTGTATGTTTCCCCTGCATTTGCTGCAACACATCATCGATCAACCACTCCATCTGCAAGATCCTTCCAGTACGCTTCCCTATCAGTTGGCAAGAAGTGGATAGCAACACTACACCTGTACCACACCACATGTTTCCACAATGTGTTGTATACTCGCTCGTCGTCCTCGAATATCACCACGGTCGGAAACAGCGAGTCGGTCGTATCCTTGATGTTCCTGATGATCCGATTCGTGACTGTCAGCTTCCATTGCACATATCCATCTGGTGTCCATTCTCCTCCCTTCGGTACAAAGTGCTCGATCTCTGCATTCTCTGGCCCAATGGCGGCACGTCTCAGCAACTGATGCACATTGTGTTCCGTTTCCACAGCCATGTCTGGGCCACGTCCAGTAGTGAACCACATCTTGTCGGGTCGCATCTTACGAAACCACTCGACACACCCCTGGTACACCCGTCTCTCCATCACGATCTTGCGCCACTCGCTCGTACCAATGACATCTCTGTACTCGTCGGTAAAGGGCGAATCCAGAATCGTCCCATCGATATCGCTGATGACATAAATCTCTGGCAAACTTGTCATCTTCGTTTCCCCACTCCGTACTTCTTGACCAACTCTTGTGTTCTCACAAGTACATCCAAATACGCTGTGCGGAGGGCTCCAGCCTTGTCCGACTGAATCACAGCCTCTAACATCAGGTACCAGGTGTGCACAACAAACGGATTGTGGTCTGATTCTTGTTCGTACTCGTTCATGAGCTTCTCGAGATAGTACAGATCTGATATCTTGAACTTGCGACCCTTGATTGCAATCCAGTTCACAGCCTTGTCCAATGCCGACAAAGTGGTGCGGTCGGTGACTACTGTTAGAGTTGTGTCGGTAATCAGATTGGTCCAAATCGCAACAATCCACTCGACCACACAAGTGTACTTCTTACCGTGCTTGTACCACTTCCGACTCCGTGCGAAGTTGATCCGATTTGGTGTGAACCACCCACCTGCTCCATTGATCTCACACTCGCCATTTGTAACATAATGTGTGTTGAATGGCTTTTCGAAGCAGCTGCCGAATGCTCCTCGCAGTTTCGCGCTCTCGATGCTCTCTCCACACCACACACTATTCCCGTTCATGTACATGTCGTCGTTGCCACGCACCGTGTCGTACTTGCGTGGATCGTCGTCTTTGAATGGGTCTACAACCATCCAACCGGCTGGCACTTCCCATCCCCTCTTCTCGAATGCCATTTCCATCTTTTTCACCCGACTCGTCACACCATCCATCACTTTTCACCCTCGTCTTTAATGTACGGGCACGGATACTCCCAGGTGCTATCACAACCATGATGGTATATGTGTGCGATCATCTTGTGATCCTCTGTAGGACAATCGTAGTCCGGTCTGTTGCATGGACACAGATCGTAGTGTACCCCTGCCGCTTTCTCAAACACATTGTCCACAGTAAAGTCTGTACCCAATACCAACCCATACTTCTGGCAGTACACAATTGCCTTCTGCAATCGCTTTTGCTCCATCGCCAGTTTTCGTTCCTTCTTCTGCTGCTCCTCGAGCTTGCGCAATCCCCTCCGTCGCTGGTCCCTCAATATGCTCTGATAACTACGATTGAGAACCGGTATGGGCTGTCTCAGTATGTACTTGTACTGCTTGGAATCCTTCCCCCAGATGTACTCGATCTCTGCCAGGATCCGCATCTTCCGTTCCTTAGCCTCCATAAGCACCGTACGATTGAATTCGTCACATCTCTTGGCTTCCTCCTCCAGCACAGCAAACTCCTCGTCGCTCATTTCGGCGATTTCCATCTCTGTTTGTGTGTACTTTGGACCAATGTACTGTCTGATCATCATAGTCCCGACCACTTCCTCAACAATTCTTTGCGTTTCTCTTGGATCCGCCTGTGCCTCTCAGCCAGTCGCTTGTGTCGTTCCTCCTTGGTTAGTCCACCAGGTGCAAGGAACACATTCACAGGTCTGTAGTCCACACGAAACATACCAGATATCTCGTCTGGTACAGGCTCCGGCCCTGGGGGTAGTGCTACCACAGGTACACCACGACTGCGCTCGTGCACCCTCAGTTTGTCCATCAGTTTGGCCACAGTATCCCTAAGTGTCTCAACCTCGGTCTTCTCTGGATCCATCCGCACAATCGCTTCTACCTGCTGCTCCAATTCTGGCAACATTTCCGCCTTCTTTGCAGTACCCGCACGTTCCCACTCGATGTACATTCCCATCAATTGATCAATCATTTCCACGAGTGTTGGCTCGCCAGGCTGTTTCTCTGTCATTGCTACCACCCCTGCAACCATCTTTGTGTCCTCCGTTTCTTGAGAAATAGATACTGGCGAATCCTGTGTACCACCCCACCCAGAAATTGCTCAATTGCTACTGGTGTGGCCTTGTCGTCCAACAGCTTCTCGAATGTGTGGCCTGGGGTCCCCTCGTCGTAACAGGGTCCAAACACCTGACCCCACTCGCACTCGACACACTTGACACGACCACCCTCGTGGCAGAAAGGACAGGGATGTACCAGTACTATCCCCTCGCGGTCCAATCCATTACTCTGTGCCTCGTTGAGCAGTTTGTAGTACTCGTCCAAGTCCACCACACCATTGCTCGGATCGGCCAGTACTCGCAGACCCTGGAACCGCTCGAGCACCAGGTCCCACATGTCCGGTTTCCACACAGCCATCACGGTCTGGCCCACCTCTCGGTTTTTTGGCCCAACATTGGGTAGTGTTGCCCACGTATGATGGTTTCCACCTCGTCCTTGAAGAACTGGACAATTACCCGCACATCCTCCATCTTTTCCGCCTCCTTGTCTGTGAGAAATTCTTCCAGTTTCTCCGACAACCCAGGATAGTCGACCACACGCACATGATCTCGCTCCTTGTCGTTTCGTGGTCCACAGATCACACATACCTCCAGGTATACATGAAAATCCTCGCTGGTCCCTCGACGCACAATGTCCATCTTGATCACCGCGTCGTAAGTTTCGACCGGACAACGATACCACTTCTTTCCACAACGTGTGCATCCCCACTCGGCATCGTCTTTACCCCACTCGCTTGCTAACCTGATCTTGTAATTGATGTGGTAGTCTCGACAGTATGGTTTGAACTCAAACATTGTCAATCTCCTCCTCCACAGCGTGTTCCTTCACATGTGCCAAGTCGTACTCGCCAGCCGCCACATGTATGGTGTTACCACACTTGCGACAACGGAGTTTGAGGACTCCATCGTCAAGGATGGCGTATGCTGGTAACGGTGCATTGATCATCCATCGCTGTGCAGTATACCAAGACACCATTGTTCGATGTTGCATTCTGATTCTTCTCCTTGATTCACTTGTCGTCAAATTCCTCCGCTGGGACCCATATCCCATCCAAACACACTTCGAATCCCTGCCAACCACACCTGGGGCAAGTCCAGCCTGTTTTCGGGGCAATTCCCGTCATTCCCTTCGTGTCTCGTCGTTCACAGACCCCTTTGCATTTGGGACACCGATAGTCGTCCCAGCCCCACTCGATGCGCTGTCGTTGCAACGCACGTGTGATCTGATCCTTGTCCATTCCAGCTCGCTGACACGTCTCAGCAAACTTGGTGGTGAGTACAATACGTGTGTACCCACCAGCTTCCGCGGCTGCAAGGTCGCTTCGCATAAATTCACACAGGACATTCCAGCCGGTCTCGTCTAACCCGAACGGATATTCTCCGACCATTATTGTACACCTTCTCGTCTTGTCAGCGAATTGCCTTGTATCTGCGAGCCAGTTTGCGTGCAGTAAAGTCCACAATGCAATTGCCTATCTTCCACACAGGAAGTTTGTTTGTACCATTGTTTTGCATCTCAATCCTCTCGATTGGATTTGCAGAGGAGCAACAAGACCTCGAATGCTCGTACTCCGCATCGATTTTTGAGAGAGGGGGAAGAGAAATCGGTGACCAGTTGGTGTTTAGCCAGGGCGACAGGAATAGAGGGAGGGGCGAAATCCAATGTGCAATCACACATTTGGAGACTTCTGTGCCGCAAATGTGGTAGTCCAGGATGAGTGGCAAATCGAAAGAGTGCGCATTGGCGCACAAAGCGACACATCCATCTCCGAAAATACCCTGTTGGCCCACCAACTGTCCCACCTTTAACACTCGTATCCAGGTGACACAACAGTAACTGTCTTGTCACCAATCTCTATCGTTGGCCACGCACCATGATACCACACGATAGCATCACACAGAATCTCGGCCTGGCGAATCTCCCCGACAGGAAAAACCTTCCGAAATCCCAGCTTCTGATTGTCCCTGTGTGCTGCTGTATCAAACGCACCCTGTCGCAATGGAAGCCACTTTTTCGTGACAAATTCCACATCGCGATCTTCCCTGAAGACCAGCACCTGTTCGAGAGCCAGCGCACACGAACACACAGGTATGTTCACAACATCCACATCGATTCACCTCGACGGTAAAGAAAGAGAATGTAAAAGAATCGCACTACTCCAACAACGCGATTCCGTACTGGGTGGGATTTGCAGCGATAGACATCGCCAGCGTCTCGTAGTCTCGTCGGCGATCGGTGTCCTTGACATCGCGTGCCACGCGGGTCAGACCGTTCACAACCCCGAACACACTCCAATCTGCCTCGTCCAACTCGTCCGCCTTGTGCGCTTCGACCAGACTGTCCAGCAGACTCTTGGGCAGCTTTGACGCCTTGATGACCTGCTCGTAGACCTGCTCGATACCCCTGGTTGGGTCCTCGATCGCCACCTGTAGCCCAGCTGCGTCCTTCAACAGGCTCTCCAACTGACCTGCCTGGTGGATGACCTGCTCGATTCCTTTTCGCACCTTCTTGTCCAGATTGCCCACATGTCGGTGGTGGATCCCAAACTGGCCCTCTTTCGCGGTCATCCCATTGCTGCACACCAAGCGCATCGCAAAGGTCTCAAATCCCAGCGATCGTCCACCAGTCTCGCCATTGTAGCAGGTGAAACCGATGTTGACCAAGTCGCCAACACGCACTTCGACAGGTTCCTGATCCGCAGCCGCAAACGAGAGGAACATGTCGTCCCAACCCACATCTGCACGCTGAACTTCGAGATCTGGATAGTGTTCCAAGACATTTGCCAGCACCTGGTCGTGATTTAGGACCTTGTACTGGGTGGTGAGAACCGCACGAGTCAGGTAGTGCTCCATCCCATGTCCCTTGAACGCACGGAATAGCAGATTTGGCTCCCCACGCTGGGGGTGCTTCTGGTAGTCCTCCAGGCGATGCTGGATGACCGCACGCTGCAAGTCCGGATCGGTAATGAAATGCCGAGGGAAGTTCCCCATCCTGGGCGTGATCCGTCCGAGGAATTGGCCAATCGCATTGCCCGACAGGATGTGTTCCGTAGTGCCACCAAGATCGTGGCCCTGCTCCAGGACCATGTAGTCCCTTTCGAATTCACAGTCCGCAACTGACAGATCGCGCACATCAACGATGCTGTCCTTCAGGTCTCGCGATTCCAGAACCCCAAGGATCTGGTCCGCAGAGAGACTCTTCAAATCGAATGTTTGACCCATTTGTTGTCAACTCCGATGATTCTTCGACGCTGGTTCTTCGTGATTGCACGAGGCCACAGGGTTCCGCGAACCAGCAAGCCCTGACCACAGGCCTACTCTCTCTTCTTGAAAAATGCGGACAGATTGATGTGAATCCTCTTGTCCGCCGATCCATCCCACCTGACTGCGATTCCGTGCTTCTCCAACACCCGCACAATCTCCTCACCACCACCAGCCCACCCGAGATAGCACCCACGATAGATCGAACACAACCCCTCGGCATCCTGCAGATGGTAGTACACAAACTTCTCCGAGTGCTCCTTTGGGATCCCATGTATTGCACAATTACCACAGCACCAGAACACGTGGCGAGTGTAGTACCCCATCTCCCGCAATTCGTCAAATGCCGCCACCAGCGCGTCGATCCCATCCACATCGGGGAGATACTCCTCGTGACCATCCTCCCCCAGCTCTTCGCGATTGTATGTTTCGCTTTCGAGGACATCGTACTTGATCCTAAACGATCCCATCAGAGCACCTCCACATTGACCACAGGCGGGATGTCCCCACCATAGACCCAGGTGTACTCCTTGTCGCTGCGCGACCAGCGATAGGTCGTGCTGCGATCGTTCACATCGGGGAACACACTCACAACGATCCCCATCGGAATGTCGCAGGTAGGACCCGCGGTTGTCAAGGCCACGACAATTTCCGTATCCGTCTCGTCAATGGTCTGTTCAACCCTGATCGCTTTCATTGCGCACCCGAACCGAATCCCATCGGTGCCCAGCGAGTCCAGACCATTCCATTCGTGTTGATTTGCAAGTTTCATGGACATTTCCACCGTACTGATGATAGGGTGACGAGGCACCCTTGTGAACACTCCCCCCAGGAGGGGAATGCTCACAACCGAGTCTCGTCGGGATAGAGAAAGGGGGATCAGATGACCCCAAACGGTTTCTTGACGGTCATGCCCTTTGAATTTTCGATGCAGTAGTAGCGGATCCCAGCAGTAACGATGTCGGGGATTCGACCCAGGAACCTGCTCTCACCAGTTTCTGGGTCCTCGAAACCCATCATCGAGTTGACAAAGCGCAAAGCATCGTACATCGAATGAACACGCGATGCAACAGTACGATTGAGCCAGCTTGCCATCGACTCGGCAGTATGTTTTGTGATCTTGTAGGCAACTTCGTCACAGACGCTGTTCCCCTCCTCGTCGCGACGCCAGTTGAACTTCAGACTGCAATCGGCCGCCAGCCGCATGACCAGGTCCGTGTCGAACACAAAGTGACCATAGAAGTCTTCTGCGGTTCGGTCCTCGTGACTCTTGTAGGGGGTACCGGCCTTCGTCCAGTCAGTCGCTTTACCGTTGCGCCAGCCGCTGGTGGTCTTGCTCGTTGCCACCTTGTCCGAGAACTTGAAGTAGTGGTGTTTGATCACCCTGCCTTTCTTCCTGCCAATTCTCTCGTTGTCGCTGTTCGCGATGGAGAACAACCATTCGAAGTACACGCGGACCTGCCGTGCCTCCCGCTCAAGGACATTGTCCTCCACACCAACACCGAGGTATTCGAACATGCTCCGGATCTTCTCTTGGAGCTCCACCATCAATTCGTCAGAGAAACGCAATTCAGCCATTTTGCCACACCAATTCGATTTGCCGTACCAGACGCGTCTGCATGCGTCCAGCAACTACTAACCAAATTTTCCCACACCCTAATCTATTCATCGGCCACGTCTGCCACTAACTGGATACCCACAGATCGCCAGTTCTCAGAAAAAGTCCCCGACTTAAGGCAGCGACTTAAGTTTCCAACTCAAGTCACCAACTTGGTATCGGATTCACGGAAACAGATTTCCCCCAGTTGCGCACTTGGAAAGACCCACACACCACCCAAGCTCGCCGAGTTTCCCACACGACAGATAGTACTCCTTTCCCCATTCTCTCGCTCTGTACAGATACTGTGGCTGTCGTTCACATCTCTTCGCTTTCCTCCTTGTCGCCGCAGACGCACCCTTCATTGTCACACAATGTGCAAACCGATCAGGAGCCAATACCATGCGCAGTACTTCCACAGTCTCCTCGTACTCGAACATTTGATCCATCAACCACACAATCAGGGCCCATCGCTCGTTCCAATTCAACCTTGGTGTTTTCAACAACAACTTGATACAAGGAGGAATGATGGTCTCGTAAATGCCGTGTTCGTCCGCCAGATACTGAAACACATCCTCTCCAGTTGCAGTTACCCGACCACCATTCAACGACAAAAAGTCCAACTGGACGCTGTGTTGTATCTTGACATCCCACTTCTTCAAGCTGAGCCTCTTGTGACCGATACAATGCCATGTTGTCCGTTGCTGCAATGCAATCTCCCGAATCTTGTCCAACCCAGCATAGACCTCGTCTTCCTGCAGACTCGTACACCACCTCCCCTTGTCCACATTCAGCGTTCCATACACTCTGCAGATCCTGGCAATGTCTCCCTTGGTCTGTGGATCCATGTGCAGATCAAACTGGTCGTCAAACCACATATGTGTCCGCTTGAGACAATCAGCCTTGTGTTTGATCTTGGAATCGGCAAACACATGAAAGTTGAAGCCCTCCCCGCTGAACACAGTCACATGTGCCACATCTCGCCTCCGTAACCAATCCTCCACCCTCAGTACTGCCTCGTACATCGCTGGGAAGTTCTTTGGTCTCCCAAAGTTATCCAAATCGTCCGGATCACCACCAGGAAACGGACCTGGATCAAGGTCGATGTACACCTTGTCCATCTGTCCACTCCCATGATCAAAGTGCTTGTAGTCGTCGATTAACCGAGTGAAACCACCATAAACAGTAGTAAACACATCCCGATGCCAGTTGTACTGATTGACTTTCTCCCAGAACTCATCCTCGCCCCAAACTGGGATCCTGTATGGTATCCCAATCTCCCTCGGAAAAGTCCCGAATAACGACACTTTCCTCGTCCCGCTCCTCTTCACCAAGGTACTCTTCCTCGTCGCTGTCGTCAATCTCCATGCCCTCCATGTCCTCTATCAGGTTAACTTCCACCCCTTCCTCTTCCAGTATTGGTCTACAGATCATCAAGAACTGACATCGCTTCTCTGGTGGTCTACCCCACCCGCACTTCATCTTGCCTGGCTTTCTCGGGAATTCCTCCCTGGCCAATGCCAACAACCGTTTACCCATCCAGTTCAGTATGGTCTTCTCTGCACGCGAACTTCTGTCCTTGACCAACACAGCAGCTCGTCGTGGATACACCACACACAACTGATCCACATTGATTGGATTCCCTTCGTTGTCCTTGATCCCCATGAACTCCAGAAAGTGCGCATACACATACAATTGTCTGTTTACCTCGCCATCAAGCTTCGCCTTGCTCCACCCTGTCTTCCAATCTACCACAATGTGTGTCCCGTCCCCGTTCCGATAAATAGCATCGGGAATCATCCTCATTGTGGTCCTGATCTGGTGTTCCTCCCCGCCCTCTTTCACCGTCCAGACCGTTTCCCGCTCGTACTTCTCTTCTTTGATCACAGGCAAGTAGAAACGCTCAAATCGCTCCAACGAATCAGATTTCGATTTGAGCCCTTCGATGCGATCACATTCGATGTCGGTAAATCCAACGACGACAGAGACCACATGCATTACCAGGTCGTCGTCAGAGATGATACTGCGGAACAAACCAATGATGTAATCGAATATCAGCTCGTCCTCGGTTTCTTCCCAGATGTACTTGACATCGACCCGATCGTAATACTCTGCAATACATTCGTGAAGTAGGCTACCCATAGCCATCGCTTCGGTCTGCTCCTTGACCGCCTCACCTCCGTATGTCTGGCTGTACCTGTAGGGACACCGATAGTACGCATTATCCCGCGATACGGACCACGACTCTATTCTGTACTGGTTACCCGTTTGTACCACTTCCTGAGTATGTGTCTTAGGAATTCGCCCCTGCTTTGATACATTTCCAGTTCTGCGACCTCGTCAATCTTCTTTGAAATCCTTTCCGGTATTGACAGAGTTATGGAGACCGAATTGATCTCCACATAGCCCTTCTTGTAGCCTTTGCCAGGACCTTTGGTCTTCTTCTTTGTTCCCTTCTTTGTTCCCTTCTTTGTTGCCTTCTTGGTGCCCTTCTTCTTGGCCCTCTTCTTGGCCTTCTTCTTGGCTTTCTTCTTTGGTGGGGAGACCTTCGGATTGTCTGTTTTGTAGTGGTATGACCACCCAAGGCCTCCATGGAAACGGGTCAGATATCCATCTTTCCACATCTTTTCCAAGGCACGAGTAGCCTCTTCGTTATCCAACAGAGTGATGCGTTCCACATCGGCTGCCATGATCCCATCTTCGTCTTTGGAATGCTCGAGCAACACCTTGCGTATCGATTCGATCATTAGTCTCCTTCCTTCGGTTCGAAGTAACATGCCAAGTCCGGATTGTGTTCACACTCGTCGTTACACGTCCGTTTCCCGTCGTGTTTACACTTTTTGCAGTCGTGTTCAATGCGGTCGTAACACGTCATTCACTCGTCCTCCTCTTCCTCCGATTCGTCGTCCTCGTCCTCTGGCAAGTCCACAGGCCCTTCTCCATCGTCTGGCATAGTCATGAGGTTGTGGATAGTCATGAGGTTGTGGATAATTTCGATTGACTTTCGTGCCTGTCGACCAATTTCCATCTCGAGTTTGTTGTACTTATCCTCCAGTTGCTTGAGCATATCGTAAACAAATGCTCTCCACTCGGCAGAATTGAGTCGGAACAGATTTCGTGATTCCCACTCCGGTTCGCCCTCCTTTCGCCTGGGTTTCCGACGAGTGATCCACACAGGTTTGTAGCCAGCAACAACCACATCGTCGCCCTCGGCCCTGGGTGGACCCATTGTCTTTCGCATTCGCTCCTCGAACTTCCGCTCCTTCGCTGTCATCTTCCTTGGCCCTCGACCAGGGCCTGATGTCGGTTTCGTTTTCTTCTTTGCTCCTTTGGTCAATTAAGACCCTCCAATAGTGCTGTTAAACTCTCGGACGCAATTCCTGTTAGGATTGTGTCCCATTCTATTCCTATGGCCTCCAGAATGAATGCAATCTTGTTGTGGATTGTCTTTTCGGCCATCTTTCTCCAATCGATGTGTATTGATTCTGGCAGTTGAGGCATGTCCACATCGATACACACCTCGTCCGTTTGGGGCAACTGCCCACCAACCACCTGCGACACATACAGTAGCTTTGGTTTGCTGCCCGCACCGAAGTTTCCCCTCAAATATTCGTTTGAATATTCTGCCCCACGGATCCACGGACTGGCAATTTCGTAGTCAGACAGACTACGACTGAGTCCCTTCGGTATGCCAACCTGCAGATGGGTGTATCCACCATCCAACATTTTGTGTACAACATCGTACACATAGTTGAACACGGTTTGTCGATCGGCTTTGTCACCTAACATTGTGAAAATTGTTCTTTGTACCTCCTTGGTGATCCACGCCGAATCGCTCCGACGCAGCTCCAACCCACGGTAAAACAGCTGACCCAAGGTTTTAGTTCCGTCCTCGTTGTTTCTGTACACCTTGCGCCCATCTGCCCATACCAACATCCCAGCGTACCGTTTCTTGGCACTACCAAAAATCATGAACGACAGGATCTTCTCGTATTCTATCCCGAAGAAGTGATTTTCCATACCCAGATTATCCGCAAACACATCGTACGATGCTTCGATGTGATTTCTGATATTATCACATTTCACAATACACTCTTCGATCGTGTCTGCAGGAATGTCCACAATGATTGAATCTGTGTCGCCATAGATGGTCTCAAATCCGAGGCCCTTGGCTATGTCGCTGGTCCACTTGATGAGTTCGCGTCCCATCCATGTGATTGTCTCCGCAATTGCCAACCGATACATGCGAGCACCAGGATAGGCCATCCACCCCCAAACAGCGTTGATTGTATCCTTGACGGATTGGCGCATATCCAAGAGATTCTGGAACTCGTAGGATCCGTAGTCGCACTTCTCCATCTGTCGCTCTATGATGTAACGGATCTCAAACATCTCTGTGAGGCGTTGTGACACGAACCCAACGGTTTCCTTCCAGAACCATCTACCATCCATCTCCACCATGGTTTCTGGATCCCATTCCTCCCCGTCTGGTACACGTACGGGTTTCCAGAACCGATGACCGTTTGGAAAGATGAACATGCGCTCGGGATCGTCCGGCTCGTCGTCGTCAACAATCATCTCTGGACTTAGATTTCCACTCCGTATGATGTTCGGATACATCTTGGCCAGATCGAAGTACACCTGATACGATCCACCCTGCCCATATATCCCAGGTATGGGTTGAAACACCATGGCACCCTCGAACGTGCCCCGTTCTCTCCGAATCTTGGTTGGCAGCGCAATGTCGCGACTCCGGAACAGCATGAACGAATCCACAATCACAGATTTCATGAACACCTTGTCCCACAGGCACGCATTGAAGGATTGTACCATGTCGTGGAACGCAATGACACCCACGCGGCGATCTATCTCAACACACAGTTCTGTGTCGCGAACATTGTAGTCCAGAAATCTGTCGAAGTCCGTTTCGTACCAATCTTCTCCCATGATGTGATCAGAGTGTTTCTGTATTTTGTGTAATTCTCGCTGACTGACCGCATTGAGGGAGTGACCTGTCTCGTGTTTTCCCTTGATGTTGTGATGACCGGTGAGCAAATCAAAGCATATTCGACCACCGATCATTGGACGATATCTTGCACGTTTCTTTCCACCAAAACGACCACCCTCCTTGCCCCTGGCATTGTCGACAACATATACCTTGAGCATTGGCGACAGGAACTTTGCGTATCGCTTCAGCTGCATGGACGAGTGTTGCATTCTGTAAACGATGTAGGGCAGGTCAAAGTCGCTGCTGTTCCACCCTGTCACGATGTCCGGATCTGTGTCACTCACAAATCGAGTGAACATCATGAGCATCTTGCGTTCGCTCTTGTAGATGTACTTGGTCATCGGAGTCGTGCGGTCAGACTCCTCCCAACGATATTCGCCTTCTACCTTGACCCAATCCTTTCCATCGGGAAAGGCATAGTCCGATTTGAAGGCAAACACAACAACCTTGTTCATGTAGTTGTCGTACGATGCGATGCTCACAATTGGGTCGCTGGCAATCTCAACCGATGGAAATCGGTCTTCGGGTGCCAGTACCTCAATATCGAGGAAATCCACCCGTCTTGGCGGTGGTTCGCTCGATTTCGTCCTCTTCGTCGAAGACAAGTTCTTGTGACCTCCACATATCTTTCACACCATTCAGGAAATCGCTGGTGATAGTTTCAATGTGGAAAATACCGAACATAAGCCAACCCTCTTTCCACATTGTCCTGTTACACACAATCAGTATGCGGATTGGAGGGATACCTTTGTGCCCATCGGCATCGTGTGTGTCTAACACATACTCCTTGTCGTCACGATCAACATCCAAGAGGTACATTGCATAGATGTGTGTTGTATCCGCTGTATCCATCGATTTGATTGCCTGGCGTATGTTGTACGCAGCCCTGCGTATCTGCTCGATACTGTACACAGCCACTCGTATCACCTGGGATTGTACAACTCGTGTTCGTCCATACCTGTGTCTTCGTGCCCACGCAGTCGTCGCTTGGCTGCAGCTGCACGCTCTGCTGCCATGCTGCGCTCCATGACAACAGCCTTGTGTTCCTCTTCTTCCATCTTCTTTGCAGCCTCGAGTGCTTCGACATACTCCGGAACCTCGAGCATCGCACCCTGTTCTATCTTGCGCATGGTTTGCACAGCAAATTGTACCTCGTGCCGTCGTGGTCCTTTCAGGATCCTGGACAAGACTTTGACCAGCTCCTCCCACATTTTTCTGTAGTCAAGTTTGTCCTTCACATCGAGTTCTTCACTCGGTTTTGTCGGTTTCTTCGGTTTCGGCAATCCAAATCGTCTCCTTTTCGATTGTTAGTGTACTTTGACAATGTTCACATTGAAAAAACTTCTTTGCGTAATTGCTGGCCTTGGTAACTTCTCCACATATCGGACACACAGTTCTTCGTTTACTCGTTGTCCTCCCCGTCTCCCTCGACAGTTTCCGCCTCCTCCTCTTTGTCTTGAGAACCTGGCAATTCGTCTACCTCTACCCACTCGATTGGCTCGTTTCTCAACAACAACAGCTGTATCACAGGCTGTCCCACTTCCAACGATACTGGGCTCTGTGTGGCATTGTGTACTGGCACAATTATCTCCTGTCCATACTTGGAATCTACAACTGGAGCGTGTGCTATCACTCCATGCCATATGGACATCCCAGAACGCACATTCGCAGACAAATAGTAGCCATCTGGCAACACCACAGCCAAACCAGTACGCAGCAGAATCGAGTCGCCAAATCTGAGGGTCATCCTCTTGACAGGCAACGGGTTCATCCTGCGTTTTGATCGTATCAAGCTCGCCTTGGCAAATCCAGCGATCTTCACATCAACAACAGCACTATTCACAAATGCCTCTGTCGGTAATTCGACACTTTCGTGTAGTATCTTCACCTGCACTTTCAATTTTCTTCTCCTCCATATGATAGTAACACTTGGGACTGTCCTCGCCTCGCTCTTTACACTTGAATTTTGATCTGGAACAACAACACATTCCAAGAGCCAAGTAGATACAGGTCCCACACTTCATCTAATCATCTGTGACTTTTCGAAAGCACAACGGGTCTGGTCCTTGTGCAATGTCTCCATGGGCCAAAATCCGCTGTGCTGCACATCCACCCCAACATTCTTGCACATTTTGGCATGTTTTACACTTCCCTTTCAAATCATCCGGTAGAAATTCGCGAAACATCCTGTAAACAGGTGATTCCTCCCACACTCGCTTGACGGACTCCTCTGCCAAATTACCAGCAACATATTTCGGGAGATCCTTCCATGCAGGGCAGACATTCACCTCTCCATTCGGCCTCACAAGTATTTTAGTTTTCCCACCATCACACGGTTTTGGCTTGCTCCAGCCACCAAAACACAAAAATGTGAAATCTATCGGTATGCCAGGTCGGAACTTGATGTCCCAGCCCTCTGCACGCCTCGATTGTTCAACAATGATCTCCTGCAATTCCGCAAATTGTTCGCGTGTCATTCGTAACTCGTCGTCGTGGTCCAATCCACGTCCCTGTGGCACATACCGCAGCAAACTGATTTCGTGTGCACCCAGTTCGTTGAACCAGTTCACAACAGCAGGGATTTCCTTGTAGTTGAGTGCTGTAGGCACAAAGTGACATGCAACATACAACCCAGCAGTTACACAGTTCACGATCGCCTCCTGTTGACACTCCCAGCTCCCCTCTATCTGTGTTATCTCGTCGTGCACCTCTGGAGTTGCCCCGTGTACCCCGAAAATCACCTTGAACTTGTCTGCTGTGGACCGACCCCAGCGATGTCCCTCCTCGGCATCGGCATACTTCTGCCAACTCTTTGCCAGCGCAGGCCAGATACCTCTGTACTCGCCTTCAACCTTGACTACCCCACTTGTGTACAACAGCACCTGCAAACCTCGTGCCCACGCATGGTCCATAATCCTGAACAAATCGGGATGACACAGCGGGTCTCCACCAGAAATACTGAAACTGGTAGTCCCACAATCCCGGATTGACTCGTCAATGATCCCGAGTATCCGTTCCGTTGTCAACTCGTCTTCCATTCGTTCTCCAGCACTACTGCTACAATGTTTACACCGCATGTCACAGGCATAGGTGATCTCTATGCTCAACTCGTCCATCGTGTACTTTGTCATGTTCTTCCTTCCAATTTGTCAATCTTGTCCCACAACTCGTCGATTGTCTTCTTGTTTCCCGCCAAACGCTCGTTGAACTCCTGTTCCAACACATTGATAATCTCACCCGCAGGAGTCGTTTTGCGCAATGTCCTCCGTCCACTACCAGAAAATCGTAACACAAACCGCTTGGTAGGCGTCCGTATGTCCAAAAATCCCGACACCTTCTTCGGGTACTCGTCTCCAGCATCACCAATCTGCTCGAGCAATGCCACAACATCGAAGAAAGGTGCACCCCTCACTCTCCACTTTTCTCGTCTAAATCCCATCACTATCCACCATTACTGATCCCCAACACCTGCAGAATTTCGTCCTTCGCTTCTGCAATTATCTCCACAATGACACTCTTCGCTTCCTTGAGCATTTGTGGTAACCACGCTTTCATCCAGCTCTTCGAGACTGGCTTCATCACTTTCTTTACTGTTTCCCACAGCGTTTCTGCACTTGTCATACTCTTGTCTCCTCCAACACCTTGTCCAAACGATCCATTAACTCGCTCGTTCGCCTCTGCTCTTCCCGTTTCCTTTCTAATCGTTCGTATTCTTTCTGCAGTCTGTACAACCGCTTCCACAACACACTCAATCTACCAGGTCTCCAAACATTGTCCATTCCTCTCGGTAGCACAACAGGAACAGATAGCCGATCAAATCGGCAACATCGTTGCGACGCAGGCCCTCTCCATGACGCACACTCTTCTGTATTCGCTTCAACTTATCTTCGATTCTGCTCTCGATGCCCTTGTGTTCCTCCGGATTCACGAAGATGCCAACAGACTCCAGACTACTGTTACCATACTCCATGTTCTTCCGCAACAACATGTCCTTGAACGATTCGAGCATCATCTCCAAACCATGCTGGGTCTCCTCGATGCTCCCCTCGTCGGCACACCACTCCTCCCTCGGCACAAATATGCCTTGCCACAACAATTCTTGTGTTTCTGTCACTTTCCGACACACCTCTCAATTTTCAGACCCAGACTTGTGTCTTCTTCTTGTGTATACTCGTGTTCGTTCACCAGTACCTTGAATCGGTGCCCATCGACATCCACACCGATCACCTCGACAGCACACCTTATTGGCACCATATTCACAATCAGGAATCTGTCCACAAATACCCCGTACCTGTTCGCCAACACCCGCTTCAATACCTCTGGATCCGGTCCACTCATTCCAACAACTCCAACAAACCTTTGTGTTTTGCTTGTCCTTCCCACAACTCCAACGCTCTTCGCTCGTCTTCCTCTGTCATTGTTCCCATCTTCGGGAGGAAGCCCTGGTAGTAACCACCCCAATAGTCGCAACGAGCACAGAAGGGTATGCCGTATCGCCTCTTGTTCCACAACATCCACCTGAGATAGTTCATCTTGTCGTTGAAACACCACAGTTCCTCCAGCGTCGAGTCGTGAAGATTCCCTACCACACCATCACCCACCCACTCCCGACAGCAGACAGTCAGGTCCCCATTGTAGTATATCACAGCGTATCGAAACGGATCCACACACCTCTTCACAAGCGGGTCCGTCACAGGGTACACACCATACTTCTCCACCAGCTCGAAATCAACATGTCCACATCGATTGACCAACTGGTGAGTAGTCACCGTCTCCTCGCGAATGTCCTGCAACAGATACATCTTGTGTGCTTGTGGGTCTCGTTCGCTCCAGGGCGACTTGCCCTTCTCAAACACAATTGGTCCAATCTCCGCAAATTCCTCTGCACGTCTTTCCAGAGTCCCTTTTCCATAACAGTCGTTAGCAATGACAGATCCCCCTGCATCCCAATACTCCTGAACAACTCCAACATCAAGATTGAGCCCATTCGTGATGAGCATAATACAAGCCTGCTCGTTTCCCTCTCTCAACTCCTGCACATATTCCAACCAACGAGGATGTATCGTTGGTTCTCCCCTGCCAGTCAACACAACTCGCTTGATCTTGTGAATCCTAATTTCCTCGGCAATTCGCTCGATTGTCCTATCCTCGGTATAGTATCGCTCCTGCACACCACTCAACAGCGTCCTATTAGCACAAAAATCACACCACATGTTGCACCCAAGCACAAACTCTAACTGTGCCTCCAGCGGTGATCCAAAGAACTTGACCTCCTTCCCATTCCAGGGTCTCATAGTGTGGTCTCCTCCAATATCTTCTCAACCACACTTGATTCGATCTTTGCTATTTGCGCCACTTTCGTCACAAACAATGTCCTGTTGACAACAATTTGTGATGCTTTCCTCAAATGCGCCAGTTCCTCTGCTAACGCAATCTTCAACCCATCAACAATGTTGTCACCACCACGACTCTCCAACCACACAATTGTGTTCAAACAGCCTGTGATACCATCAATCTTGCCTGACACATATTCTTGTGATGGCCCAAGCACAAACTTGTCCGTCATTCACATCACCCCATACTTCTTGGCTATGTCTTCGAAGTGCCCAATGCTCCACTTCATGTCCCTGTAGCTGAGAAACTCCCGCTGGTCCTCGACAATCTCGATTTGAGCGTCTCTGTCCAACTCGTGGAGATACGCATACTTGCGTAGTGCATCGTCGCGATCTTTGACAATCCAATCGTCCTTGACCACCTCTCGCGAAGCAACATTATCTTCCTCGCTAAGCAAGATAGCACCCCACGACACAGTCTCGAACACCCGTCCATTGATCCACCCAATCTCCTCGGTGCCATTGTCGGTCACACAGAACTGCACAACACTCCTATTGATTGTTTTGCTGGCACTTGGTGCGAATCCAGGAAACTCAACATCCTCAAAACCCTTCTGATCAACATCGCGCCACTTGCCAAAGATTCGGGTAGGCACACCTGCCTTTGCATAGTAGTTGCGAAGTTTGATGCGTCTGCGCTTTGGTTTGCCAAGATACACCAGGAAGTTGTCCACCTCTTGGCTGATCTCCACATTCCTGGTTTTCCAGTCCCATCCCTGTGGCAGATACTCTACCGTGAATTCTGCCTCGGCATACTTGACCCGTGCCCCGTTGAAGATCTTGTGTTCCTTGACCATGTCCGTGTGCATCCCACACGATAGGAGCACAACATCCTTCCCCTTGACATACTCTGGCTCGCTGTAACAGATGTCGTACTCCCACCTCTCCTTCGGAATTGTCTCTCGCTGACTCCAAGAGACTCCTCTCTGAAACATCTTGTTCCAGATAAAAGGCAAAGCAGCATCCCAATGCAACAAAAACACAGTTCCATCAAACGCACCAATCTGTTCCGCACTAAACTGTGCCCGACTCCGTCCCAACGCATTGGTAAACCGCAGATTCTTGCTGCTCGATTCAACCAACAGACAATCCACCACATCGGTGCTTGGCATTTCGTATGGCTGATAGTCCAGCTTCTTGGTCCACGAATCTGTTGCTCCAATTAGTCCCATCAGACCATCGAACTGATCGGATTGATCCAACAGGTGCATGTCTCTCTTTTTCACATCAGTATACAACACCAGTTCGTGTCCCATCTCTACCAGCGTACGCATCCAATCCGTAGTGATGTGACGCAATGTTTCTTTCGTTGCATCCAATCCAATCGGTTGACTCCATATCATGTATCCTATCTTCACTCTGGTAAACCTCCCAATTCCAAGAACGGTACATTCAGATTGCTTCGAGCAGCAAAATAGTCTGCTGTTGCGAACAACATCTCTATCGAGTTACTTGGCTGTGGAGCATCTGGATCCCAATGAGACATGTGTGTTTTGATCAGTTCCAACATTTCTCGTGTCCTGGTTGTTGCACTCGCTGTCTTTGGCCACGGTTGCTCCAGTATAAACCTCATGCTTGCAGGTCCGTGTCGCTTTTTGTGATAATCCGCCACATCCTCTCCATCTCGCTTGTACGGGATCACACGACCAATGTCGTGGAAAATTGCTGCACCGATCATTGCATCGCTGAACACATCATCCAGTTTGTGTTCTCGTACCATGTGCATGCAGAACCATGCCACTCTCTTGCAATGTTTGATCAGTCCACCAGGCCCACGCTCGTCCTCGGGATGATGTCCATGTACCGATGCCGGAGCAGCCTTTATCACACTCTCAAACTTGTTCAGCAATCCACGCAGATATCCCCTGAAGTGCTCGTCCTTCACATATCTCAATTCAATCTCGAATACACTAAGCAAATCCTACAACCTCCCGCCAGCCAACCGGCACCCACGGTTTGATCCACCATTTGTGCTTGTTGGCCTTGTATGGTTGTCCATTGTACATCAATCTCTCCCTACTGAACACCTCCTTTGGCACCAAGAATCCCCTCCCAATCCCTGTGTCAATTCGGAAGCGCAGCGGATACAACACATCCGCCTCGTATGTTGTGTAACCACGATTGTGAAACCAATCTCGTGCACGCACAACACTAATCGTCTTATTGAGGTATACCCTGGTGAGAGGAAGGGGTTCCCTGGACAGTCCTCTCACCTCTTTCACATCCACATCAACCGTGTTAATGATCTCGGGAATCTTGGGTATGGGAACCCCCTGGTTGACATAGAAGTATGGCACAAAATCTGTTACAATGAATCTGCGTCGCTGGCCCTGGTCGTTCCTCGCAGTAATCAGTACCAGCCTGTGATCCCACCCCTTCTCTATCTGGGTGACCCACATGCGCAGTTTGTCGCTCAAATCCTCACCTGCGAATTGTTGTCTTTCGTGGGATAGTGTACATCGCCTGGACTCCAGATTGTGTTTCGTGATGCACAATTGTTGGGATTTGAGGCATGTCGAGATAGTACAACATCACAATGCCCGTGCCAATAGTGGAAATGACCGGTTGAATTCCTTCTTTGTATTCAACATCGAATTCGCCATCGTAATCCACAATAGGAATTGTGCGATGCTTCTTGCCTCGTACACCCTTCTCTGCTGCCAACACAGAGATCCCGAGTTTGCCATCAATCATGGCCAGTTTGTAGTACACCGATTCGAGAAAGTTCAACCTGCTCAGACGACTCTTCAACACAGCGGCATCCACATGCACCCAACTGTCGTAAACAATCTTTTCTCCGTCTGTTGGATTGACATAGTAGTAGTGCTCGTCGTCCCAATCGAAGAGTTTCTGGAACTTCCTGGCAGTAACAGCTCGCTCATTTGCATGATCGGTACTGTCCAAACGAGGAATGTGAGCCCATCCATCGTCGTCACTCACCTCAATTGTGTCTGTGTTGAGCGAGATTGTGATGAACTTGCTGGTCATTTCTGCCAATGCGCTTTTCATTGCCAGGAAGTCAAACACCATCTGACCGGATTCCTCCAGCGATTCGACGGGACATCTGATATCACAATACAGTTCTTCCCTTAGCATCGCACACCTGATCATCGATCCATCCTCTGTCTCCGCTCCATTGACATACAGTTTCTCGAAGTAGGTCACCTTGTCCTTTGCTGCTGTTAGTCCAGTCACAGCAGACAGACGCACAAAGTCCGCGAATTTCTTTCTCTCTACCTTGAATATCATGCGCGTGGCTCCTTTGGTTTCAGTTTTTTCACGGCATCGTACTCGACACCCCTCACCAACATGGCAGCAAACACAGTTGCAGAGGGCCACGGGATTGTCTTCATTCGTACCCTCCTGGCCCTGCGGCACTTTTCCACCTTGGCGGTAAACAGATCCCGATCGTGCAGCGGGTGTTCAAAAATCGTGTTGCTGTGGTGATCGCTGGTGCCCTTGTGCCAATCAGCTTGATCCGTGAAGTCACCCTCCTTGTCTTTACCAACCTTCCAGGTAGTTATGGTATTGGGAATCATGCTACGCAACGCAAGCATCATGCTTTCCATCTTCCAGTTGCGCCACATCCAATACCTTGCAGGTATGCCTTGCTCCTTGTCCTCTTCTGTTTTTCCGTGGATCTTGCGTCTCAGGTAGTCGTTTGACCACTTCAGGATGCTGGTGGCCGAGTCGATAACAATGGTACCACCACCATCAAACTTCCCATCCTCTGCATCCCTCAACAGAATTGACCAAGCACGATTGAATGCCTTCAACGACGCAATTGTGTCCATCTCGCCTCGGTTTGGTCCACCCTTGTATTTGCGATACACTTCGGTATACAGTATGTCGTGATCGACATGCTCAGCCACCATGTCCCATTGATCTTCACCCCAGATACAGTCCTCTACAGACTCCTCTGTTCCAATGAAAATAATGGGGGTACCACGTACAATGGCTCCCGATTCAAATCCAGCGAGCACAGTCTCGGTACAATGGTCGTGTATTTCTCCAGGCAAGTCCCACAGCTCGATGTCCTCTTGCACATCCTTGGGATTGAGACGCACAGTTGACAATGCAAAACGAGATTTCCCGCTACCTGTGTTCCCATACGATGCAATCTTGTATCCTTTGCGTCGCCTCTTGTCTGGTCTCATGAACACATGCTCGATTGTGTCTTCCTCGGTGAGATCCCACTCGGTGTCGGACAGTTCTTCTTTGGTTTTTGTGTCCACAACAAACTTGCGCTTTGGTCCTCCCTTGGTTTTCTTCCTGGTCCTTTTCTTCTTGGCACCACCACTTACCGCTGCAAATCCAGACTTCCCATCTGGCACTACCACTCACCTTCGTCTTCCTCGTCCTCTTCGCCTTCGTATTCCTCGTCGGGGTCGACCGTGTCGTCGTCAATGTCTGCCGAGCTTTCCTCGACCTTCTCCTTCTCTATCACAGACTTGTAGTCTGGATCAGCCCAAACACCATAGGCAGAGATAGACACAGGTCCCAGAATCACATTGCCATCGTCGTCTTTCATCAGCTCGCCATCCTCGTTTCGCATTGGCATTTTCACAGGTCGACCGAGCACGTACACAACAGAGTTTCGTCCAAAGTCCATGTATTCGTGAAGTTCTTGACCGACCCAGGTCTGTGTGCTGTCTGGTATCTCGTCTTCCTCGGGATCCCAATCCTCGTCGCCGAATCCTGTGTCAAGTTCGTCCAGACTGTCCTCGTCGTCGTCAACAGTAGTCCGCTCAAGACGGAACCACTTGTTTCCAGAACGAGTGTCCGTGACCGACACATCGACAACATCTCCCCGTGTCAACACAACCAAATCCCAGTTCACAGTCCCATCTGCCATCGTGCCGTGCTCCTCGAAACATTCCTCGAGTTCGTCCACTTCCCAACACAGCTCGTGCAGACCCTTGATCTTGTCAGGATCTGCATGCCACAGATCTGCAATCGTTGCCTCGAGAGATTCGTCAGGCAGCACCTCGAACTCCGTTTGTGCACTATTGCGAAGCACATACACCTCTTCTTCTTCCTGTGGTGTTCGATCGAGGGCCAAGAATCGCACATTGCTGCCAACAGGGGGAATCAGCTGAAATTCACCAGGTGTCGCCTTGATTCCCGACACACTCATCGTAGCGAATCGAATGTCCGGTTCTCCTTCCTCTGGTGTGCACACCAACCAACAGTCAAACTGCCAACTGTGTTGTAGCTCCTTTCCATAATTCCGGTTGTCCCATGGTTGACCCGTTTCCGGATTGATCTTCTTGAACCGTTCGCGTGCATCGCGAGGAATGTACTGTCCAAACTGGTCCTTGACAGGTGTTCGTACCTTCTCTCCTGTGTCTGGGTCCTCCGAGGTGGTGTACATGATCAGACCCTCGTTGAGAGCCTTTGTCAGATTCGTCTTCGCCAGATCCAGCTGTGCTGCAATGATTTTGCCCATCATGTCTCTGGGTGTCTTCCATCCCATTACCTTGCCTACGAATGGTGTGGCTTGACTCCTCAGCCTGCGCTTGTACTTGTTACGCATCCGACCAAATGCACGTTTCCAGTACACAAACTCGGTTCGTCTGGGATGTCGCTCCGGAGGAAACTCTTCCATCTCGTCGTCCAAACACTTCTGAAACTCCCCCATCGCCTCGTCGTCGGTCTTGCCCTTCAAGTGTGGTGACCGATCGCGTATCTCGAGCACCTTTTCCCGAATCTTGTCCTTAAAAGACTTCTTCTTGCCCTTCGGTGCCTTCTTTGTTTTCTTCTTTGCTGCAGTCTTCTTTGCCAACAGTAGTCATCTCCTGTCGTCCAGAAAGAGCAAGTATAGTCGTTGGGCCACACCAGATTAAAGTTCTATTGCCAGACACCCTCCTCTCCTTCCATCACATCGTGTCGCCACTTCAATAAATTTAGAAAGTCAACCGAATTCGCTTGAGAATCTTGTGCCTATCCACCTGCGACAAATTCACGAGCTAAATTCTGGAGACAGAGTGTGGGTTGCTCGTTGTCTCAAGAAGTGGTTGTCTATTCCAAAAACACGACAGGACCTCTACTTTCCTGTCGAACACATTTGCAACAGTTTTGCACATGTGACCACAGAAACAGGCCTCGCCTGCTTGAAACGCTGGTCGCGCGACTGGTGGACATATGCCATAACCCACAGGACAGAAACAGTCATGAGTAAACACAAATCCTATCAATTTCCCCCTGATCTGTTCCCATTTACACTCAGACCAATACAACAACAAGCATGGGACTGGTTCGAAACGGTTGAAGATCGCAATCTCCTGGTTGTTGCACCAACTGGTATTGGCAAGACCGAAATCGGTGAGATGGCCATCCGACGCGCCCTCGATCAAGGTTACTCTGCCCTCTGGTTGTCGCCGCTCAAATCAGACACAGCGGAGAAACTGTTGCGATTTGAACAACGTGGGTACAGGGTATTGGTGGACACAGGAACATCGCGGGTGGAAACGAAAGGGCATGCCGTAGCAGATCCAGACATCATTGTTACGGTAAACGAGCGTGCAGACAGCATTATGCGGTCGATCCTCAAGCGATCCGTGGTATACGAAGGGGAGGAATACAAAGGACATTCCAAGCGAGAGGTCGGTGTCCTGGTGATTGACGAGATCCACAACTTTGGATCAAAGGGCAGGGGTCCCACCCTCGAATCGTTCATCATCAAGTGGCGTCACCTCTATCCGTTTGCCACCATTGTTGGATTGTCAGCGACAGTCGGCAACCCATCGCATGTGGCTCGCTGGTTGAATGCCGATCTGATCCGAGCACCAGACTCTGCCCGCCCTGTTCCCCTATCCAAGCGCATTCGCCTCTACGAGGACCAGGGATGGTACAAGGGCAACTACGAAGAGCGAATACACCATTTGGAAACCATCCTGGAAAAACACGATGGATCACAATTTCTGGTGTTTTGCACCTCAAAATATCGTGCACAGCTACTCGCGCGATATCTGTCAGGGTTGGGTGAACGCGATCAGATGACTGTTGGTGCCATGCTCAACACAGGCGTGGCGTACCATCATGGCAAGGTTGCTCACTCCCAGAAGCGCAAGATTGAAGAGGCGTTCAAGGATGGCACCATCAGCATAATTTGCTGCACAACCACCCTGGCTCAGGGCATTAACCTGCCTGCCGATGTTGTTGTGATGTTTGACACACACTTCTACTCCTTCCTGACTGCACGGGCAACCATGGTTGACCACAACACGATCACTCAAATAGCAGGTCGTGCTGGACGTCCTGGTTTGTCGGATCATGGTTACTTCTACTGCATCGCCCTCGAATCTGATTTGGGCCCTGTGGTGGCACGTATGGATCGGGACATGACTTGTTACTCGTGGATATGGTCGCGTCTCCCTGACACCATTCTGGAGTGGTATGTGTCGGAGATTTGTCGCTGCAAAGAGGATCTGCTTGACATGGCCAGAGAGGTTTATTCCTATCAAATCGAACCGAGCGATCCAGAATACATCGGAAAGGCTCAAATCGCGGACCAATTGGAGTGGTTGGTTGCCAACGATCTGTTAGAACCAAGTCTCACACAGGCAACAGATCGGGGTCGTGCAACTGCTCTATACATGGTTAGACCACAGACAGCAGTACATTGGCACACAATGGCCAACTTCGTAACAAACATGAACAAACCCGAACACATCTTCGCGTTGTTGATGCACACAGAAGAATTTATGCGCAATATGGTGGTAAACTACGACAAGGATCAGTTTCTACTCGAACAGGGTCGACAATGGTTGCAGCTCGTCACTTGTAATTGTGGTGCTGTGTTCCCGTATGTTGATAGACCTACCTGTCCTAACTGTCACGAAACAGATCCGTACAAGTTCCGTGTGTTCATGTTTGACGATCGGATGAACAAGGCCTTCGCCATGGTATTCCGGGAGGAAATAGAGAAGGATGTGACTCCTGCCAATCGTCAGATCAAGGTTAGTCCAACTGACGAGGGTATCCTAAAGGGAGAGGTCAACAGAATGCTCTCCGCATGTTGTGCTATCCTGTCTGATCACGAACACATCGACATCATCAAGGAGGCGGCTCTGTACGCCAATGCTGGTCGTCTTGATCCCTCGACCATCGAACTCCTCCAAGTAGAGGGAGTTGGCATGACATTCGCCACTCGCCTCGTCAATGCCGGTATCGCCAAGGTCCACGACCTGATATCGACCAGTCCTAACTATCTGTCAAAGATTTTACAAATCACGAATTTCCAGGCCGAAAAACTGAAAGCGGCTGCCAAAAAGTACTGGGCTGAAACATAATGACCAAAGGAAAACGCAATAGAGGACGAGCTTGTAAGATTTGCGGGAAAAAGCACCGCAAAGAGGACATTGGAGTGACTGTGACACGTGTGTCAACACCACACGAGGGCAGGCCATATGCGTGTGTGGGCGATTGCGCCGAGGAAGTCCGTCGCACAATGAAGAGAAAAAAGGCACGAGGCGAAACATCGCTTGGGGTATACATTCAACAGGAGTTTGTTGACCACATTGATCAATCTCACGACAATCGCTCCCTGCTGTTTCGCGACATCTTCGAATGGTTCTTTTCCACACAAGACCACGACAAAATCATTGATGCAACAGGCAAGAGAACCGTTGTGATCAATGTTCCTATCGAATTGAAGGAAAGGATACAAGAATATGCTGGGAGCAAGGGCATGACAGTTTGTGAGGCAGTACGCACAATAACAACTCTCTGGCAAATATCAGGTGAACCCAATGTCCAGGCGACGTGACATACTCGATTTGGATCCCTACAACGAAGAAACCCACCACTCTCTCACTTGTCACAAGTGTGGTCGCACCATCGGGTGGAAACAACCCTACAATTGGGCACACGAACGCACACCAGAGGGAAAGCGTACCGGCAAGGTGCTCTACTTCCACAAAAAGTGTTTCTCCGACGCTGCCACAGTCAAACCCGACGAGGAGGACCTCCAAGACATGGACAGGGAAGTGGATGGCAAGCTGATCACATCAGACTTTGACAATTGGTGATTGTTGTGGCCGAACATTACAGAATACACAACTTGGATGTCTCAAAGATGTTCAAGGAACTATTTCCAGAGGAGGACGACCCGCGTGACCCTGGTTTGGTAGTCCACTCTGGCCACATTACCTGGGACAGTCAAGGCATTCGCCTGTTCCTCAAGTGCAAACGGACTGTGGTCCAACTGGTGTATCTCAATCCGACCAGTCCCAAAAGAACATACACACGGGAGTGGTGTACTGTATTGGTAATGTCCAACTTCCCACACGAAGTGGAACAAACCAAGTCTAATCTGGACGAGTGGGTCAAGGTCATGGAAGAACACGACTGTCCTTCTCTGGCCGATGCAATTGTCCACTACTCAAACAAACTCCTCAAGGTGTTCAAAGGATGAAAATGGAAGATGTCAAGTGTCCCACATGTGGAAGTATCGATGTGGTGTGGCGAGAGGAACGTGTGCACTCGGAAACCATCGATCGTGATGGAAATTACCTGGGTGATGCAGATTACAGTCACCACTATCGTTTGTGTTGCAAATCCTGTAGTGTCACTACCAATGTGTTGTTGTACGACGAAGAGTTTGCGGAGTTGTACCCATGAATCGAAAAGCCATTGTACTCGATTTTATCAAGAAGTGTACCTGTCACGAACATGTGATCCTATCCAGCGGTGAAGAGACCGATTTGTATTACGATCTTCGTCCCGCTATGATGACACCATACTTTCTGGACGCTGTGGTCACCATCATACACGACGAGATGCACCCCCAACTCACACAACCCTATGCGGTTGGTGGACCAAAGGGAGCCCTACCGCTAATCACCTGGTACATGATAAAATACAAAGTACCAGCCTTCTTCGTGGCAGACGACAAAGTGCATGGTGTTGATCGTGCAGTATGTGGTGTGGATCCAAGATCTGTCCAGTCCATCCTGTTGGTTGACGATGTTTGCACATCTGGTGGTACCCTGGTCAGAGTCAACAGAATCCTCAAGGTTGTGGGATACGACAATGCTGTGTACGCAATGGTCGTTCTCAAACGCACACGAGAGGAACGAATCGAACAGCCAATTGCTATCGTGGAGGAACACGAACTGTGACCGACAAATTACGCAAAATCAAGAAAGCACACTTTACCTCAATTTGCAAGCAGATCAAAGGAGGGTGTGCATACTTGCGTCGGGTAGGGCGTGGTGCACGTTGCACAAAGGACAAATGCATCAAAGAGAGGTTTACACGGTGAACTGGACCACCATCGACCAGCTCTGCCTCAATGTCGCCATGAAAACTGCGTTCCGAGAACACATTGCCAACCGTGACATTCTCTTCGTTTGGGGCGAGCCTGGCACCGGCAAGACTACCTCAATCGAACTAATCACCGAGGAGCTTGGTCGCAACCTTATCCACATCAATGCGAGCATCGACAATACCAGGGAACTACTTCGTGGTATCATTGGCAACACCTATCGTGGAGTCGGGTTGGATGGCAGGGAATCCGTCATTCTCTTCGACGAGTGTGAGGGTCTTCGACAGCCCTCTCCAGGTCACACACGCAAGATCAACAAGTATCTGCGTCATTTGGCAAAATATCACGAGGTAGCAATTGTCTTCGTGGCTAACTCCACCAAGAAAGTCCCCAAAATCCTCGGCGAGATTGTCGATCGCACGCTAATGCTCAAATCACAATCACAGGCTGTGGTATTACATTGGGCGACAAGGACCTATGCACACCTTGACCAAGAATTTGTGAAGAAGGCTGTGTCGCGTTGCAAGGGTGACATGCGATGGTTGGTTGGGTGTTTGGACGATGGGATACTCTACGAGGCTAAGGAGGCAGAGTTTGCGCCGACAGTTGACAAGCTTGTCTACTGGATTCTTACCACACGGAACAGGCCCAAACTCTTTGACATCCTCGTCGAGGAACTCAACAAGGGTCGCGAGCACATCACACCACGCAACATTCTCTATTGGTTGGAGGAAAATGTTGCCCACTACTACTCCCGCACCGCTCTGTACGAACCCACTCTAACGATTTTGGCCCAGGCAGGCAGGACATCAACACTCCTGGTAGACGAAGACGAGCAGCGTCGGGTCTTTGCTGCATTACTCTGTAGCATCACACCTCGTCGCATCAAACGCAAGATGTCGTTCCCAACGATGTATACTGTCGAACACACATTGCGCAAGAAAACCAAGGCCAAACTGCTCCCAAAGGTACACGACAAACGCAGAATCATCAAGAAGGGCAAATTCAGAGGCCCAAAAACCACAAAAACCAAGAGAGGAAATCCAAAATCGACTGGTGAAGGAGGTTTACTCACGTGGTTAGGAAATTTACCGTAACATGCGCAGACGACCTGGTCGAGCGACTCGATGCAGCAATAATCAAGGGTATGTGGCTCAATCGTGGCGATGCAGTACGACAACTCTTAGCTTCGCGATTGGATAGGATAGACGAAGAAGAAGCAAAAGAGGAGGAGAGAAGCTTCCTTGTCCGATGAGCTGCTCAAACATCTGTATCCAACAACAACCGAGACCGACCGCCAAATTGTGTCGCTGTTGTTGTGTCGACACGAGGCACACTATTGGCATCTGTTCGCCATATCTGGCTATCCACGGTCCGACTTTGTCAACAGCATGCGCATACTCACAAGCATGGGTATTGTGATCAAGTACCGTCGTGGACACAACAAGTTTGTCAAACTGAGCACAGTTGCACGCAGACAGATCAATCTGAAACGCAAGGACATAGACATCATCAAGTGGCAGCGGAAACTCCGCTCATTGAGACAACAACTCAAGGAGATCTATGCAGAGCAGGACAGTCTTGTTGCATACGACGATTCTCCTGCTGCGGAACGCTGTCGTCACAACATTGTTGTTATTTCACGCAAGATAGACAATTACGAAACAAAACTCAAATCGAGAGGTGTATTGAGATAGAAACAGAAGACAAAGTACCGCCATTGGCCGAAGTGTGGCGTCCACGAACCCTGTTGGATGTCCACGGACATGTGTCAAACATGCGCATACTCAGGGCAATGGTCGATGTTGGCACGATGCGCAATTTCATTTTCTACGGAGAATCTCCTGGCACCGGCAAGACCAGCACGGCACAAGCAATTGGCTACGATCTATTCGGTGACCGGTACGACGAGGCAGTTTATCACTTCAATGCCTCGCAAAATGCTTCCGTCAAGTGGATTCGCGAACAACTGACTCGCATCATGAACTACGAGTTGCCTCCTGACATTCCATTCTTCCTAATCATCATCGACGAGGCGGATGGAACGAAAAAGGACGGATACCAGCTCGTCATGCGTCGTTTCATAGAGGAGTGGTATTGGAAGGCTCGGTTCATCGTCTGTTGCAATTATCTGCGTAAGATCATACAACCGATCCAGTCTCGCTGTCGACCGCTCTTCTTTGCCCCATTACACGAACGAGACATCGTGAGTCGCCTCCAGACAATCGTGGATGCAGAGAAGATTGATGTAGCAGATGGTGTCATTGCAAAGATTGCCGACATTAGCGAAGGTCGTCTGCGCGATGCAATAGAAACACTCGATATGTTGCGCTTCCTACGCCGCACCATCGAGATCAAGGACGTCGACCAGTCAGAGGTGGGGCTTTCCTACATCGAAAAGATTTACGAATGTGCCAAGGCTGGACACTTCATCAAGGCTCGCAACGCTGCGATCGAAGCCATGACGGAGACTGGAATTGACACATTCAATCTGGTGGGCAAAATGATGTTCGTGGCGATGCGCGACACCTCTGTCAAGGCCTCTGTCAAGGCTCAAATCGGAAGTGAGATTGCGCGGACCCATTACGAGATGACAACAGCACCATCAACCATGATCCAGCTACAAGGGTTGTTGAACCGTGTATCAATCGCAGTCAAGGGCTCCTGAAAAAATCCGCCTGACCAGGGAAAATGCGCCGGTGTCCCTTTTAGTTAACTTTAGAAAATATTGGTGGAATTCGGCGGAAATTTCCAAACAGAATTGTGGAAGAATGCCCTGCGGGATTCCCATTCGGGACTTCAGAGCACTCTATCCTGCCCTTTCCACTCTGAAACTTCACGCAAAGTTTCAGACTTGAGCCAAAAACTTGAGTTATCCACTTGAGTCCCCCACTTGAGGTAATATCAACAGAACCAGAGGAATTGAAATGACAACCGAAATCCAAGTTTCGGACAAGCTAAGCGACGCTCTCCGTAAGCTCATTGCGGAGAAAGGAATTCAGCACACTACCGTGTCGAGTCGATTCACCGACATTATCACTCGTCAGTATCTGATCCTGGTACGCGATGTTGACGATGTGGCACTCTTGGCAAGGGCCAAGGGCAAGGCCTGTGACAAGCGCAAACTCTTCATGCTCATCGGAGTGTACGATCACACCAGTCCCATCAAACCAGATGTGATGGGCAAATTTGTGCGTGTCACACGGGACGCTGGTTATGTACTTGTTGTGACCAAACGAGCATTCCCGTCGTTTCTTGTGTCAATCATCCGACACGAGATGTCCTCGCCACGCATCACAATTGGTGAAGCAGCAGGGATGCCCTCGACATTTGTAGAACATGTAGGTGTCACGATGAACATTGCTCGGATCCTTGCCAAACACTACGACTCCGTCGACGACCTACGCGGCAAAACCAAGAAGGACCTGACTGCCATCAAGGGGATTGGAGACAAGACAGCTGAATTCATTGTCAAGGCGATTGCATGATTGTAGCCAAACACCCAGACTTCAAACATCCAATGATCTATTGTGGGATGCCACTAGAATACTGGGAACTCCTTCATTCCACAATCGCTAACCAGGACGAACCACTCGTTGGTTCTCCTGCTTTCTTCAAGATCCACAACGACATAGGTAAACTCCTTCCACGGATGAAACCTCTCGTTGACACAGCCGAACCATTCCTACAGTCGGCAGACGATGCGATTGTAATTGTGTCACCTGGTTCTTACACACACATTACACATTGCAGCGAGTGCAATGTCACACTTTATCGCAAGTCTCCCCTTCCCACACGCACCTGTCCAACATGCGGAAACACCATGCTCTGTCTGCAGTAGCATTCAAAATCGCGACACACCAACATACACAAGGGACTCACACATGAACAGGTTCTTGCACATCGTATTTGGGCTCTGTTGGTTGTTGGTTGCCTATCAGTTCGCTCCTCTTGCCAACATATTCCTGTTGTGTGTATTGGCCTCGTGTGCTTGGATCCCTGATAGCGATTTATTCTTTCGTAAACTCGTCAAGGGCAAGTGGCAAACAGACCCACGATGGCATCGCTGGATACTCACCCACTCGTCCCTGTTCGGCATCTTAGGTTATTGGTACACTTTCACCTTTTCTCCACAATCTACCACAGATTTCGTGTTTTGTGCCTACTTTTGCATCTCGTATGCGAGTCACATGTTCGGGGATCTGACCAAGGGTGTCAAATCGTCCATTGTTGTTCTCCCCAAGATTCTTGGCATGAAACGCTCGCTCCGTCTCCGCGGACACAAATCCACCTGTTGGCTAATCGCCAACGGTCTTGTTCTGATCTCCATATCGATTGTCTGTTTGTTTCAATCCTGAAGAGGTATTGTCTTGCTCACACGCATACTTGTCTCAATTGTTGCCACCGTTTGTTCGATGATCGGTGTCCACTTTTGCAATCGCCTGGACAAAACTGGTCACATCTTCTATCTCCTGGGCAACACACTATGGATAACCTTCGATTTGATCGTCGGTGCGTACGAGAACATCGTTGTACAGATCTACTTCTGCATTTACGCCATCTCTGGATACCGCAAATGGCACATCGACCCACGCTGTAACGGAGGTTCCTCGCATTGAGGCTGGTTGACCACATCGTTGACATAGTCCAGAACGCTGGACCAACAGGTATCACCCGCAACCAAATCCAACACTCCATTTATTCCACAGACATCGAATTTGACGATCCTCCTCTCTTCAATCGTTGGTGGAACGGACCTGCATCTGAGGATGTCGAAGAGGCGATCAACGATTGTGTGTATTTTAACATTGCACACGAAACCCAACCAGACCAACGAATCGTCCCTGTCACACCCACCAAGACCCCCACCTCGATATCGCACACGACATCGTCAACCCAACCCCAATGACCTAACACCATAAGTGTTAGGTGTACTACCAATAGTGTCAAAGGTAAAGGTCACAGGCGACCGAGGAAGGGAAAATTGTGACAAAAAGGAGAGGGTGGGCTCTGAACAGCCGCCTGGACCACAGTATTATGCGTGCTCGCGCGAATCTACTTCGACAATTGTGAATTCCGTATCATCAGACTCATCTTCCAGGATCTGTTCAACCATTGTATCAATTGTATCAACCAGATCCCGCTTGCTTCCAATTTCATAAATCTTCACGAATTCAACGAAATTGTCGTAGAACCGACCCAGAATCTGTCTGATTTGAGCCACTCGTGTCGGTCGACTCATCAGTATCTGATCAACAAACATAGTGACCCGTGGCACAGTCTCGAGTATGAAAATGTTGCTGAACACACCCTGGTGACCCATGACCTCCAACATCCGCTCGAAGGTCTCACACCACAGGTCTGGGATTTCTCGGACCCGCACCTCGTCCTTGCTTGGATCACTAATTCCCAGCCTCTTGGCCACAATTTCTACACACTTGCAGATCCGTTCAAACGAGAGTGGTAATGGTTGCATGTCTGGATCGTCAAATCTGCGTTTGACCGAACGCACAAGACGATGCAATCGCTTTGCCTTGCCCGCCACTCGATACACATTGAATACATTCACCAGGTGGTTATCAGTCCAGCCCTTGAAGCCCTGCATGAACTGGACCGCCTCGTTCAGCCTGCGCATCTTATTCATGCTGGCTGGTGCAGACCACAACCACGTGTGCCATATTGTTGGTGTCACCTGCATATCCTTAAATACCCTGTACACTTGTTCCCGCTCCGATTTCAACGGAATCAGATTGTGCAGGTTCTCCCCTGTGTCCACCACAAACATTGTGCTCCTATCTTCCGTCTCGATTACCAGTTTGAGGAATGCCCATACCATGACTCGTTCAAATCGAGAATGTGGGCGCACATACACAAATTTCTTGCCTGTCCTTGTGTTTCCCGCAACAGGCAACTCTCGCCTCTGGTATGTGATTTGAGCCTTTCCATCGATAATTCTGACGGTAGCCAGGAAATTGGCAAATACATCTTCCAGGTCCGGATTTTGCATGTTCAAATCAATAATGCAAACATTGTATGAGCGGCTCATGAGGTACATGGCCAAAGACAGAGCTTGACTGGTCTTTCCAGCGGACCCTTTCTCGCTGGTAAAGATGTGGAGTTCTCGGTTTGTCATAGAGCCACACCTGCCATACGCATGATCCAGGTTACCACACCCAGCAAACTTGTCAACAGGGGAGTCACGCGCTCCCGCATGGTGTGAGTACCGCTGAACATTGTGACCAGATCGTTGTGGTTGTGGATGTTCTCGATGGCACGTCGTTCGATCTCTTCCTGCATCCGCATTTCTTCCTCGTGATGATCGTGTCTTTCTCTCAGGATTCGCTCGCACTCGTCCCTGCTATTCATGGCAATTATTGTGAATTCACCAATCTTTTCCAGGCTGTTCTGGATGTATCCACGCTTTTTCCAACCGAGTGGGGCGGTCTGCAACAGATACACAACAAACAGCGTAAAAGACAACGCGATGGTGCCCTTGTCTTCGTCAAACACGCTGTAACCAAGGAAGTTGATGATGCCAAGCAACGAGAACACAGCAAACGGAGTAAACACCACGGTTTTCATCCGTGTGTGCCAGAACTGTGCGAGTTTGTTCCACCCATCCTTCAGTTTCCCGCCCAGGAAATCCTTGACAACTTCTTTGATAGTCCGCTGCACATCCTCGACGAAGTCGACTACCTGTCTCATCATGTTCCCTGTATCGTACTTGTACATGTCGACAATCTGATGCTTGCTCATTGTCAATGTGGAACCCACAATCATTGTACTGCTGATCACAAACAATCCAATGTAACAGACAAACAATCCTGGCGAGTTGTTGTCCTTGTAGGTATACCCAAAGAAGAACACCACAATAAAGAACACCACCAAGACCACATTCTCTACTTTCCTGAACTTTTCCTTCAATTCGTCTTCGTTCATGCTATTGTCCCCTTTATTGCTATGCTAATCTGTATCTCGCAGTCCTGTGCTACAGTAATGTCAAGCTCGTGAACACCAACAGTAAACATACTCTTGTTGCCCGTTTGTGGGGTGCTGGTGTCCCATGGCACACTATACGATCCATCCATCATAATCGAGGGAGTTTGTGAATCCGAACCGAGATAACCTTGTGTCAGAGCATGTGTGTGATCACTAATGACATGTGTGTGACCTGTGTCCGTGATCGAGTGATCCTCGCCAGATGTCAATGTGTGGGTGTGTGCAACCTCGCTGGGACTAATGTCGTGAGTATGTGCACCCTCTGTGCTCGCAGACCCACTTGGAATCGCCGCACCTGTGTCTGACGCAGGGTCTGTAAACTGTATTGCTACACCAGCTGGACTGGTAATCGAACCAGCACCAACCTTGCGCACAGTCCCTCCCGCATCAATGTACACAGCCGGATCGGCAAATGCACCACCTTGCACAACAAACTCGTGTGCATGGTTTATTGCCAGCGAGTGAGTATGGCTTCCAACAGTTATTGTGTGATCGTGCGAACCATCGCTATCTGTGGTCGCTGCAGACCCAGGTTGCCCGCTGGCAATTACCAGACTGTGGTCACCAATCACCAACCCAGTCACAGCACTATCTGTTGCACCAGGTCCATCCGTGGCAATACTGGCCAACCCAACTCTTCTTGTTATCCCTCCAAGGATGGTCACACCACCCTCGGCCACAGTTGGATCCAAAAACCCAATGTGGAACTTGATTTTGTTCTCTGCCCCACCACCGAAACACACCTTTGTGAGATGAATGTGTGTGACCTGGACAATCTTGCGTCCACCACTCGCCCCATCGTGATTGTGTCCACTCGTGGGATTCTCTATTTTGGTGATTGCCAGGTTCGCGGTCGCTAACACCTCGTCCAATTCCGTGTCTCGCACAATGTGAGGCTCTGACAGCGATTGGAAGTATCCGTTTGGTAGTGTCATAATCCCTTCATCCTCAGATATGGTACTGTGTTGCACACTCTATAATCCAACAGGAGTTGCATGAGTGTGTCTCTGTCCGCTTGCAACTCCTCGTGCCACACACACAGGTACCCAGTTGTGCTGACACCAAAGCTCAATTCTGTTCCCACGGATGGATACGCACCTCCATCGTATGCAGATGCACCAACAGAGATCACATCACCGACATTGACCTTCTGTTCCACATTCACACCGACCCACCCAGTTGCCTTGACTCCATATGCCTCGTAAGCCAAATACAATTCGTCACCTGCCTGCCACGCATGACCAGCAGTCACCACAGGATTAGCCAGTTCTATTGCCCGTGTCGCATAGTTCACATAGAACTCATCAGAGCTGGGTGGAGACGCAAACACCTCTGTCAATGGATGTGTGGTACTCCCATCGTAGTAACTGATACCGTTGTAACGCTGTGGTTCGTAGTCCGATTCCAGAGTATCCCCAAACACCCGAGTTTCGTCACCAATCGACACAGTAAAGGTCGGCAAGTACTGTCTGTATGTTGATTCCCCAGGGATCTCGAATCGCACCTGTACCCCATCTGTGCACGGATGACCACTCACATCGTTCACTTCCACCCAGATGTACAACCGTGTGACGAAAGGCGATCCAGCCTGTATGTATCCCGCTCCTCCGGTGAATCCTGTCTGATACACCAGCGTTGGATAGATCGGATAGCCTTCGTATCCCCTCATCTCAACCTGGTACTCGTACTTGTTCAATTCGGTATCTCCAAGCACAGTTGTGCTGTCCTCTGGTGGATCGGCAAAGTACCCTTCGTTCAGGATCCACCCAGTCTTCCACCATTCCATCAGATCAATTTGTCCATCAATACTACTCTGTGAAGGACAAAACACCTCGCCCCAGTCTGGATTCGGGTAGTTTCCTGCATACAGGTATCCCAGTCCCTTTTCAATCCCTGCCGAGTCCTTCAACCATGCGAGCAGAGAGGTCACCGTTCCTGTCTTCGGTATGATACTCCCTGCGATTTGAGCCCTGAACTCGTCTTCGCTCAAATCACCACGGACAAGATTTAGATCGCGTCCATACTGATCAAGACCGGTCAAATGTGCCTTCCCTGTGAAGTTGAAAGCGGTTCCACCAAGCAACCGACGTTGCACACACAATTCTTGGAACACACGTCTGAGTTGCTCCTTCTCACTCATTTCCCATGCTGAAAACCGTTTCAGGTCCCCTGGTCCAAAGTTTCCATGGCGCAGAGTGTCCCGCATGACCCCAACAAGCCCATCGCGATAGATGTGTATTGATTCGGCAGTCAAATACCTAACAGTCAATTCGTTCACAACTGGGTTGCCAGGGTTGTGCAGCGTCAACCGGACCTGAATTGCAGTACAATACACATACAGATCGGGTCGATTAGCCCAGTCGTACTCGAACCAGGCTCCCCAGTCGTCTTCTTCCAGTTTGATGCGGTATTCGCAGGTAATGGTCCCCCCATCTTCGTCTGCTTCGATCCACAGGTCCCGCACGACCTGTATTTCCTCGAATTCTATTGCATCGCTTGTCCACACACCCTCGACCAACGGATCGATTAGAGATTCACCAGGTTGGTAGGCTGGATCGTGCCAAGCACACACATCGTCAATGTAGAATTCGTTTGGTCTCCAATTGAATGTTCCATGACCCCCAGGTGGTGTGTCCTCTGTAATCGCTCTGAACGAGATTCCACGCTGCCAGTCCTGGGTGGTTGTCTTGTAGGTATAGAATGGTCCATACTGAGTGGTCGAACCCCCAATTTCCGTGATCTCCACATAGGTTTCGTATGCATCCCACTCCGCAACTCCACCCACAATGTGTACCTCGTCACCGAACCAGTACTTGATGTGATACCAGGTGTCGTTAGACAGGGTCAACAGCGGTTTCCACTTGTTGATCCAATCTGGATCGGTTTTCTTGTTGTACCACCAGTCGTGAAAATCCTCGAAACTGTTCTGTTTGTACCTTCCACCTGTTGCAGGATCCAATCCAAATGTCGAGTCGTAATTCTGTACATACAGAGTGCTATCGTATGGGTTCAGTACCAATCCATAGTGGGTCAGATCCTCGTCCAATGGATTGAAATTCCCATAACCACACACCCAGTCAAAGGCTTTCGTGACATCTGTGAATCGAACCTTGAATTCCCACCCGATTTCATCCCTGTTCACAGGATGCACATTTCCCAGCTGAAACCCAGGTTCGTCGCTGTTGGTCCACCACGGAGTTGTCTGATGTGGACTCCCCGTTGCATAGAAGTAGTGGGTTGCCTGTACCTCGAAGATCTCTGTCACGCTAATGTCAAATCGCATTACTCGCTTGTAGGTATCTGCATCAAACTGATATGCTCTGATGGTGCTTCCACGATCCAGCGTGAACCACTCGAATGTCCTTCCACCCTGTTCATCACCCGCAGTTCTGATGTCTCCCCAATCCAGCGGCCAATTTCCCACAACATCGTCGTTGAAGTTCCACGTGGCCCTGTAATCGTTTCTAACACCAATTTGTCCTGCAGGCCCACCAACATTCCAGAACACAATTCCATCGTCCCAGGTCCCAGCCTCGTGCCACCTGTTTAACACAGACCACTTGTCCCATTCGAGACCTTCAACCACACCACTCAGGTCACATCCCCTCCCCTGTGTTCCGGAGCCTGCGTCTCTTGGATTTGAGCATTTCCAGTCACACTCTGATAGTTAATGTACACGATGGCATCTGGTGGGACTATGAGCCAGGTGATGTGGTTACCAGCGATGGACCAGTCAACACCTTCGTCGTACTCGGTACCAGTTTTACCCCTTTCGCTATAGATCTTGGCGGTCACACCATAAGGATACACATCGTCCACAGTAGCGATGGCAATATCATTGCCTAACACACCATCCACTTCTATTGGTTCGTCTTCCACATGAACGATCAGATCTGCCAGCTCTGTGACACCATCCTGTTCCATGACAATCTTGATGAGCTCGTTGCGCACAATCAACCCACCAACACCAAGACCCGTGTACTCGCTTTCGTCTGCTTCCTCGTCGCTGGCCGGACCTTCGATGTAAATCCGCACAAACTTGTTGACATTCTCTCCAACAGTATCGATGTTGTAACCAGCTTCTATGTCCACATCCACATCGACGAGAATTCCAATCTTGTCGATCTCCACGATGGTAAACGCAATAGAAGGTGGTCGTGCCAAATTCACAGCAGCTCTGACATCGTCCTCTACCTCGCTGGTCAACGGACTCACAATCGGATCCACCAACACCAGGAATCTGCTACTTCCAATGTCTGCATTGACATAAGCAACTTCCAGGATGTCATCTGTGAGCAGAGGACTCCCCAGATCTATGTCCCCAGTCAAATAGTCTACTTCGTACTGATAGGGACCCAGCGGAGCAACTGCTTCCTCCAGTTCGAACCATCTTGTCTCGCTGTTGTCCCACCACCTCACATTGCTCACAGGATCCTCCGGAATGTATTCGACAGTTACTGTGCTAATCCCTCCACCAGTCCCCGCAAAGGTTTCTCTCACAGTCCCCTCTTGCACAATGGCAGATCGTATCCCGTCGACATTTTCCACCTCTGCCTGAATATCCTCCACAGACTTCCGCTGTTTCGGTTTCTCCTTGATGCGTTGCCTGAATGTATTGTCTGCCTCTGTGTCTGTCCCACCAGTTGTTGCCTCGTCGTTGAGCACACTTGTGATTCCACTCACAGGTGTCTCGATGTTCACGATGCTTTCCGCAGGCACTCTACCGATGGCGCCAAAATCCAGACATTCTATGGCAACATCAACGCTGGTGGCTGCCGAATCGATATATGTGATTCGCAGGAAGTCGTCTGTATCAAGTCCGGCTCCACCAACTGTGTTTATTGTGATCTCGTTGGCACCTGGCCCCAACACATATTCGCCTGGATCTGGTACAGTTCCCTGAGTTAGCGTCACAAATGCACCATTTCCACCGTTTGCCGAGTCGTCCCACCACAACACATACAGCGGAGGATCGGCAGGATCGTATGCCAATGTGTATGTTGGTCCAGCTCCCTGCGCTGCCTCGGTGATCTGTTCGTCGTCAATCTGACCGATGTACTTGCTCACGGTAGTCTTGAAGCGCACAATCCCGTCGGCCAACTCGTATGTGGTCACAATTGTGCCGAGAGGTATCAGAGAGTAGTTTGTTCCTGTGAATGTGACTGTTCCTATCGACTTCGTTGGATCTTGTGGTTCCAACCCGAACAGTTCCCCGATCAGTTCCAACGAAGCACCCTCTGCTGTTGTAGCCCACATCGAATACCAGAACTGTTCGGCCAGTTCCCACAGATTGGCTTCTTCTAATGCATTTAGTTGTGCCAGTTTGTAGATCGAACTCGTTGGTCTGAGATCAATGCTTGCTCCGAGATAGATTTTGGCACGTTCGATCTTCTCAGCAATGATCTGTGCGAATGGCTTGCGTACAAATCCACTATCTGTGATTCCATAACTCATACTCGTACCCCCAACACGTTGGCAATGTAACTCTCTCCGCCCACCAGTTCCACATTCACGGTGAACGAGTAAATCCTGTTCACATAATCCATCTCCTCTTCTGTAATGTCGTGAACAGCCAGTATCTGTTCGTCTTCGAGTATCGCACGACGCAACTGCTCCTTGAAAACTGCAATTGTGTCGTCGTACCCGAAGTCGCTCCCAAATATTGCGAACCGGTCAATTCCATAGTCCGGATTGAACTGGTCTTCACCCAGTTCCGTGGTACACGCAATCACGATGCGCTGCCCTACATTATCTGGTCCATCGATCATCTCGATATCTCCACCAACAAACGAAAGGGCCCCAGTATCGTCAAGTTTGAAACTGGTACCGTAGTCTATCTCGATTTCTTCTGACATTAGTTTGTCCTCAGTTTGATTGGTGTTTGTCCACTCGACACGATTGTTGCGGTCAACACAACTGGACCAGAGGATGGAAACACACCAGTATCCCCCACAACAGTCACTTTGCTCGTGCTCACCGTGAGTTTCTGTTCCAGGCTCGGATTAATCGTTAAACTAAATGGTGTGGGTGTCCCACTCGCATTGTAGCTGCCAGTTACCTGTACACTACTGTTGACTGACAGCGTGTTCACTTTGAGTTTTGGGAGATACGATGGTGTCCAGGCATACGGGGGGATCACAGGACCAACGATCGTGATCGGTACAAATGGATCCGTGCTGGTGCCAGGTAGCAGCGTGGAAGGCACA